>Ga0182030_10013347_pt1 | contig 16351 bp, 17 predicted proteins | sample 812S3MmetaG_FD_121299 | JGI IMG/M metagenome (GOLD analysis project Ga0182030, IMG submission 121299) | Permafrost microbial communities from Stordalen Mire, Sweden - 812S3M metaG (Illumina Assembly) | ecosystem: Environmental > Terrestrial > Soil > Wetlands > Permafrost | place: Sweden...
ATCACTGCTGTCCGGCTAAAGTCTTTGCAGGCTTGTGTAATTATTGTTGAATCAGAAGAATAGGTCTCCTTGATCGTGGGAACGATTTGAAATTTCAAAAGGGACCAAAATTCCAGAATTAGCCCCGATGGGCCATTGACTGGGAGCGACACAATGGGGAATGAATGTCGGCCGCACTGTTTTCTCGCAATTGATCGAGTACCTGCCCAGTAAAGAATTCCAGAAGTGTGTTGCGCGCTATGACGGAGACTCTCGTTTCAGAGGCTTCTCTTGCTGGGACCAGTTGCTGGCGATGACTTTCGCTCAGTTGACCTATCGCGAAAGTCTGCGCGACATCGAGGCTTGCCTTCGGTCCATGAGTGGGAAGCTTTACCACATGGGCTTGCGCGGCAAGGTGGCGCGCTCCACCTTGGGCGACGCCAACGAGGCGCACGACTGGCGGATCTATGCCGACTTCGCCCAAGTGCTGATCGGGATTGCGCGACCGCTCCACGTCCGCGATCCAATCGGTGTCGATCTCACACAGAGTCTCTATGCTTTGGATTCCACGACCATCGATCTGTGCCTGTCCCTGTTCCCATGGGCCAAATTCCGGAAGCACAAGGCCGCCGTCAAAATGCACACGCTGCTGGATCTGCATGGCAATATTCCCACGTTTATCAGCATTACCAACGGTAAAGTGCACGACGTCAACATCCTCGACGAGATCCTGCCGGAGGCCGGAGCATTCTATGTCATGGACCGCGGCTACGTGGATTTCGAACGTCTCTATGTCTTCACTCTCAGTGCGGCCTTCTTTGTCGTACGGACCAAATCCAATGTGATACTCCAGCGCCGCTACTCACATCCCGTGGACAAGACCACTGGCGTCCGATCCGATCACACTGTCGTCCTGACCGCCATCGGCTCGGCCACAGTTTACCCGGAGGCACTGCGTCGCGTCAGCTATCTCGACGTGGAAACCAGGAAGCGGTTCAAGTTCCTCACTAATAACTTCATACTCCCGGCGGTTACCATTGCGCAGATCTACAAATCGCGATGGCAGGTGGAACTGTTCTTCAAGTGGATCAAACAGCATCTCCGCATCAAGGCATTCTATGGCACCAGCGAGAACGCAGTGAAGACCCAAATCTGGATTGCCGTGTCAGTCTACGTGCTCGTGGCCATCGTCCGCAAGCGCCTCCTGCTGTCGATTAGCCTCTACCAGGTTTTACAGATTCTGAGCGTGACGCTCTTTGAGAAAACGCCCATTTTACAGGCCCTCCAGCCACCCGACTCCCAAGAAGATTCGCCCGACGATTCCAACCAGTTGAATCTGTTCACCTTATAGCCGGACAGCAGTGATCGGACATATAGGCCATTTCCGCCGAAATCCGCAATTCGTCAGAAACGGTATTCCTGGGGCTGAACATCGGCTATCTGGATATCCATCGGCCATCTAGTTCGTTTAGCCCAGTTAGTCCTTCAAGACTTCTCGCCACACGATGCCGATCAACATCACGCCATTGTCGTAAGCCACGATCTAACCATGCTCGAATGAAGTTGGCACGGCTCATTTCCAAGTGGAATGATGCACGATCAATCTCTGCCAGCATCTCGCTCGAAATGCGGACTGTAGTTGGATGCGCTCTCTGTTTGTTGACGCCATTCATGATTGCCATCCAGATCTATTCTCTGCCTGCCATTTGGCTGCGGATATCTTGTTCGGCAAACTTTACGGCGGCGTCGTGCATCTCGTCCGCCAAAATGTTCTTTTCTGCTTCATCGTAAATCGCATCCATGATGTCTTCATCGTAGTGGCATCGAAGCCAATTGAACACGTGATCTTTCTCTAACTCTGATATCATTACATTCTTCATTATTCTTCTCCGTTTACTTACCATCAGCATACGTAGACACCTCTGGCATGACGGACCAGAGCCGCATCTTCCTACGCCATAGCTACTTACCCGTTACAATCCAGCGGTTACCGCACGGTGTACGTTGTCATAGTATTATTGTTGTGACCGTCTGAATCCGTTCGAGAAAAACACTCGATCAGGATTGATCGTGAGATCTCGTGAGCAGTATCGAACTGCGTCGGACACACTGTCGATTAACTGCACATCTACATCATCGGTCGTCTTCCAGAGCGATTTTGCCAACCGCCCAAATCCGAGCCAAAACCTATACGGAACTCGCACCAGTAAGTGAAGGTGCTCCTTGCCCAACGATTCGCCCACCTGGATGAATGCGGCGTACAGCATTTCATCATTTGCATTCCGTTTGGCCACCTTACGCCCGTAGAGTTTTTGCAGGAGCTTCGTTGTCCAGTGTTGTAGATCTTTCATTAGGACTCGTTCCCGCTCTTCAACTGGCCCCTGAAGTGGACGCTTGTAATTGACTGTGACCATCCAATTCGGCTTGATGGTTTCGAGAAAGCTACGATAATCGTCCATTCGTTGCTTGAGAAAGCCACCATCCGATGCTCCGTACCATTCACTCATGTAAGTATGTAGTATTTGACTACTTTTAACACCAAAGTTGTCTATACATTATGATCCCATGGATTATGAATCTGTCAAATTTAGGACAATTATCAGAACCATGACAGGCAAGGCCGATCCTAGTGCGGCATCGAAGTTGGCGCTCGGCAGGCAAGAATCCGACTAACTTGACAGATCTCACTTCCGTGGTGAAATGGTTGCAGGCGTTCTCCACATTTGATAAGGATGCGGGTAGAAGCCGAGCAACACAAATCCAAACTAAGGAGATGCAATTATGAGCCGGATCAGTATCCACTTTGTTCGCAATTGCCGTGACGTGAATGAGAAGTTGTATTACAGAAGAACAGGTCCGGGCCTACCCCGGCCCGTTGTTCAAACGTGAGGCTGAAGGTGCGCTTTCGGCTAAGAAAAGTGGAATTGATCCGGCAGTGAGGGTATGGCTGGACAAGGTGTTGGTTCCTGCCATGGTACGTCTGTACCTAGTTGGGACCGAATCAGAAGCGGATAATGGTTTGGTCAAGGAGCGTGTCCAATGAGTCTACGTTGTGCTGCATACGCCCGGTATTCAAGTGATCGGCAGAGTCCCGCATCCATCGAAGATCAACTGCGAAAGTGCCTTGAGTTTGCGGCGAAACAGGGCGGGGAAATCTTGGCAGATCACATCTACACCGATGAAGAACTTTCCGGTGCTGGAGCCGACAGGCCGGGTTGGGTGAAGCTGCTTTCCGCCATTGCTGCAAATCCCCGTCCGTTTGATGCCCTGCTCGTTGACGATACGAGTCGGTTATCCAGGAACCAGGGTGATGCCCACAAGTTCAAGGATGAGATGCGGTTCCTTGGACTTCGCTTCGTCGCTGTTTCTCAGGGTATCGACAGGGAAGATGAGCAATCGGACGTACTCATGGCCGTTCACGGCATGGTGGACGAGCTTTTCATAAAGGAACTGGCGAAGAAGACTCATCGTGGCCTCGAAGGGCGTGCGTTGAAGGGCCTTAGCACTGGTGGCCGTTGCTATGGATACGATAACGTAGCCGTGGATACGGTCGTCGGAGCCGATGGCGTTCCAGCCAAGCGGAAGCAAGTCAACGAATCGGAAGCGATGATCATCCGGCGCATATTTCAGATGTATTCTGACGGCGGTTCGCTAAAAGGGATCGCAAAAACATTAAATGCAGAGCACGTTCCTACGCCACAAAAGCGAGGCGGGCGAAAATTTACGACGTGGTGCCCAAGCGCAATTCGGGAAATGTTGAGGCGTGAAATTTACGCTGGTCTTATCATTTGGAATCGCCGTCATTTCATCAAAAAGCCGGGGACCAACAAACGCATTAGCCGGGAGCGCCCGAAATCGGAGTGGCTGATTTGCCCAGAGCCGGAACTTCGCATCATTGAAGCGGAACTTTGGGACCGTGTTCAGAACCGGATAGTTGCGGTCGCAAAGAAGTACAACTACGGAAACCGCCCTGGCTTGTCGCACCGGGCTTCAACAAGCTCGAATATTCTGACGGGATTCCTTAAGTGTGGGGTGTGCGGTGCCAACCTCACCATTGTGACGGGGCGTGGAAAGGATGGTCATCACCGTTACGGGTGTCCTCAGAACTACAACCGTGGGGCTTGCTCCAAGAGTTTGAAAGAGCGTGCGGACTTGCTGGAAGAGTGTCTATTTTCTCAGTTGCAGGATGCCGTGTTGCGGCCAGAGGAAATCAACCACGCCGTTCAGCAGTTCGAGCACCAACTACAAGCGTCCCTTGCTGGTTTGGACAACAAAATCGGGCGGATGCGTCAGCGTGCGAAAGAACTGAAGCGGGATATTGAAACCGCCGTTGGAAACCTGATTGCCTGTAAAAGTAATCCGACCCTTGTTGAAGCAATCAACTCTCGCCAACAGGAGTTTGACGACATCACCAGCCAACTGCTCAGCACGGAGCCAGATTCGATTTCCGCTGATATCGGACGCATCCGCCAGTTCGTCACCGGGCAACTTGGCGACATCCGCCAGCTTCTCAATGTTGATGTCCAGAAGGCCAAGGCAGAACTGGGAAAGCACGTCACCGATATTCGTATGATCCCGCAAGTTGAGGGAAAAAAGGGCCACTACATTGGAGAAGGAGTTTGGTACCTGTTGGGTGGGTACGGCGAAGAGGCCGGTACCCAGGCCAGCAGGCGCATTCGGATGGTTGCGGGGGAAGGATTTGAACCTTCGACCTTTGGGTTATGAGTTTGATTTATGTTTCGCCTTCGTTCATGCTGTTCCTTATGTTTCAATGACATACTCCATCTTGGTGGCCCCTGGTTCATCCTGTTTCGGACTGCTTTTTCTGGGAAGTGGTAGCACGTTTGGTAGCACCTCTCCGACTCTACGCGTTGCAATCTGCCCGTGCTCATTTCTTGGGTAGCTAACCCAAAAGGCATCTCCTGGTCCCGCCGCGACACTGGCCTGGCCAAACGAAGGAATCACCGCGGACCCAGTTCCGGATTGCCGGTTGCTGCCTTCCCGGCGCAACCGTCAAACCAACACCCAGATCTTGGCCCCGGAACTGCGCCGCGCGAAAAACCCAACAATCTCGCCCCTGGCCTGTTGGGGGTCGGAGACGGAATTTCGAAGGAGGGGGACGACATTCTCGGAATTTCCAACGGAGGGCTTCGCGCGCTGGCAGACCCGAGAGGCGTTCACCGACGCCGCTTGCTGGTCGATGGTTCCCGTCCGACTGGGAGGGGAAACATTCTCGGAATTTCCGGCGATGCTGTGGCGAGCAGTATCCGATTTCTTACTACAATGAACTGTTCGTATGGAATCAAGCTTGCCAGAGACAACCAGCTCATTTTCACCTGATCGGCGCAGAGACGCAGATCGGCTGCAAGACGCCCTCCATCGTGTAATCCAACGGGTGATGGTAAACCGGGTCCGCAGATGAGCGACACAGACCAGCGACAGGAGCAGGATCCGCAGAGCCCAGTGCCGGCGCCACGAGTTCTCGGTGACTTGGCCGCCGACCTGCGTAGCCTGATCGATACAACTCGGCTCCGGGTGGCGCGAACCGTCAACGCGGAACTCGTCATGCTCTACTGGGAAATTGGCAGCCGGATACGGCGCGATATCCTCGGCGATGCCCGGGCGGAATACGGTAATCAAATTGTCTCTACGCTGTCGAGACAATTGACGGCTGAGTATGGCGCTGGCTTCAGCCGCCAAAACCTCTTCCATATGATCCGATTCGTCGAGGCCTGGCCGGAGCAGGCTCAGATGTCTGTTCTGGCACAACACCTCGGCTGGAGCCATTTCAAGGAAATCTTGTACCTGGAAAACGAACTGGCTCGCCAATTCTATGCCGAGATGTGCCGGCTCGAGCGGTGGAGCGTCCGCACGCTCCGTGATCGCGTTCGCAGCATGATGTTCGAACGCACAGCGGTCTCCCGACTGCCCGAAGCAACCATTCGCGAGGACCTCCAACAACTTCCGGAGGCAGACAGGCTTACACCCGAACTCGTCTTCCGCGATCCCGATCTGCTCGATTTTCTCGGTCTGAAAGATGCGTTCAGCGAACGCGACCTGGAAGCGGCCATCCTTCAGGAACTCGAGAGGTTTCTCCTGGAACTCGGGACGGACTTCGCCTTCCTCGCGCGTCAGAAGCGGATGACTATCGGTAACCAGGATTTTTACCTCGATCTGCTGTTCTACCACCGGAGCATCGCACGCCTGATCGCGATCGATCTGAAACTTGGCCGCTTCGAAGCAGGCTACAAAGGGCAGATGGAACTCTACCTTCGGTGGCTCGATCAGAATGAGCGCACCGAGCACGAGGGCGCTCCGCTCGGCCTCATACTCTGCAGCGCCAAAGACGAGGAGCAGATCGAACTCCTGCAACTCAATCAGGGTGAAATCCGTGTGGCCGAGTATCTTACCGCTTTACCGGCTAAGAACATTCTCGCTACCAAACTGCACAACGCTGTCATCCGGGTCCGGGAACAGTTAGCCAGGCGCGAGCGGAGGCCTGACGAAGAGTGAATTAACGAAGGGCGCCGCACCTGCGTGCTCATCTCGCGGCGCCAGTTCGCCAGTACCGATACGCGACGATCCACTCGGCCCCTTTTGGCGGCGGCGAGGGTAGCGGCAATTCCGAGAGCGAGATCCGTTGCCGTGTTTTGCCCGCCCGGCAAACGGCGACCAGTTGGTCATCATCGGTGATATCGACGCGTTCCACGGTTGCCATCACGCCGAGGATCTGCGTTTCAAAAGGCAGCTTAAGGTCATTTTCCAGCATTGTGTAAAACCCGGTCGCTTGTTCCGATTCGCCGTTTGCGTCCACCAGCGCTTCTTCGACCAGCTCATCAAGCCGGACTCTGCTGAGGTGAAGCTCTTTCGGTTTGGTGTTCTTCCCTGTTCGCTTGGTCATCATCGTGTCTTTTTGCTATTGCTAGCGGCAAGCTCCGATACCACCCGAGTCTATGGATGGGCTGCCGCCGGCTGGCAAGGCGGAGTCACCTCCTGCTCGATCAGATAACCAATCGCGGCATAACCCTTCAGCCGACGCTCGTACATCCTGGCCAGCATCAGGACGTAGCTGTCCACATAGTCGTAGACCTGCACAAATCGCTTGTCGGCGTGGAGACGATGCAACCGACCCACATACTGTTGCAGCGTGCCCTTCCAGGAGATCGGCATAGCCAGAAACATCGTGTCCAGACGTGCGTCGTCGAACCCTTCTCCGATGTAGCTTCCCGTCGCCAGAATGACTCGTGATTCGTTCTCCGGCACTGCCGCCAAGGCTGCCGCGGTTTCCCGACGCTGCTTTTTCCCCATGCCTCCCTTCAAGACGAAGACGTGTTGGGCAACACCTGCAAGCTTGGCCGCGAAATACTGGAGATGCTCTGTGCGTCCGGTCAGGAGCAGGGGGCAACGTCCCGATTCTACGGCGCGCACGATGTCGCCAGCGATCATTTCGTTGCGCGGCGCATCGTCGACCAGTGCGGCGTAGATGTCCTGGATCGTAATCTCGGTGAGTTCCGGCGCCATCCGGAATTCCGTGTAGCGGGGAGTCACTCTGTGCTCGAACGGCGTCGTTTCAGTCATCGTGCGTGCACTCATGTTGTATCGGACGGGCCCGCACTGCATATAGATAATCGGATGATGTCCGTCTTTCCGAGTCGGCGTAGCGGTCAGGCCGACAACATACTTGGCCTTCACCTGCCTCATCACCTGCTCGAAGGTGAAAGCGGAAATGTGGTGGCATTCGTCGACGATCACCTGACCGTACTCAGCCACGAAGTCCTTCACTTCGTCTTTCCGGTACAGGCTTTGGATCACCGCGACGTCTACGCGTCCCGTTCGCTCCATCTTGCCGCCGCCGATATGTCCGATCGATTTGGCGGGTAGATCCAAGAACCTCCCAAGGCGCTCCTGCCACTGATCGAGCAACTGCTGCCGGTGAACGACGATTAACGTGTTGACCTTGCGTTTCGCGATCAGCCACGCCGCAACGGTGGTCTTCCCGAACGCCGTGGGAGCGCACAGGATACCTTCGTCGTGGGCGGTGATCTTCGCGACGGCTTCCTCCTGGAACGGCCGAAGTTGACCCTGGAACTCGGCTTCAATCGTCGTGCCTGCGTATCGTTCGTCCCGAACTTCGGGCCGAATCTTGTGCGCCTCGAGAAGCGCCAAGGTCTCCGTCAGACATCCACGAGGCACGGCGACGTGCTGGGGAAATTCCTGGTCGCATGCGATTACACGCGGCTTGTCGTACGTCGAGAGTCTCATCGCCTGAGCCTTGTAGAACTCGGGGTTCTGAAATGCCGCCAGCCGGAGTAGCCGATTCAGCATGGCTGGCGGCAGATCCTTCTTTTCCACGTAAACCAGATTCGCGCGGACGATCTGAACAGTCTTTGGCAGCGGCCCTTCGATCGGCTTTTCCTTCCGCTTGCGGGACGGCGGCAAGGTCCACGGGTCTTGAACGCCCTCATCGTCGGTGATGCTCCTCCGAACGCCGACTAGGTCGCCTTTGTTTTGAGCTTCCGCGACGATCTCCTCTGCAGCCTCGACCGGCATTCGTCGCATCGTCGAGAGGAACTGCCACTGATCTGGATGCGGATTGAAGTTGGAGTCGATGAATACGCTGTTGCCCGCCTTGCGCGGTGCAAACTGTAGGGGGAGCGCAATCAGGTTCCCGAACCCTCCCTTAGGCATTGTGTCCTGGTTGGGGAAAAGACGATCGTAGGAATCGAGACCGAGTTGGTGCCTACGCTCCATAGTTCGTGTGAGTAGTACGCATCCGAGTTTGCGCGCGGTAATTGCCGGTAGCGCGCGGTCAAAGAAGATCCAAATGTGGCCGCCCTTCCCGGAACGGGAACGCTCCAAGGCAGCGGGCACGTTCAACTCCTGGCAGGTCTCCAAGAAAGCGAGCGAGTCATACTCCCACGTCTTCTTGTCGAAGTCCGCCGCCAGAAACCAGCAGGTTTCGTCGGGCAACAGGGCGTATACGCCAACCGTATCCTTGCCTAGGAGGTGGCTCTCAATGGCGGCTTCAGTTAGCGGGATGAACTTCCGTGTCTTCTGGTCGACTTTCTTCCGCTCCTCCGGACGGCTTCGGTTGATCGCTTTCCAGTCCTTTACGACTGCCGGCATATATCCGTGTCGGCCGTCACTATTCTCCCATCGCCGGGCGTAGACGTCTTCTCTCCCGCGAAACAGGCTGCGGAACAGCGCAATCCTCTTTCTGGCGCGCTCCTCCTTGTCCACGGGGGGCGCCGTCTCGACAGTTTTGGTTGGTGGCGGATTCTCTGGCGCGAGTTGCGGAACGGGAATGCTGTGAACCGTCAGAAGGCGGCGAAGGCGCGCATTCTCCTCGCGGAGCCGAATATTTTCTTGCTCCGGACGCTCGAATGGAAGAGATTCTGAGCCGTTTTCACTCATAACGGTGGCCCCCGGTTCAATCCACCTGTCAGCACTTCCGCCAGGGGCTTCAAAAACGGACCTTGCCAGGCTGCTGGTTGCGGAACCAACGACATTTTTGATGCTACCTCAAATCTCGTCGCTCGTTGGGTTTTGGCCCCAAAGAGCTGACTTCGTTGGGACCAGCCTTCAGCCCTGTCCTTTGTATCAGACTTACCGATCTGATTAGTTGTAATTTGCGAAAACATGCGTGAAATCAGGCGCTCGGCGCGTATCGACCGCGCGGCATCGGCATCTCCCGACGCGAAATTGGAAAGATACGAATACGGCCGCATTTCAAGGGGTTGGTAGCAGTCTGGTAGCAGACTCTTTTGCTCTCTTTTTGATTGTCTTGGAAGTTATTGATTAGGAAGGAGTTTTGGTTGCGTGGGAAGGATTTGAACCTTCGACCTTTGGGTTATGAGTTTGATTTAGATTTAGATTTCACCTTCGTTCATGCTGTTCCCTATATTTCAATGACATACCTCATCTTGGTGGCCCCAGGTTCATCCTGCTTCAGGCTTGGTATTCCAGGAAGTGGTAGCATGTTTGGTAGCAAGCCCTCAACGGTCCAGGAGGCACTGGAGGCCAAGGCGGCGGGGTGAAAGCGTCCTCCGCCCATCTTAGGAGGTAAGGATCATCTCAACCGTTGCGAACGAGTCGTACCGCCTTGGGCATGCTCAGCCCGAGGGCCTGCACAACTTTCAGTATTCGGGCGAAACTGGCACTCTCGTACTCGGTCGCCTCATAGCGCTGCACTTGTTGCGCTTTGACCCCAAGGCGGCGCGCCAGGCCCTCCTGCGTCATTCCCGCCGCTATACGCGCGCGGATCAGGGCTTTAGGCAAATCCGCGACAGCTTCAAGAACCACCTCTTTGGTCCGGCCCACGTTGAGCCGCTCGTAGGCTTCAACCTGCTCTCGCAATTCCTCCATCTGGCTTAGGGCCGCCTGGCGCTGGGCCTCCCACAATCGTGGGCTGATGGTCGAGGGGCGCGCTTGGCCGGCCAACTCGGCGATTGCGTCCTGAAAGCGCCGGACTTGTGCTTTTGTGATTCGGTACTGCTTTTCGTTCTTGATCACTTTCGCTTACCCCTTCCCAACCTGATTGCCAGAATCCCCTTCGGTTGGCCACTCACCCTATTGACCTGGAAGAAATCCACAAACGTCCTGCCGGTCGCCCCTTCAGGCAGTTGTGCCGGAAACAGTTCGCCCAAGAACCGCTGCTTCTGCGCCGCGCGGCCCTGGGAGAAATCCCAAAAGACGGGGTCGAGCTTGGAGTCGTCCACATTCTGCACATCCCAACAAGCATCAAAGTCGCCGGGATGCAACTTCCGCGTGACAAAGCTGCCGTCCAAATAAACCAGGCGGCAGCCGGCTTTCCGCAACTCCTCGCAAGCTTGGCGGAATCCTGCCAGCATTCGATGACGCCGAGCGTTGAAGCTAAGCCGATCCTCGAGTTCCTGCCAAGTGGCGAAATGTACACCGGGCGGAAGATCCCCATTTGTTGACCATTCAGGAATCACTGTATCAATACTACACTATCGTTGTATCCATATCCATCGCCAGGGTCATCGGGATTCGCCTTCTGGTACCCCGCCAGGGCTGCCGCTGTTTCGCGACGCCGGAGCCGTCCGGAAGCCTGCTCCGAAATTGTCTCGACAACGTAGAGACAATTTGGTCTTCCGTAGTGCCGCGCGGTTCTTCGTGCGTCGGTATTCACTGTGGGGCATCGTGCCGAACGGTACAGTGCGATTGGAGATACCGTATAGTTATCTTCGGGAAAGTCTGATGGATACCCAGAGGCATGGTCCGCCCGTTGAAGCGGTCCAGCCCCCCTCGTTCCGCAGCGTTGCCGCGGATTTCTATTGCGATTGCGGAGAACGGAGAATATACTCGACCTCATCACACTAATAGGTTTCTACCTGATTCGTCGGCGGCTCTTGGACGACTTGCTGCCAGAGTTGCAGACATATGGTCCGAACCGCGCTAGTCAGAGATCCGTTCTTAGAGGCTCTGGATAAGACATGAAGTTCCTACACACCGCCGATTGGCAGATTGGCATGCGCGCCACTATGCTCGGCGAAAAGGGCGTGCGTGTCCGCGCCGCCCGCCTGGAATCTGCGCGTCACGTGATCGAACTAGCCCGGCGCGAACGAGTCGAATTCGTGGTGCTGGCTGGCGACACGTTCGAGCACAACGGCGTGGAGCGGCTCAAAGTCCGGGAAGTCGCGAAGATTCTGGGAGGCGCTGACTGCCCGGTTTTCATCATTCCAGGGAACCATGACCCGCTGACACCGGGTTCGGTTTGGGAGGACACGGCTTGGAACGAATGGACGAACTTGCACATCTTGACACAGCCAGAGCCGGTGGAGATTGCCGCTGCAACTCTCTATCCCTGTCCTGTCTCCGCCGGCGATTCCCGGGACGATTCTACCGATTGGATTCACGCGCAGGGCGATGCCATTGCGATCGGGATCGCCCATGGCAGCGTCGAAACCGCCGCGTATCATGCGACTCTTCCGATCCCTCGCGCCGCCGCCCGTGCACATGGGTTGGACTATCTGGCTTTGGGGCATTTCCATTCCACGACGCTCTACGCCGATCAGTCAGGTGGAGTGCACATGGCCTATTCCGGGACGCATGAGTCGACCGCGTTTACGGAACCAGACAGCGGCAACGTACTGATTGTCTATATTGCGCATCGCGGTGCTGAGCCGCGCATTCAAACTGTACGAACCGGCAGCCTGCACTGGCTTTCCCAATCCTGCAAGATCGAAGAGCGGGGACAGATGAGAGCGTTGGCGGCTGAACTGGACGCCCTGCCTGTTCCGGAGCGGACGTTGATCGACTGCACCTTGACCGGAGTGCTGTTTGGTTCCGAATACGAGGCTCTCCGCAGGTTGCGCGAAATCATCGAAGGCCGCTTTCTCTTCGGCCGTCACGACCTGACCCAGTTAGTGTCGGACGAAACCGCACCCCAGTGGATAGAGAGGTTGCCCGAGGGTTACTTACGTGATGCAGCCCGTGAACTCCTCGGGATGGCGGCGGGCGATCCCGCTGACCCAGTGGCGGCGGATGCACTGAGAGAGTATTCGATGCTATGGCGGGAGGTTTGCAAGTGATCCTGTATTCTGTGCATGTAGAGAACTACAAGGGTATCCGTGGACCTCTCGATGTGACGTTCGACCCGGATTCGCCAAACCTGCTGGAGGGGCTGAACGGCGCGGGAAAGTCCACGCTGCTGGATGCCGTGCAGCGTTGCCTGGCGGAAGGCCACAATACGGGGGGAGTCGCCGCACGGGAAATGCGCCCGCGCGAAACTGCCTTGACGCCGTCGATTGCAGTGGTCTTCGGCCATGCAGGCAATACCTTTCGCATCTCCAAGACTTTTCTGGATTTCCCCAAAGCGCACTTGGAGCGGAGGCGCCCCGATGGCAGATTCGAAGGCATGGCAGTCGGCAAGAAGGCGGACGAGCAAGTGCGCGAAATGCTCCGCAGCCAGGCGTCCAAAGCCAAGGAAAACCCGGGTGAGCGGTTTGGACTGTTCTCAATTCTATGCAGCACTCAAGGAAAGCAGGAGTTGCCGGCGCTGACCGGAGATGCGCTCGCCGACATCCGAGAAATGCTCGGGTCGCAGGTGTTCGGATCTCGCGGCGTTGCCTTCGAAAAGGCGGTCAACAAGAAGTACTTTTCGGTCTGGACCCCCGGGGGGAAACCCAAGAAAGGCAGGTTGACCGACGTCCGATCGGAATTGTATATCGCCCGGGAAGATTTGATCCAGTGCCTCGCTGCCATGCAGCGAGGCACCGACTTGGAGCTTTCGGCGCGCAATCAACGATCGTTGCATCAAGCGAAGGTCGACCGCTTACATATCGCACAAGGCGAACAGCACGCTCTCGCCGCCGTTGCGCAACAAGTCATAGACCTTCGCGCCCGCAGGGTGCCGGCCGCAAGCCGGGTCGAAACGGCCATGGCAAGATACGACCATACGCGCGCGGAAATCGACCGCATTATCGACGTGGGAAAGAAAAAGCGGGTTTGCGAAGATGCCTGTCCCGGGTTGGAGAAAGCCGAAGCTGATGCCAGGCTGGCACTCGACACTTGCGTCCAAGAGCTTACTGGCGCCCAAGCGGCCTGGGAAGCAGCCTCCGCGACCAGTCTAGTCTCGAGTTTGAACAACTAGAACAGAGGGTTGAACGCGGGACTGAATTCACAGCCTCTAGTAGAAACCTCGGTACGTTGAGAGATCGCTTGCGGCGGGCGCAGGCCGCCGACGGACACCGGATTGAATTGGAGAGTAGGCTCGTATCATTGAACGCTCCTGACCCTGTGGCGTGGCGCGCCATCCAGGCGGCCTCCCGCGAGCTCGACCAAGCCAGCGTACGGGCAGAGTCGCTCCAGTTGCGCATCGACATCGAGGCCGAGAGTGATCTGACCGCTGAGATCGAGGCGGGCGAACCGGCGGGGATGACTCGCCTTCTGGCTGGTGAGACGGCAGTCGCGCGCGGCGACGGACACCTGAAAATCAGGCTGCCTGGCATCGCAATACTCGACATCTCAGAGCCTTCCGGTGACGCTGCCCAGTGGCGCAGCCGCCAAAAGGAAAGTGAGTCTCTCCTCGGCCGCTTGCTCGAACCCTTCGGTGTTACATCGTGGGAGGATCTGGCCGGCCTCGTGCAACAGCGCGAAGCATTGTCGAGCGAGCTCGTTTTGGCGAAGGCGGAATACGCTGCAGCCTTGGGATGCGACGACTTGGCCCAGCTTCAGGATCTATCACACGAATTAACAGCAAAGTGCGCTGCTATCCTTTTGGTCGAGCCTTCCTGGGGGCAACAGCTTCCAGACGTAGCGGCATTGAAAGCCGGGGCCAGCACGATGAAGGCAGAGTCGGACGGTCGGCGAACGGTCGCCACCATGAAGTGGCAGATGGCCAGCAGTCGCCGCTCGGACGCCGAGCGTGCGGCGGCACGAGCCGAAAGTGCGCGTGCCGCCAATGAAACGTCACTGGCAGACGCGCGGAGTGACCTTGCCGCGCTGGAAGCCGACGGCAAGACCGTAAGCGAGCGACAGCAGGAATTGAACGGGCGGAGGCGCGAATGGGACGGCGCCGCGGTGGCTCTGACGGAGATCGACACGGTCCTCGGCCCACTCCCGGTTGACGCTCCAGAGGCCGCATTGGCTAAGCAGCAGGGGATCTCGGCCCTGGAGTTGGAAATACAGAGTGTCCGCGAAGCCTACGGGCAGGACGAAGCGGTTGCGAGCGCCCTACTCCGTCAAGGCCCATACAGCGGCATGACAAGCGCCAAGGAACGGGTCCACCAACTGGAAGCGGACGAGGCCGCGGAAAATCGTCGGCTCGAAGCTATTCTCCGGCTCCGTAATGTGGTGGAGGCCGCCAGAGCCAAGGTGCTGGCGGGAATCTCCGAACCCGTGGAAGAGCGTGCCGCGGCTCTGCTTGAGCGGATCGTTGGCCGCCCCTTTGCCCGAGTTCGACTGGGAGAGACCATGAGCCTGGAATCGGTGCGTCCTGAAGGATGCAGCGCTAGTGCGGCGGTAGAGCAGATGTCATCCGGCGAACGGGAACAGATTTACTTCGCCACGCGGTTGGCGCTTGCGGACGTACTCGCCGCAGATGAGCGACAAGTGGTGGTTCTAGACGATCCTCTGGTGGACACGGACGCCGACCGTCTTGCCCGGGCTCTGGAGCTAATCAACGAACGCTCGGATCGCTTGCAATTCGTAATTCTTAGCTGCCATCCGGAGCGTTATCTCGGCCTGCCGAAGCTCGTGCTGCGTCATATGGACAAGCTGAATTCGGAGCAGGAGCGGGTCACCAAATAGCGAACCGACGGAGGGCGGAGGGGGTCACCCAGTCCATCCATTTCAGAAGTTCAGAAGATCACCCTGTTCCGAAGTAAGTTGCGCCGTCTTCCAACACGACGGAAACTGGCTGCATCCCCAGAACTCGCCCGATTTGCCGGTCCTGATCACCATCACGTGACCTCGCGGACAAAGACGCGGATTTTGCTCCAAAGTGTGGATCCGTCCGCTTAGACGGAACTGGCGATTCGCTTCGTCGTTTTGCCGAATCGCGGGTAACTTCTCGCCAAGCTCTCTGATCGTCTTCGCCACTCCTTTCCCTACTGGGAAGTCGGCGAGAGCGCTCTTTGTGTGACTGAGCCGGGTCACAATGTCTTCATATTCCTTGACCGATCCCACATCGACCGACTCTTCCCTCAGTTCCCCGAAGGTACGCAGGTGATCGGACAACCCAGTCAGGCTCTTCAAGAATTCGATATCGCCTGGAGTAAATATAGACCGCTGGAACGGGAATATCTGCCGAAGAGCAGGCAGTCGATCCACTATGATCCCAAGTAATTCATCACCCGCGGTGACGTGCTCGACCGAATACCGCAGATCGTCAATGGCTTGGCGGACTTCCATGGGCGGCTGCCTCTTCTATCGGCCGGTCACGCCGATCACTTCATGGGACCTCGCGCCGGATCTCCCCCATTAGCCGCACTGGGCTCTACGGAAGAATATCGCAAACCTGCAGGCAGAGACCGTTGGGTTTTCGCCCCAAAGGTCCCCCGCGCCCGGCGGTCAGTCTGCCGCCCTGTCGCTTGCATCGGACTTACCGATCCGATGAATTGTAATTTGCGAAAATATGCGTGGAATCAGGCGTTCGGCGCGTGTCGACAGTGCGACATCGACCTTCTCGCGACGGGAAATTGGAAAGAGACGGATACGGCTGCGAAAGGCCGCCTTTCAAGGCGTTTGGTAGCTTCTGGTAGCAGGCCTGTTTTGTTCTATTTTTGATTGTCTTGGAAATTATTGATTAGGAAGGAGTTTTGGTTGCGGGGGAAGGATTTGAACCTTCGACCTTTGGGTTATGAGCCAGTTTTCGTGGCAACTCAGTGCCACTCCGAGCAGCCAGATC
>Ga0182030_10013349_pt1 | contig 16351 bp, 6 predicted proteins | sample 812S3MmetaG_FD_121299 | JGI IMG/M metagenome (GOLD analysis project Ga0182030, IMG submission 121299) | Permafrost microbial communities from Stordalen Mire, Sweden - 812S3M metaG (Illumina Assembly) | ecosystem: Environmental > Terrestrial > Soil > Wetlands > Permafrost | place: Sweden...
GCTCAAGACATTGCTCACATCGACGGAGGGTATCCCTCCCGTCGCAGTCAATGTCCGGTCTCAGCTTCGTTGGCCGGTTTTCAGACGTCCCTCATTGGCCGGTTTTGGGTGATCCCCGAGGCATCCCGGGCCATCCAGCACCCTCGACCAGGCATGCTGGCCACAATCCGTAACCGCCGGGGGCTCATTGCGGCCGTTGAGCCGTTCGACTCCCAAGAGGGGCGACTTCATCTCGTTCGAGTCGAATACACGGACAGCGACGGTGTGGCGGAAGACACGGTGCTGTGGGAGCGGGAGCATGGACGGGATTTACTGGAACCGAACGCTCTCCCGCAGGTTCAATCCGAAGCGTCGATGGAACCGCGCGAGTTCGATGCGCTCGTCCGGGCGGCACGGTGGGCGGCGCTGACGCCGTTCCTGCATCCGGACGGTTCGGGCCGGGCGCCAGAAATCCCCATCTCCGCACCGTTCTTTGGCGCGGTGCAGGTTGATGACTTCCAACTCGTTCCGTTGCTGAAGGCTCTTGAGATGCCACGCGCATCGCTGTTACTAGCGGATGACGTGGGCTTGGGGAAGACAATCGAAGCCGGCCTGATTCTCACCGAACTTCTGATTCGGCGGCGGGTACGGCGGGTCCTGATTCTCACGCCCGCTTCGCTCACACAGCAGTGGCAACGCGAGATGAAGACGAAGTTCTCTCTCAACTTCGATCTGATCGACCGCACCGAAACGCATGCGGTTCAGCGGCGACTTGGCCTGGACGCCAACCCGTGGCGCACGTTTCCGCGCATCATCGCCTCCTACTACTACCTGCGGCAGCCGGACATCCTGCAGCAGTTTCTGGCGACCTGTCAGGTCGCAGACTCGGCCTCTGGTGGCCCACGCGCTCAATTGCCTTGGGATCTTCTCATCGTTGATGAGGCCCACAATCTGCTCCCGTCGCCCTTTGGAGAAGACAACCAGCTCGTCAAGGCGCTCAGGGAGATCACGCCGCTGTTTGAACACAAGCTCTTCCTGACCGCGACCCCGCACAATGGCCACACACGGAGCTTCTCCGGACTGCTCGAACTCTTGGACCCGGTGCGCTTCACACAAACCAGCGAGTTTACGGAAAAGGAGAAGGAGCGCGTCCAGCAGGTGGTGGTCCGTCGGCTTAAGAGTGAAATCAACGACCTGGACACCAAGAACAATCGCCCAAATCGCTTCCCACAACGTCATCTCGATTCCAAGCAGCTTTTCCTCACCAAAGAAGAGCGTGCACTTTCGCTCGCGGTTGAGGAATTCCGGAAGGCAGTGAAGTCGAAGATTGCCGCATCCCAGAAGTCGGAGCAACTGGCGGGCAGCTTTGCCATCGAGATTCTCTCGAAGCGCCTTCTCTCATCGCCTTTCACCTTTGCTGAATCGTGGTACCGATTCCTGGATGGGGCGCATGGCGAAGCTGCTGACGTCACGGCGGTGAAGGCTGCGCAACGATCTCTCGAAGAGGACCTCGACGACGACGGTGAAATCGAGAGCCGCGCTCACCATGCCGCCCGAACGGTCGGCGCCTGGCTGAAACCAATCTTGCCAGAGCTATCCAGCGAAGTCGCGGCGATTGATCAGGCCTTGGAGCGTCTTGGACTCACCAGAGCGGACGGGACGTTGCGGGTGCCGAGCGCAGACTCGCGGTTCGACCGGGTCCTGGAAGTCGTGACGCAGCACCTGCGCGACGGCAAGCAGTGGAAACACGACGAGCGGCTGATCATCTTCACCGAGTACAAGACCACGCTCGACTACCTTTTTCTTCGCTTCAAGAGCGAATTCCATGCGGACCACGAGTCCCGCATTCGCATCCTCTTCGGTGGCAAGAGTCAGGCTGGGCTGATGAATCGCGACGAGGTGATAGCTGCGTTCAACGATCCGGAGGACCCAATCCGCATCCTGATCGCCACCGACGTGGCGTCCGAAGGCTTGAACCTGCAGGAATCGGCGCGACTGGTCTTCCACTTCGATATTCCCTGGAACCCTTCACGGCTGGAACAACGCAACGGCCGCTTGGACCGGCACGGTCAGGCCCGCGACGTCACTGTTTTCCATTTCACGAGCGAAGATGACGCCGACCTGAAGTTTGTAGGAAAGGTTGTTCAGAAGGTCCACGAGATTCGCGAGGACCTCGGCTCGATGGGCCAGGTGTTCGACGCGGCCTTCGAACGCCGATTTCAGGATCAGGAGGACACGGACCCGCTTATCGAACATCTTGAGCACGACGTGAAAAAGGCCAAGGGCCGCGCCATCGTTCCCCGCTACTCAAACGAAACCAACGGCGAAGAATACGCCAAGCATCTCGTCGAGTTTGGGCGTCACATTGACCTGTCTCCCGAAACACTGAAGCAAACTCTTGAAGTCGCATTGGCGTCGGGATTCGGATATCCAAGGCTCGACGGGCCTGATTCGAAAGGGCGGATGCGGCTGGCGACTCCGATCCCGCCACGATGGCAGTCCTTGATCGACGACACGCTTCGGCTGGAGCGGAAGGGTGCGGCCATCGGTGCGCTCCCCGCCATCGTCTTTGACCCCGCGTTCTTTCTGGACGCTTCGAAAGGCCGAGTCGTGTTCCGTGCGAAGCCGGATACGGTCTTGCTGCACCTGGGCCACCCTGTGTTCCACCATGCCTTGTCCACTCTTGCCCGCCTTCGGTTCCCAGGCTCTGGGAGAAAGCAGCGCGATTACACGGCCAGCCGGTGGACGGTCCGGACGGGTGACGTACCGAAGGATTTAGATGCGATCATATTCTTAACTGTAGAAGAGCTGGCCATAAACGAACTCCGCGAGCCGTTCCATCACTGGACACGCACATACCAGCTTCCCGTACGGCAGGGCGACCTCGGTGGTCCGCTCCCCTATCAGGATCCAACCACTGACCGAGCCGGCATGCTCGTCAGCGATTCCGCTCTTGTCGAAGGTGCGAGGCATATATGGGAAGACGCGGAACCGGACCTTCGAACCTTTGTCCAGTCTCGTGCGGCTTCGCTCACTGAAGCTCTCAAGAAACGCCTCGAAGACGTGGGCGCCGATGCCATCAAAACCGAGCAGGAGCGCTTCCGGCTGAGACTCAAAGAAGTGGAACGGGCGGTGAGTGAGAACACCATCGCCAAGTTGGAGAGGGAGCGCGATCGACTGATCGCCGATATGCGCCAGCTCACTCTCATCGACATCGACCGGCGTGTCCAAGAGGACCGGTTGCGAGATCTGGAGGCCGAACTACAACGCCGGTCCGGCCACTTTGTGGAACTTCTGACCCGCCTCAAGGCCGAACAGGATCGTATACTTTCCCTCGTTCTCCCCAAGCGCTACCAACTGAGGCAGTCCGCGCAGGTATTCCCTGTCGCTGTCGAGATCCGATTGCCGGGGAGCGCTTGATGATCCACCAGATGGATCCGCTGAACCAGTTCACTTGGTGGTCGAGCCTTAAACACGGCGGATTGCTCATCGCCCCAGCTCGGCTAGCCCATTATTTTTCCGCACAATCACCGGAACTGTCTTTCTACTGGGCCGGTCGCCTCCGGAGCGCTGTCCAGGCTCAACAGGATGCTGAGAAGTTCGGCGCCCAAGCGGCGCTGCTCGACACCGTCCTTGAGGGCATCCTGCAACTTCCGGCGGTGGAGTGGAAGAAGGCAAGCGCCGTTGGTGCGGAGTGGGGACATCGCCTCATTACAGGCGAGAACTTCAAACCCCGCAGAATCTGGCTGGGAAGTAATGGGGCTGTTCTGCCGGTCTTCGACGACGACGTAAAGCAGATCGGTATCGGCACCGGCCGCCGCAGCATTGCGCGCGTGGTCGAATGGCTCCGCAAGAGCCAGCAGAGATTTGCCCTGCTCACGAACGGTGTCCAATGGCGGCTGATCCACGCCGGTCCGGACTATGAGGCTTGGTGTGAGTGGGACATAGCGCTTTGGTTTGAGGCAGGCGAACCCAGTGATCAGGTCCGGGCGCTCCAACACCTGTTGAACCCCAAAGCCCTCACGCCGCCAAAGGAAGGTGAGTCTGCCCCGCTGATCGCTGCCATCCAGGAAACGCGTAAGGGTCAGGCGGAACTCTCCGCCAATCTCGGGGAACGTGTTCGTCTGGCGGTGGAACACTTGATCCACAGCTCCCGCGAAGTGATCGACCATTTACGCGCCGAGAGCGTCGCCGTCTCACCGCGCGATGTCTACATTGCTGCTACGCGTCTGGTAATGCGCTGCGTCGTCATACTTTTCGCCGAGGCGCGCGAACTGCTGCCCCGCACCGATCCCGTTTACAACGACAGCTACTCTATTCAAGGTCTTCGCGAGCAGTTGGACCGCATGGCCGGAGGCCGCTCCGCCGACACTCTCCGCCATCAATGGAGCGCGTGGCCACGGTTGCTATCGCTCTTCTCACTCATCTACGAAGGTTCGTCCCACGAAGGGCTTGTTGTCCGCCAGTATGGCGGTGGGCTTTTTCAACCCGGATTGGCAAGTTCCACAGATCCAATTCTTAGGGCGCTGGCACTTTTCGAGCACCCGAACAATGAACCCAGTGATCATTCCGTCCATTTAATCCTGACTTGGCTGACAAACGTAAAGCAGCGGGTTCCTCAAGGAAATAGAACGATTGAGGCCTCCGCGCCTATCGATTTCTCCGATCTCTCCACGGAGTACATCGGCATCCTCTACGAAGGTCTGCTCGATTTCCAGCTCCGCCGCGCCGACGCACCTATCGTCTTTCTAAACTTGGGCGACCAGCCGGCACTCCCCTTCCTCCAGTTGGATGCCATGCCCGCGGATGAGATCGCCAAGCTGTTCGAGAAGTTCAAAGTCGCGGATAAGAAGGGCGATTCCGGCGACGAAGACAACGACGAATCACAGGAGGACATCGAAGAGGAATCGCCAGAAGAGAAGACCGAAGACGGCGATGCCCTCTCTGATGTAGTGATCGAGGAAGACGTTATCGCAGATACCGGCGACGCATCGCGAGACCGAGAGCAGCAACGGCAGCGCATCCACGCCTGGGCTCGCCGTGCTGCGGAAGCCGCCAAGCTGGTCAAGAAGCCGAAAGGCAAGCCGACCCCCGAAAAACTACGGGATTACGACGAAGACCTGGACAAAGCCGCCCGGGCTCTGGTGCCGCGCACGATCTTTCCCGGTGAGTGGTATCTGGTCCGCGAAGGCAATACCCGGAAAGGCTCCGGCACCTTTTACACCCGTCCCCAGCTTGCGGGCCCGATCACGCGCCGCGCCCTTCAAGAGCTGGCCTATGACGGCGCTACGCCGCGTAAACCAGAGGAGATTCTGGCCCTCAAAATTTGCGACCCGGCCTGCGGTTCCGGATCGTTTCTCCTGGCGGCGTTACGGTTTCTGACAAAGGCCCTGGTTGAAAGTCTGCATCACCACCAGCGGCTAGTGCCGAGTCCGACCGGCGTCATTGTCCGGCTCGCGGACGGGCTGGCCGCCACTAGGCTGGGCGATGAGACCATCCCCAAACCCATTGGCGACCCCGACTTCGACGACTATCTGCGGGCTTACCTCCGCCGGTACATCGTTGAGCGCTGCCTCTACGGTGTCGATATCGACCAACTGGCTGTCGAGCTTGCCAGGCTTGCCCTCTGGATCGAGACCATGGACCCGCGCCTGCCCTTCGGGTTCCTGGATCACAAGATGAAGACCGGCAACGCGCTCATCGGTTGCTGGTTCGACCGATTTCAGGACTACCCGGCCATGGCCTGGGACCGCGACGGTGGCGATAAGGACCGCAAGAAGTTCGTCCATCACTACCGGGGACAAGGGACTTCAGCGAAGGGTGACAAGTGGACCCACGCCATCAAGGAGCGCAAAGAGAAGGTTCGGAACGAGCTTGTCCAACTGATCCGCGCACGCCGCGAACAAGCCTTTGAGTTCCTGGATAGGCACCTTTCGCCCGTTGGCGTTCACGATCAACTGGTCGGCATCTTCGAGCAGATTCACAAAGTGTCGATCCACGACGCAGAAGAGCGGCGCCGGATTTACGAACAGCACTTCGGCCCCGGCTCCGCATACCGCCAGCTTCGCGCCGCGTTCGACACGTGGTGCGCAATCTGGTTCTGGCCGGGCGACCTGCTGGAACATGCACCGCTGCCCGCGGATTTCCTGCAACCCTCCGCCAAGGCGAAGGGCATCGTGCGCGAACTGCGCAACGCCCATCGCTTCTTCCATTGGGAATTGGAGTTTCCGGATGTTTTCCAGGGTGAGGTTCCTGGCTTTGATGCCGTCATCGGCAACCCTCCCTGGGAGGTGCAGAAGCCGAACTCCAAGGAGTTCTTCTCCGATGTCGATCCGCTCTATCGCGGCTACGGTAAGCAGGAGGCGCTCGACCGGCAACTGGAGTACTTCCGCCATGAGCCTCGGGTGGAACTCAACTGGATGCACTACTGCGCGCGGCTGAAAGCACGCTCAAACTGGGTAAAGTACGCAGCGCATCCCTTCGGCGATCAGGTGTGGACCGACAAATTCGACAACCCGCACCACGAATTTCCGCTCGACAAGAAGTCCGGTCAATCCGCTAAAGACCACAAGTTGTGGGCGGAGTTGCGCAAAGGCCGCAACGGTTTTGCAGATCCCGCGCATCCATTCCTGCATCAAGGCTCGGCGGACCTGAACACCTACAAGATGTTCCTGGAGGCAGGCCATGCGCTTTTGCGCAAGGGTGGACGGCTCGGTCTGTTGGTCCCTTCAGGTATCTACTCAGACAAGGGCTCGGGATCGCTTCGCCAGTTGTTCCTGAAGCATTCCCGCTGGAGCCACTTGTACGCGTTTCAGAACGAGCGATTCATTTTCGTCGCCGTGGATCACCGTTTCAAGGTAGCCGCGATCCAGGTGGAGAAGGGCGGCACACCGGATGTGCTTCGTACACGCTTCCGCCTGGGACCAGGCGATTCACCCGAAGCGCACGAGCTCGAAACCGACATCCCGAATGAGGGCGGTTACCTGCCGGTATCGGTAAACGAGATTGAGGAATTCAGCCCGCACTCTGGCGCAATCCTTGAAATCCGCACACCACGCGACCTGGAGATCGTCAAGAAACTCTACGCGAACGGCGTTCTATTGGGGGACAAGTCACCCGAGGGCTGGAACATCCGGTACGCAACGGAGTTCCACATGACGAATGATTCCGGACTCTTCCCGGCACGCTGGAAGTGGGAGGACAAGGGGTATCGCCCGGATGAATACGGCCACTGGCTGTTAGGCAACTGGCAGGCCTACGACGGGCCGAAGAGCATTTTGCAGCGTCCAAAGGGTTTGATCCTCTCCGCCGATGGTACGGCAGCCGTACCGGAGGAGGAACTAGAGGACGTCGCGCTGCCGCTGTATCAGGGCGGCATGATGAATCAGTTTGACTTTTGTGCTTCAGCGTTTCGGAAGGTGGAAGGAAAGCGCGGGTTCAAGTGGGTACCGATTTCTTCTGATTACAAGCAGCTTGAACCTCAGTATTTAATGGGTAGGGGCGCCTACCTAGAGGCAGAAGGGACCATCCGACCCGTCAAGATCGTGTTCAGGAATATTTCAGCCTCCACTAATGCGCGGACGTTTTTGGCGACGGGCATAAATGATTTGCCTTGCGGACACAGCTTGGGCGCCCTTGGGCTAGCAGAGTCGAAGCAGTTGGCCTTGCTAACGAACCTAAATTCGTTTGCAATGGACTGGGCTGTTCGCAGGAGGATGGGCGGCAGCAACCTGAGCCTTTTCGTAGTTGAAGATCTCCCAACACTTGCCCCAACTATGCTGGCAGGCCTCGTCGAGTTTACGCGAAGCCTGCTTTACCCGCATTTAAGGTTCGCTGCTATCTGGTCCGACGCACCACGCAGCACCTCATGGAAAAGGGCGTGGGCTGTGACTCAAAGTGAGAGGCTCCGGCTAAGAGTAATTCTCGAGGTGGCGATCGCGTTACGATTTGGTCTGAATGAGATGGAGTTCCGGGATATCTGCCGCGATTGTGATTATCCTGTCGACTCACTTGAATCAAGCGAGATCACATGGCGGTTCGACACCAAAGGGTTCTGGCGATACCAGAGAGATGCCTTACCTGAGCATCGTTTGGCGGTTGTCAGCCAAGTAGCCTTTCGGGAGGCATACGCTGTCGGCCTAGAAGCTTTTCTCGCGCAGAACAACGGCGAAGGCTGGATGCTCCCCGATACGCTACGCCTCGCAGATTACGACCTCGGCCATGATCACCGTGCGAAGGAACATCAGCCCGTTGCCTTCGCACTAGGGCCACGATTCCATGCGTGGCAACTGGAGCAATCGGTCGAGGAGTCCTGGGAGGAGTGCAAGCGCCACGCCGAGGTCCTCGCCACTCTCATCCCGCCGCCCGATGCAGAAAAAAAAACGAACCCCGAAGACGGCGACGCCGTCGCCGTCGATCTGTTCGGGATTCCACTGGACACTGATCTATTCGGTAGTCCCGTATACCCAAAACCTCGAAAGCGCTAGCTCCCCATGGCCAGAATGCTCAACCCGATCACCTACACGGAAAACGTCGTCGAAGACTTCCTCCGATACCAATTGACGACGTATTCCTTCGCCGACCCGAGCTTGCACCGGCAGATGCGGCAGCTCCTGAACCTGGATCAAACGCGGCGCACCCCACTGTTAGCCGGCCCCTTTGTCAGTCTTTCGCGCAGCTTCCGTCGGGGACCCAGCATGCGAGAGATGGCCGACCAGGGCGTGTTGCATCCGCTTCTCGCAAACATCGCGGACCACGAATACCTGTACGGCCACCAGGATACCGCAATCCGCTCGATTGTCGCGGGCCAGAACACGCTGATTTCGACGGGTACGGGCTCCGGCAAGACGGAATGCTTTCTCTATCCGATTATCAGCAAGGCGTTGGAACTGCGGGACGCCGGCGCGGCGGAGGGTATTTGCGCCGTCATCATCTATCCAATGAATGCGCTTGCCGAGGATCAACTTGGACGCTTGCGCGACTTGCTGTGCGGAGTCGGGATCAGCTTTGGTTTGTACGTCGGCAAGACGCCGCAGCGGGCGAGTGATGTCACCGGATTCCGCTTGCCGCAAGGCGCGTCCCGAGCCGATTACGACGCGAAAGTAGCGGAACTGCGGGCGCAGGGGCAGCCGGGCGCGGTCCATCCGCCGGAGGAGTGCCCGTCGCGCGAAGAGATGCAGGCAGCGGGCAACGCACCGCGGATTCTGCTGACGAACGTAAAGCAGCTCGAACTGCTGCTCACACGCCAGCAGGATATCGAGATGTTCGCCGGAGCACGGTTGGATTTCCTGGTAGCGGACGAGGCACACACATTCTCGGGCGCTAACGGAGCTGAGACGGCCTGTCTCCTTCGACGATTAAGGAGCTTCTGCGGAAAGAGCGCAGAGGAGACGGTTTGCATCGCGACTTCAGCGACGATCGCCGATCGCAACAATCCGGCTCCGGCGGTGCACTTCGCATCGAGATTCTTTGGCGTGGCGAAGGACAAAGTGGCGGTGGTGTATGAGGACTACGAGCCGGATCTGTGGGCGGCCAAACGGAAGGCGAGTCCGGCGCTACCGGGCAACCAAGTATTGCAGCTACGCAACGTGCTGGAGGCGATTGGCAACGTGGACAGCGATCCACCGGCGTCGCTGAAGCTATTGAAAGGGACGTTCCAGTCGTTGACCGGGCAGGCGCTCGACATTAGCCGGTGGCAAGACAGCTTGTATGAGCGCTTGTCGGGCAACGAGGTCGCTTATCAGATTGCCGATGCGCTCATGAGGCCGCGCTCGATGGGAGACCTAGTCGAGGACCTGGCCCAGAGGCTAGGACGGCCAGTGCCGGAGGAAGAGGTGCTCATCTGGCTTGCCCTGGGGGCGGCCGCTCAGCGCGAAGGGCGGGCGTTGCTGCGTCCGGTGGTTCACGCCTTTGTGCGCGGCGTGGCGGGCGGCGTTGTCACGTTTCCCCTCACGGCCGCGAGCGCACGGCTGGCGCTGTCGGCGGAGGATGTCGGGCCGGACGAACAGGGATTGTTCCGCTTGCCGCTCATGACCTGCACCACCTGCGGGCAGCACTACTTCGTTCATCACGTTCGGGACTTCACGTTCACTGACCGCGCACCGGGCGGCGGTGAGGCGATAGAGAATCGAGTTATCTGGCGTCCTCTCGAAGAGCAGTTGGGCGGGGACCGAGTAGTTCTGCTCGACCGTCTGGTGGTGGATGCCCCGGATGATGATGACGACGATGAAGATGGTCAGCCGCTCCAGCCGCAGCTTCGCGCGCTGCCCAGGAATTCCGTACCGCTTTACCTCTGCCGCTACTGCGGCACGGTGCATGCCGCGCGGACAGAGCAGTGCGACGGTTGCGGCAAGCCGGGTCCACTTGTAGAGTTATTCGCCTCGCGGCAAAAACAGGAACAACCAGGGAAGCTGGTTTCTTGCGTGGGATGCAGCGCCATCGGGCGCATGCAATTGGGGCGGTACCGCGAACCGGCCAGGCCGGTGAAGGCGAGCGCCGTTTCCGACGTGCACGTCCTCGCGCAGAGCATGATCCACCGCGCGGAGCGGAAACGGCTGCTGGTCTTCTCCGACAACCGACAGGACGCGGCCTTCCAGGCCGGCTGGATGCAGGACCACGCGCGGCGGTACCGGTTGCGCGCGCTCATGTTTGCAAGGTTGAGTCAAACACCGCTCCAGGTGGGGACGCTGGTCTCGCAGTTGGATCAGGAACTGGATCAGGACGACGACCTGTCACAGGCGCTGATTCCGGAAGTTTGGAATGTGGCGCGAAAGAAGGCGGATCTCCAGGGGCACGCGGCGGAGCGCAGTCATTTTCTACGCATCTTGGTATTGCGCGAAGTCGCGACGGGCGCCCGGCAACGGATCGGCCTGGAACCCTGGGGACGGTTGGTGGTCGGCTACGCCGGACTAGATACTTCGGTCGTATTCTTCCAGAACTGGGCGAACCGGTTGGGGTTGAGACTGGAGGAATTGCGGGATGGAGTAGCGGTGGTGCTCGACTTCACGCGCCGAAACCGGATGCTGTTGGATCGTGATGGGCGGATATTTTCAAAGATTTGGCAGGAGGGGGATCGCGAGATCGCCAACGGGTATCTGCCGCTATTTCGCGGCGGGCCTAAGGGCTTGAAGCTGCAACGCGATCCGGGTGATGCGGCGGGTCGCGTGGCGCAATGGCTGGGGACTCGACCGACGTCGATTGTTCAAGCGGCTCTGCGCTGGGGTGTCCATCCGAATGATGTACCGCAGTTCTTGCAAGAACTTTGGAGGACGCTGACGGACGAATTGCACTTGATCGTGCCGGCCACTCTGACGGGCTTTCGAGATCGGCCACTGCCGGGCACGACGAATGCGCGCCAGATTGACGCGGACCTATTGCACTTGCGGGCGAGTAGTGGCATTTGGCGTTGCCAAGCCTGCCGCCGTGCCCACTCGCGCCCGACGCCGCGGCTCACGTGTCTGGCATGGCGTTGTAACGGGACCCTGGAGCTTGAAACGGAAGGCCCGGACAACTATGACCTGATGATGCTCGATGGGCGGTTCGACATGATCCGTCCTCGGGAGCATTCGGCGCAGATCCCCGGACCGGATCGGGAAGAGCTGGAACGCATATTCAAGGGCGACGGCGACCGCGTGAACACGCTGGTATGCACGCCGACGCTGGAGTTGGGCGTAGACATTGGGGCGTTGGATTCGGTGTTGATGCGCAACGTGCCGCCGTCACCTTCAAACTACTGGCAGCGAGCGGGCCGGGCTGGCCGTCGTCATCGGATGGCGTTGATTCTGACCTATGCGCGGGCACACTCGCATGACAGGCCATATTTCAATGAGCCGTTGAAGTTGCTTTCCGGGGAGATCGCGCCGCCAAGCTTCAATCTGCGGAATGACGTGATGGTCCGGAAGCACGTTCATGCCATCGTATTGACCGGCCTACATCGTATGTTGCGTCCCAACTCTGAACTCGCCAATGCCGAGGAGATGGAGTTGGTTGAGGTGCTGGGGCGTTGTTTTCCGAATCGGGTTCGGGAGTACGTGTTCGAGAGTACCGGGGAAGTGCGGCGGCGACTATCCGATTTTGCTTCGTTACGAACCGTTCTCAGCAGACACGTGGACCGGCTCCACGCCGGCGTGGTGGAGGCATTTCGGCAAGGATGGCCGGACGATGACGCCCGCGTTGTCGAGCCTGCGATTTTACGGACCTACATCGAGGATATGGGTGGGCAACTTCAGTCGGTCGTAGAGCGACTGAAGCGCCGTTTGGACTGGGCGATTGACCAGATGAATCGCCTCGATGAAGTTCGACGCAAGCAGGGGACGCTCGATCCCGAGCAGGACGCGCTGCGAAATCGCTGTGACCGGTATGTGAAGCGGCTCAAGGGAAGTGATCCCCGCAAGCGAAGGGACGCCGAAGGCTTTGATGATACGAACACTTACAGCGTACTGGCTGCCGAGGGTTTCCTGCCCGGCTACGGATTGGATAACGGCTGGGTAATTGGGACATACGAGGCGCCAAAGTACAACCCGAGCTTCCGCGATTGGGAGTTGCGGCGACATCCTTCGCTCGCCTTGCGGGAATACATACCAGGCAACCTGATCTATGCGAACGGGCACCGGTTCATCCCGCGCCACTTCCGGCTGGAGCCCGGGGAGCCCATCCGCTTTCAGGTGGATGTTTCGAACGAGGCCGTGGCAGAGGTGGCTGGAAACCTGACCGCCGGGCTGGGTTCGCAAACGATTCCTGCAGTGCCTATCTGCGACGTCAATCTGCCGCACAACTCGCAGATCTCCGACGACGAAGACTACCGATTCCAACTCGGAGTTGCCGTTTATGGTTACGAGCAGGCGCAACACGGCGGTGGCAAGCAGTATCGTTGGGGGGATCGAGTCATCAGCCAGCGAACCGCCATTCGGCTTCGTTTGGTGAACGTGGGGGCGTCGTCTTCGGCGCGGAGTGGCGGTCGGCTAGGCTACCCGGTTTGTTTGGTGTGCGGGCAAAGCCGGTCGCCGCTGGCGTCACCGGCGGATCTTCAGGCGTTCGAGCAGGAGCACCAACTGCGCTGTGGCAAGCCGGTGGAGCCTATTGGGTTTTATGCAGACGTCATCTCTGACGCGATTTCTCTGGAGAACTGCGTGGACCGTGAAGAGGCGTATAGCGTCATGGAGGCCATTCGATTGGGGGCGGCAGAGGTGCTCGAAATGGAGGTGGAGGATCTGCAATTACTCGCCATCGGGCAGCCAGGTGGCAGAGGCTTGAGCTTGCTGCTCTATGACCCGATGCCGGGGGGCTCCGGACTTCTCGACCAGATGAGAGACCGCTGGCCGGAAGTCGCGGCGGCGGCGAAGAGGGTCGTGGCCGATTGCCCGTCTCTTTGTCAGTCAGCGTGTGTGGATTGCCTGCTGCACTTCCGGAATTCCTACTACCACCGGCACCTGAACCGTTATACGGCGTTGGACCGCCTGGAGAAATGGGGCAATAGTCTCGACTTCACGCACGATATTCCGTCCCGTCTGCCAACTCCGGCGGCCGAGGAGGTCCCGGTTAATGACCCTGAACTGACCTTGCGCGCCATGCTGGACCGCGCGGGACTTCAGGGTTACCAGCCCCAGCGGCCGATTGATCTTGGCCGTCCTTTGGGCGCGACCACACCGGATTTTTTCTACGAGCCGCGGAATGATGCCTACGAAGGGCTCTGCGTCTATTTAGACGGCATGGGCCGCCATCTGCACGGGCGTCCCGAGACGCGAGAAAGGGATCGCGACATTCGCGAAGGACTGCGGAATCGCGGGTACGAGGTTGTCGAGATTCAGTATGGGCAGTTGACCGATCCAGACGCAATGCGGCAGTACTTCTTCCGCATTGGCCGTTTTCTGCTAGGCAAGGATGCCGCACAGCGCATCCGCGACGACTCCTCCTGGTACACCTCATCGGAGGCAAAGCCTACGAAGGTGAGCGATAGTTGATCGATTTAGAAGTCTTTTTGCCGCGCGGTGCAAGAAACGAGTACGCGGCTGCGGTTAGCCAAATGAACGACCCGCATAGTGCTCACCCCACGTGAGTCCGGTACGCCATCTCGATGAGCTGCCGCAGCACGTCGCGCCGTTTGTCGACATCGTCCATGCCGAGGCGGATGCGATAGCCTCCTTCCCGTTTGTCAAAGTCCAGCACCTCCAGCCCGCTTCCTTCCAGGCGGGTCTGGGTTTCGGCGGACGGCTGAAGCCGGACGGTTAACATCAGCGTGTTCTTGCGCGGCCGGAAAACGACGAAATTGTGCGGTTGCCCGTCCTTGACCAGCCCCACATAGAACTTGTTGTACTTTGGCTCCAGTCCAGGATCGAATTCGTGCACTATCTGCAAAAGCTGATCGACCATGGCCAAGGTTGCCTTGGACCCACGGCTCTCCCAGTAGGCGCGGTCGGCGATTTCCTGTACCTCTTCGTCGTCGTCCACGAGCCCGCGGGTCAGCTCATCCAACACTGTGGTAAACACGAGTCCGATGTTGTCGTCGTTCAAGCGGAACGCCTGCATCTGAATCGCGACGAGCGGGATCGTGCCGTTGAACAAGTTGATGATGTTCAAAAACCGGCTCGTGATGTCTTCAGCCACGATCACGGCGCAATGCTCATACTGCGGGTATCGTTTGCGTTCGATGTCCCAATACTCGATCGTCCGAATGATGTGGGACTCGTCCGTAAATCCAAGCTGGACTTCAACCTCGTAGCGGCGATTGCTTTCGGGCTCCTGCAGGAGCAAGTCCAGCCGACCGGCGCGCGGCTGGTTCCGCTCTTTATCTTTAAGGATCAGGTCGCCGAGACCCAAGATGGCCGGATCCTCGGCTATGCGCGCCTGCACCCAGCGTTCGTCCAGATCTGGATGGTTCTGTAGGAATACTCGTTCGAGCTTGATGTACTGGGTCACGGAGCACACCCCCAAAGCAGATCGATGAACAAGATCTCAGAGTATACTCTGTAGCACTATGCTCTGCAATCGGACAGTATCGAACTTCGCATGCGACAGCCTGGCAGCCGCAGTCCTGCCCGTCTCAATCCGGATGAAGCCTTCGCCCAGGCGCTGCAGCGCGCCCGGAAGCAGCGCGAGATGTCGCAGGAACTGCTGGGATTTGAGAGCGGCTATCACCGGACCTACATCAGCCTGCTGGAGCGTGGCAAGATGAACCCATCGCTGAGGACGATACTCAGCATTGCGGCGGCGCTGAAGATGCCCGCGGCACAACTCGTCCGCGATGTGGAACAACTGCTCGGGTCTCCCTGGCGTCGCGAATCAGCGTAGCCCGACAGGCCTTAATCGCAGCGTAGTGCCCTCCGTGCCTGCAGATGGCTCCATCTCGAGGGCCAGCAGTGGGACGGCTCGACTGATCAGGGCCAGGATGTTCACGTAGCGGGGCGCGATCTCCTCGGCCACGAGCACGGCGGAGCAGCGTTTGATTCTTTGACGCTTGCGTTCGTTTAACCACCGCTCCACAACCCGGATGACGTGGCGGTCATCGGTGGGGCCAAGCTGCAGCTCCACGACGAAGAGGACCGACTCGGCGGGGCTTTCGAGAAGCAGGCTGATTTGGCGGGAGCGCCAGGACGCGCGTTTGAGATCCAGGTCGCCCAGTCCGAGGACGGTCGGATCTTTGTTGATTCGCTCGACCAGCGATTGCTCGGCGCTCGCACCGCCGCGTGCACGCGCCGGGCTTCCGGGTCGGAGGTGGCTGGGGCTGCTCATGATCGTCTCCGGCGCTTGCGCGGCTTGGGGGAAACATCATCGGCGGTGATCGACTGCTCGTGAAACTCGGCTGTCAGCCGCCAAAAGGCGATGCGGGAGAGTTCGAGGGTCACCGACCCGCTCCCACCTTCCAGCCCGAGATGGACTGGCCGCCGGCCTGGGACCAGGATGAGCGACGCGGTGCGCACCTCGAAGCGCGAGATTTCCGCGCCACGCTGAACAGTAACGGCGGCCTTGCCGAGCCGGATCATTGAATCCCGTGAATCGCTGGCCATGGATAGTTCTTCCGCCGCGGGAGCACTGCGGCCCTCATATTCATGGCTCAGGCGCGGCGGGAAAGCAAGTGGCGTCCACCTGGCCAAGAGCGAGCAACACCCATGCATATGCATTGTTGATCCAGCCAACTCGAAGTGTTGTCGCCGCCGATTGGCATCCCTCACGATTTGACGCGGCCAAGTGGCAGTGGAAGGCGAATAGAAGGACTGAAAACGACTTCTCGTTCCTGACCCGGCCAAGTTCCTCGAACGCCGTTTCGAGGGAGTTCGGTCCCGCCACTTCGGCGGTTTGCCGACTACACGCTCATGTGGGCTGTTACCGGGTGGTCAACCAGCTAGGTGTTTCCAGGCGTAGCTAGCTCTTAGGTTAA
>Ga0182030_10013350_pt1 | contig 16351 bp, 16 predicted proteins | sample 812S3MmetaG_FD_121299 | JGI IMG/M metagenome (GOLD analysis project Ga0182030, IMG submission 121299) | Permafrost microbial communities from Stordalen Mire, Sweden - 812S3M metaG (Illumina Assembly) | ecosystem: Environmental > Terrestrial > Soil > Wetlands > Permafrost | place: Sweden...
CCGGGGGCGACCACAAAATCGTACTCCAACTGGCGCTGATTCCCATAAAAGACCAGATCCACGCCGGGGTAGACCTGGGGATAGCTGACCTTGCCATAGGTCGGGATGCCGGAGCGCCACTTCTTGGGGTCGTTGCCGATGAAGTAGCTCACCACGCCGGGCTGCGGGGCCAGTCCTACTGCGTTGGCCATGGGGCTTGCCCCGATCAGGCTCATGCGCAGCGTGTCGACGGACGTGGCTTGGTGCGTTTGCCCAGCCGCCGCGGCCGATGCCGGCTGTGGCCGCTCGAGGTTCAGGACCACCTTGCCCGGAGTGAGGAAGAGCGCGTAGCCGGAACCGCGCGTGAGAAACTGAACGGTGGAGTCCAACTGCCCCTGGTTCGGCTCGAAGCTCAATGGCACGTTCATGAGCTTCGTTTCGCGGTGGTTCGTGGACAGTGGGAGAGAGTGCAGGTTTTCCGCCGGAACGGCGGGCGCTCCGGGACCGGCCTGCGGCGAAATTGCTGGCGCCGCCTGCGGCTTGCCATCTTGCGAGGCCGCCGAGGCGCGCGGCCAGCCAGGACCAAAGGAGATCGAAATTATCGCGAGCGCCGTTACTGCCCGAAGCGCACGCGCCCGGAGTGCAACTGAAGACCGTTCGCTTGTCATACTCGGTATTCCTTTCTGCCCTTCCCGAATGGCGCGGAAGTTCATTCGCCAGGATTACCGTTGTGGCTTCCCGGCCACCATCAAGCATACCTCCAACAAGATAATCGGAGCCGTGTATCTCAGAGTTTCCCGCGTCCTGCGGTTTTCCCGCACGTGGGAGTGTTACGATAACGACGTTTTTTTTCGACAACACCCGTTCGCTCCCTTCGATGAGTGGCGGCTGCCTCTTAGATTGTCGGCCTTACAGAGCTTTGCGATCCTGCATAGGGCGGGTGCGCCGAGCTTGGCATGGAGGCTGCTTAAGTGGTGGCAAACCCTCGGATCGCCCAGCCGCCAACTAAGGAGTCTTCTGACCGGCTTCTTCTCAATCATCGTCTCAATGTCTACCCGGTCGCCGGAACCACACTGAGTTGCGGGTCCGGTGTGACGTACATACAAATCCCGGGCACGGAGCCGCAAACTTCAAACAACGCGGTCACGCTGCAACCGCTAGGCGCCAACATCACGTCTGTTACCCCCACCACGCAAACCGGCGGCGGTTGGCTCAGCGCGCAAATCTATGCGAACTATCCCAGCCAAGCCGTCATGACCGTTTACGCGAGCACTGCCAACGCGGCGCCCGGCACTTACCAGGGTGCGGTAACCGTCAATTCCTCGAACTACGGCTCCTGCACGGTCCCCGTCACGCTGAGCGTGTTGGGCACACCGGCGCCTCCTCAACTGACCGCCACATCCTTGATTGCCAGCGCGCCCGCCGGACAGAGTGTGACGGCGAGCCTTACCGTCAGTTCGACCGATCCCGAGCTGATCTCGATCGGTGGAAACTGGTCCAGTAGCCTCGTAACCAGCGTCGGGGTTCAAAGCTCGTATTCCAGCAACCCGTATGCAACACCCCCGTCTTATGTCACGCCCGCCGCCGTGAGTCTCACTATGGCCGGCCAGCGGCCCGGCGCCTATTTCGGCATCCTCACCGTCGGCTGGGGCGGCGGGACTATCGACGTTCCATTCGCGCTCTACGTCTCGGCGAGCGCGATGGATCCGCCCATCGTAGCCTCCATCGTCAACAGCGCCGCACTCACCCCCGCCGCACTCTCCCCGGGCGAACTGTTCACGCTGACTGGTGTCGGCCTGGGCGGGGCTCCCGCGGCACTGGCGCTCACCGCGTCCGGCAACGTGGCCACCACGCTGAATAGCACGGAGGTGCTGGTGAACGGCGTGCCTGCGCCGCTCGTCTACTCCGCGGCCGGCCAGATGAACGCCGTCGTCCCGTACCAAGCCGGCACCACCGGTAGCGCCACCATCCAGGTCACTTCCAACAACACCATGTCGCAATCCTGGACCGTCCCGCTCGCGCCCGCCGCCCCCGGCATTTTCACCGCGAGTGCCACGGGCGTGGGCCAGGCTGCGGTAGTCAATTCCGATGGCACCGTCAACAGCGCCGCCAACCCCGCTGCGCGCGGCACGGTGGTCCAGGTTTACGCCACCGGCGCCGGCGTCACCGTACCCGCAGCGGCCACCGGAAGCGTGACCAGCGGCTTGATCGCGCCCTTGTTGCCCGTCACCGCGCAAATTGGCGGCGTCACCGCGCAGGTCATCGACGCCGACCTCGCGCCCGGCGACGTTTCCGGCGTCCTGCAAGTCAACGTGCTGGTGCCGCAGTCCGTCACGCCCGGCGGCGCGGTCCCGCTCACCATCTCCGTCGGCGGCATTCCCTCGCAGGCCGGTGTCACCAATGGCGCTCCGATAGCGCACATCCGGCCATTCTTGCTAGCGGATAATGAGGGATAACGTTCTTGGGGACGAACGCAACGGCCGCTCGCAGCGTCACGCGGGGAGGCCGCGGAAAAGTCATTTACCGCTAACTCCGTTTTCCTGGGGTTATCGGCGAGCGTTGAGCTTGTGGTGCTAGCATGGGCCACGAGGAAGAGGTTGTGACTGGAGCGAACTTTGCAGCCAAGTTGAATCGGGCGGTCGCGATCAGCGCCGGTGCGCTCTCTGACCAATCGATCGGCATTCTCGAAGAGTTCTGTCGGGAATTCGGAGAGCACGCGCCGCAGATTAAAATCGAGTCCCTTCATCTGAATTTGGATGCCCGGCGCGTCCTATTACAATACTCGACCCGATGCGCTGTCGATGCCGTGCGAAACCGCTGTCCGAGTCTCGTGGCGAATGGAATAGCCGGACTGGTTATCGAGAACGGCTCGCTGGACATCCGAGACACAATTCGGGTTTTGGCTGAACTATTTCACAGTGCATCCGTGTTACAGATGAATGCCATCGCTCTCTTTGGCCGGTTCGCAGATATCGCCACAAACGAAGCCGTTGCCTCCAGCATAAGGCGATTTTCTCTCCCGGCAGGATCACCGTCAGTCGCGCTAAAGCACTTTGGTCTTCGTGTCTCAGGGACGGGCGAGACATTTCGTTACGTCGATGATGAGGACTTGATGAGATCCGTGCGCATGTACATTAACGCTCCCGGGCTGACTCTCTCTCAGCGGCTCATGTTCATCCGCATGATCCTGCGGCAGAATCGTGAGCAATGGCAGCTCTGGAAACGCAATCGCTGACGCAGCCAATCTCCGCTAACTCCGTCTATCGCCCAGAATCCAGAATTGGACAGCATAAATCCACCCAGCGCTTGACTGGCTGTTGTCAAATATGACAACATCAAACACAGGCGCTACGATGGCCGAGACTCGCAAAACGCGACCCGTTTCGTGGCTGAAGGCCGCACGACGGGACTTTGAGAAGTTTCCCGAAGGCGCGAGGATGGTGTTTCTCACTGCGCTTACCATCGCCGCTGAAGGCGGCAAGGCTGACATTGCTAAGCCATTGCAAGGAATCGCTTCTGGCGTAATGGAAGTCGCCCTCCCATTTAAAGGCGATGCTTTCCGCGTGGTCTATGCGCTGCAGCTCGGTCCGGATGTCTGGGTGATTCATGCTTTTCAAAAGAAGTCAATCACGGGGATTAAGACACCCAAGCGCGAGATTGATCTCGTGAAAGATAGGCTGAAGCGCCTGCAGGAGATACTGAAATGAAGCGCGAAGAACCGATGGATGTAGTGCGGGGTACTGGCAACGTGTTTCGAGATCTCGCCAGCAAAAACCCGGACGCGGACCAATTCAAGGCAATCCTCGCGACCGAAATCATTAAGGCCCTTGACCGCGAGCGCTTGACCGTACGGCAGGCGAATGCCCGGACCGGGATCGCTGCCGCAGACTTCTCCCGCATTCGAAATGCAGACCTGGGCCGATTCACGGTGGACCGCCTTATGGCGATTCTCAACCGGCTCGGATCTCGAATCGAGGTGAAGGTGCGCGTGCGGCGCGAAAAAGCCGCATGAGAGATTGGGCTCGTCAAGTTGCTGCGTGCGCGCCGAGGCGCCCAAGGTACTCACAGCGCCTCATAGTCTTGCCAATGGAAGCTAACGCCGTTCTTCGTCCAGAATGCTGTTTACGTATGTTGGGCAGCGCACTCTTCGGGTAGTGCTCGGTTATGGCGTTGAAGGCGGGGTCAGGCTCAAAGTTCGACTTCGACTGCCTCTCCCTTCCACTCTTCTTTCGCCAATTGAGCCCATTCCAATGCCGCCCTGTCAATGGCTACTTGGAACTCCTCGCCCGAGCACCAGCTGACGAGCCGCTTTCTGCCTATACTGCCGCTACGCCTTCGAACTGCGGCTCATCACGAAGCTCGCACCTTCCAGACCAATACCGTCTTTAGGCAAGTTCTTCATGATGAAGCGACGTACCCCCGCCATTGTATGGTTCGAAGTCGCGACGAACCACCTAACGAGGTTCTCCCCAATCGCCGGAAGCCTCAGATCGCAGATAATCGCTCCCAGTCGCTCGCGCGGGCGTGACCCTATCACGTGGTTTAAGTTTGTGCGCCCACATCTTGGTAGTAGACTGCGCCAGCACTCTTTCCGGTCTCGGTTCGCATCTCATTGAAAGCCTATCACGATGAACGCCTTTAGGTACCATTCACCCATCTCATGAACTTCACGCGGTTTTCCCCACAGGCCGAGTGGAACGCCGGGCATTTCGGGTTCCGAGCGATATGTGGATTTTGTCGAAGTGGCCCTCCTATTCGGATTCGAACAGCCCAAGCTCGTCGAAATCCAGTTCGGTGCCGTTGCCAGCCAGGATCACGGTGCGCCGCGCAGGAGCGGCGTGCCTAGTGTCCCGCAGGACAGTCGCGGATCGCGGGCGCGTTCTGTGGGTGATCTGGAAAGGTGGCGACGTAGCAATCCACCCGGCGATACGCTGTCCCGTTGAACTGGTAGACGCTGAATACCGTGTCGCGGGCGCTCAGATGGTGTGGGACTGCCACATCGTGAAATCCGCCGTGAGTGCCTTGCCGCACGATCAGCCCCCATCCGTTCTCCTCTAGAACCAACTTGAGCCTGCCGGACTCGCGAACCAGGACCCAGAACTCACAATTTCCAGTTCCCCCGCAACCCCTCGCAGGGCAGCGCACGATGATCTGTTTGCTCTCGTCGTCCGACACATTGATGAAGCCCACCGGCGAAGCGGAGAACGCTTGGCGTTCCAAATACGGCGCTACGATCAGATCCATGATCTGTGCCCGCTCGCGGGGAGTCACCGCCGCGTCCTCCAGGGTGTAGTCGAGCTCCGACAGGTGGATGCTCGTTCGCTGCCAGTCCTTCCTGTCGTCCCGGGCCAGGGAGAGCCCGGCACACAGAAACGCTATCGCCACGCCGCTCGCGAGACTTAGCTTCCTTCGCATCAACCCTAGGGTACAGCCTTGCGCCCTCGCCGAGTTAGAGAGTCGCACTCCGAGACGGCAACTCCGCTTCAATTTCCGCCGCCATTTTCCGATAAGCTCCCGATAGGTGGGCTTCCCGTCCATTACCCAAATTTATGGTGGGAGCGAATACCATTAATGGACGAGAAGGCCGGTCTTCAGCCGTGGCTAGATTTGAACTGTAGCGGAGTTTCGTCCGGCGCAGAAACTCGTTTTCGGTTATGGTGTCTAAATTACATGCGCCTCATTCTCGCTTTCCTTGTCTTACCACTACTCGCTGTCGCTCAACAGGCCGCTCCCAATTCTCAGACCGTCAGGATCGACTTTGCTCCCCAGCCCATGAAGCCGCCGCCCGTAACGCTGCAACAGGCCCTTCAGATCGCTGAGAAGTACATCGCGGAGAACAAGATCGAAATCGGGCGATACTGGCTGCAGGAATCGAAGTGGGTTCTTCCCGAGGGGGCCACAATGAAGGAATCACACTGGTTCTTTTTCTGGAATAACTTGGGGACGGGGCGTGGAGACTACGTGGAAATGGAAGTCGATATGAACGGTCATCCCCTCCGAAGGCCCTCGATGTAGGCGGCGCAAGCCCTTAATTCGCCCTATCATCCCTTGGCCGCGACGTTGAAGTTCTTGTGCTTGGGTTCACTTCAAACTGATCGCTCTAACCCGCAGTCAGCCCCCCCTTGATTACGTTGTTCTGCTGATTGGGAATGATATGCGATCTTCTCGTCCATTACCCCGCCGGGCACAGTTTCGCGGCTTTGCGGGAGAGACGTTGCGTTCGTCATCGCATGGAGGAAACTGCACAGAATAGCGAGGGTGGAGGGGGACCCATTTCCAGTCAAATGGTCTCGGTTGGGGGGTCCGCTTTGGATGCACGAATCGCGCCAACAATGCCATACGCGAGGCCTACTCCAAGCCATAGGCTCTAACGCTAACCGACAGCTCGTACTATCCTTCCTATGGCAGTACCTCTGCAGTCCGTCTCATAACTAAAGGCAGGGATAAATGAACATCGGCAGCTGCGTAGAATCAGCTCACGAATTGGGAGAACTCGGATCGTTTTGATCGTATAAGAGCACTGCCAACTGCTCTTCCTGCCCAAAAAGAGAGGGACTATGACAATCGGATATTCAGAGGGAAAAAGTGTTCAGGCTGTCGTTCTGTCACGGGAGCGGCATTCAATTCGTTGTGCTGTCCAGGGTTGTGATGATGTCGTTAAATTCACTCTCGTCAATGGAAGAGTATTTTCAGAAGAGGGTGAGCCTGTCCGAATCGGGTTTGCGTGGGAGCAGATTGCCCCGATCGAAACCGTCTCATTAGCCGATTGCATCTGCCCCAAGGAACTCGCCGCTGCTCTGATTCAGTCGCTGGTGAACGGTGAACAGCAGGAGCCTCAATTGGAGCCGGCTCCTCTTCGCACAATGGCAGCGGGCGCAGCTTTTTATTGACCCCACGGTGGGTGCCTGTTTGGGCTCAGACGCCCGATAGATGGGCATATCGGTAACTGACTTTGGGTCTGCCCGGCCGCAACTTGGCCGTATCAAGCCCGACTCACCGATCTGGGGTCGCCAACTCCGGGCGGATCTCGTAGGTCACTCGGAGACATCTGCGCGACATGGACCCGTCCCCCTGCACCGACTAGAAACTAGAAGCCGGAGAGAGCGATCCGGGGGCCCAGGATTGAGTGAACAGTATTGAGCCACTAGACTGGGGCCGACCGCGCCCCAGTCCGATGCTCTCCGGTGAGTTTTCCATTCGCAGGAATTTCCAGGAATCGACCCTTTATCCCCAATCGCTTACAGCCCCCACCCGTCCCAGCGCCCTCATCGCCATGCTAGAACCGCGCCATGGCAACCTCCCCCAACCGCGTCACCGCTAACCGCGCCAACGCCAAGCATTCCACCGGACCCAAGACCCCCGAAGGCAAAGCCCGCGCCTCCCAAAACGCCCGCAAGCACCCCTTCGACCCCGATCCCTTCGTCATCGTCCGCGTCGAGGACCGCGGCCAGATCGCCTCCCTCGTCGCCGGCGCCATCGCCACCTACCAGCCCATCAACTCCCAGGAGCGCGACGCCGTCGAACGCATCGCCCTCGCCCAACACTCCATCCGCCGTCTCTACGCCCTGGAGGCCGGCTTCTTCGCCAACGCCCTCCAGCAGGCTCCCATGGACCCGAACCGCCTCAGTCATTCCGAGTTCGCCCAAGGCCTTGAAGTTGGTCCCGGACAGCACGACGCCTACTCGCTCGCCTTTGGGTTCAATCGCTACATCCGCCAATCCAACATCGCCGCCGTCTTTCTCCGCTTTCAGGCCCAGGCCGAACGCCTCTATCGCCGTGCCGTCGAGGATTTCCACCGCCTCCTCAAGCTCCGCGACGTGCTCCCTCCCGAGAAATATGAAGCGCCGATCGAACCCAACCCAACACCCCAACCCACAGAAAACACGACCTGTCCGGTTGCCGCTCAGCCACCGGAAACCGCTAACGAACCCATCGCGGAGCCCCCGGCAGAGCCCGCCGCGGCGCCAGACCGGGACGCCCGCCCGGCCCGCCAGCCAACCGGAAGCCGTGCAAATTCCAGAAGCGAAACGCGCCCGCCGCCAAGCCCAGCGGTCGACCAGACGCCCGGAGCCCGGCACCCGGATGGCGCCGCAGGCGCAAGCGAGCTGACAGCTGAGAGCTGATAGCTGATAGCTGATAGCTGGTCCTTTGCCGTTTCCCCCGTACAGGGGTTCCACCGGTACCGACGAAAAATTGGTACGATGTCGAACTTTCGCCAGTACTCCATAGAGAAATAGGGGACGAAAGCGGTCGATATGACTGTTTGAGACAAGCGCTGAGGCTTTAGCGGGGATACTCGGAGTGGCCCCTGATGTGCTTGCCAGAAAGAAGAATTAAAGACATGAGAATTAACGACCAGAACGGCAGCGGGAATGCCCTCACGCAGAGCAACGGAACCTCTTCCGTGAACCGCGTGGACCGGAATGGCGATGCCAAGCCGGCTTCCGCCGCGGGATCGAGTTCCGACAGCGTACAAATCTCCGGTTTTGCCGGGCAGCTGTCCAAAACCATGCAAGTCGGCTCAACCGATCGGTCGCAGCGCGTCAGCCAGTTGGCACAAGCCGTCCGGTCGGGCAGCTACCAGGTGGACGGCGCCGCAGTCAGCCGCGCCATGGTAGACCATGCCATGTCTATGGGCAAGGGTGCCGGCGTATCATGAACCAAACCGCCAATCCGTCCGCCGCGGAGCTAGTCGCCGATGCCCACCAGGCTCTTTGCAACGCCCACCGGCGTTTGCTCGATCCCACCCCACAGGGCATCGATTGCTCCCGCGCCGCTTTCGCCACGGCCGTCAACCGGTTGAGCGAACTCCACGGATTGCTGCGCGAGTCCCCGGATGCGGGGCGCGGACTCTTGCCCGCGATGAATGGCTTGCATGTCGAATTGGAAACCGTGACCGTGCTGCTGCAAAGTGCTGCGTTGCATCACTCCAACCTTCTGCAGCGCATGCTGAAGGCGTCTACCATGGAGCGCGGATATTATGGTCTACCCGCGGATACCGGTAGCCGCTTGCACAATACCGGCGACCGCCTGCAATTGAGCGCCTGACCCCATGTCGAACCTGTTATCGGCACTCGACGCTTCGGCAAACGCACTCAGCGTTTTCCAGAACGCCCTGAGCGTCTCGTCCAATAACATCGCCAATTCCTCTACTCCCGGCTACGTGGACCAGACCGCGCAGCTCGATGCTCTGCCGTTCGACAACGCCACCGGCGTAGGCGGAGGTGTCACCTCGGGCCCGGTGCAGAACGCCCGCGACACCTATGCCGAAGAGGCGGTACAAAGCGCCACCACCAACCTGGGCACATGGTCGCAGCTCGTCAGCACGCTCCAGCCCGTGCAAAGCAGCTTCAACGTCAACGGCCAGAGCGGGATTCCAGCCGCCCTCAGCGCGTTCTATCAGGCGGCGTCCACCTGGAGCACCAACACCTCGGACGGCACCGATCGGCAAGCCGTTTTGAATGCCGCGCAAACCGTGGCACAGGCGTTTCAACAGCAGAGCGCCGAGTTGTCGCAGGCCACATCGACGGCCGATACCCAGGCCTCCGACCTGGTGAGTCAGGTGAACTCCCTCGCTGGCCAGATTCAAAAGGACAACGTCCAGTTGGCGCAGCAGGGCGGTTCGGCCAATTCCGCGCTGCAGGCCAACGTCTACAACACCCTCCAGCAGCTTTCCCAGATCGTTCCCATTACCTCCTTCACGCAGACCGATGGCTCCATGACCGTGCTGCTCGGCGGCCAATCGCCCCTGGTAATCGGCCAGACGCAATATCAGATCAGCTCCGGCCTTACGGTGCCCGCCAACGCTTCCAACCCCAGTGGACCGCCGACCGCGCAGGTGCTCGATTCCAATGGCGACGACATCACCAGCCTGATCGGCAGTGGAGAATTGGGCGGATTGTTGCAGGCACGCAATGGAACACTGGCGCAGCTCGGCGGGGATTCCTCCCAGCAGGGTTCGCTGAACCAACTGGCCCAGTCCTTCGCCGACCGCGTGAACACACTTCTCACCTCGGGAAATGTCAGCGACGCCAACACCACCACCGGTGCGGCCGCTGTCCCGGGCGTTGCGCTGTTCACCTATACCGCCGGCAATCCCGCGACAGTCGCGCAGACCCTGGCGGTGAATCCCGCCATTACCGCGAGCCAGTTGGCGGCCATCGATCCCGGACCGCCCGAGGTGGATAACGGCGTCGCGCTCTCGCTCGCCAATCTGGCGACATCCACCAATGCGGCCGACCAGATCGGCGGCATGAACTACGCCGCCTACTACGGGCAAATTGCGGGCAACCTGGGTACTGCGATTTCCACCGGCACCACCAACCAGACCACCGCGCAATCCATGGTCACCCAGGCGGAGAGTGTCCGCCAGACCAGTTCCGGTGTCGATCTGAACCAGGAGGCCGTGACCGTGATGCAGTTTCAGCGCGCGTACGAGGCCGCCGCCAAGATGGTTAATATTTTGGACCAACTGTCGCAGGACGTCGTGAACATGATCCCGTCCGCGTAAGAGGAGGAGTAGTATGTTTGCCGGAATCACCCCCGCGGCTCAACAATTCGTCAACAACGTCGACAACATTCAGACGGCGGTCAGCAAGGCCGAGCAAGAGGTTTCCACCGGGGTGAATCTGAACCAGCCCTCGGACGCTCCCGATGAAGTCAGTCCGGTGCTGCAAATGTTGACGCAGATCGCTCAGAACCAGTCCGCCAACACCAATCTGACCGCGGTGCAGGCCAACGTGAACGCCGCCGAGTCGGCTCTTTCCAGTTCGGTGAGTCTGCTGCAGAGCGCCTCCAGCCTGGCGTCCGAAGCCACCGGCATAAATGAGACGGCGAGCAGCCGCCAGACCTTGGCGCAGAGCGTACAGGCGTTGCAACAGGAGATGGTCGCCAACAGCCAGACCCAGGTCAACGGGCAATACGTCTTCAGCGGCGACCAAAGCAGCGCGCCGACCTATCAATTGGACCTCACCGCGGCCAACGGCGTCGATAAGCTGGCAACCGCCACCAATACCAATCTGGTGCAACTCCCCAACGGAAGCCAGGTGTCGGTCACGCTCACCGCTAATAACGTGTTCGACGCCAGCGACAGCACCGGCGCACCGACGGCGAACAACGTATTCGCGGCCCTCAACGGGTTGCGCGTGGCGCTGCTCAATAACGACACTACCGGCATCACCAACTCGATAACGGCGTTGCAATCCGCGTCCACTTATATGAATACCCAGCTGGCGCAGGTCGGCAATGCGCAGTCTACGCTATCCTCGGCGCTCACCGATAACCAGAACGACAACGTGCAGCTGCAAACCCAATTGAGCTCGGTGCGCGATGCCAACATGGCGGAAGCGATTACGGCATTGACGCAGGGCCAGACGCAGCTCCAGGCGGCCCTCTCGGCGCAGGCTCGCATGCCGACTACCTCGCTCTTCAGCTTCCTGCCAAATTCATAATCCAGAAATAAACGAAACAGGCCGCTTGTCGTCCGATAAGTGGGCGGAGAGTAAAACCCAATGGACGTTTTGATCGTAGACGATTCCGCAGCTATCCGCAAAATACTCCGGCGCGTGCTGCAACAGGCTGAGATCCCTTTGGGACAGGTCTATGAAGCCGGTGACGGCGTGGAAGCTATCGAGAGCCTGAAAAAACAAAAGGTGCAGCTCATACTTTCCGATATCAACATGCCGAACAAAGACGGCCTCCAGTTGCTCGCCGAAGTGAAGAGCAGCGCCGAATGGAAGGATGTGCCGGTCGTGATGATCACCACGGAAGGCAGCCAGGCCAAGGTGCTGGAAGCGATCCAACTGGGCGCGGTGGGCTATGTCCGGAAACCCTTCACGGCCGAGCAGATCAAAGAAAAATTGACCGGGATCATCTGATAGACAGGAACAATACCATGATCGAACCGCAGAAATTAGTCGACTATGCCACGGCCGCAACGACGGACGTGTTTTCTACCATGCTCGGCATGGAACTTGAGGCTCAAGCGTCGAGCCTCGATCCGGATTTTCCGACCATAAACGATGGCGTCATGGCTCTCGTCGGACTGGCCGGCTCATGGACTGGCGCCGGCGTAATCTGCTGCACCGCGGCATTCGCCTGCAAGCTCTGCAACCAGTTCATCGGCACGGCGGTGGAAAACGTGGATGAAGACGTGCTGGACGCCGTGGGCGAAGTGGCCAACATGATCATCGGCAACCTCAAGACGTCCATCGAAGAGCACGTGGGCGCTCTCGGTCTCAGCGTACCCACCGTGATCTATGGCCGCAATTTCACCTCGCGCAGCATCGGGCAGAATAGCTGGACGGTAGTGCCCTTCCACTGTGGCGGCGAGGTCCTGGAAGTCCGCGTCTGCCTGGCCCCGGCCAAAGAGCCGACCGCGCCCCGCGCCGGCTATAGTCACACGTCCACGGTCCTGGCGTAGTCTCTCCAGAAACCTCGCGGCATCTTATTGAAACCGCTGCCGGGCGACGTGGCGCGGACTTCAGTCTGCAGCGCCGGCACTCTTGCCGGCGTTCTTCGTTTTTGCCGCCAGAGACGTTCCCGCCCAGGACCGTCCCATGCTCTTCTTGTGCGGGCACGGCACTGCGGAACAGGCTTCAGCCCAATGCCGCATGCTTTTCGGGAATCGGCCTGCGGGGCGGACCTCCTGGGGGGTGCCCTCTGGGCTCCGGGGAGCCCTCGTCCCGCTCTTCCTCGAAGATTTGAGCGACTCGCGAAAGCTGGCCGGGGGCCCGGTTGCGAACCCCGGGGCCACGCCACCCGGCTATACAAAATCCAGGATTTCGAAAACTATGCGTGGTTGGGCTTCAGCTTACGGCGAACTTCAGTCCGCTCGCCACTGGTTTGGGGTTCGCGGATTGGCGGGCTATACGAATGCCCGCGGCAGGCGATGGAGCGAAGCGCCACGCTGGCACGCTGAAGCCCGTCTTTCCTCGCGTTGCCAACCTGCCTCGCGTTGCCAACCTGCCTCGCGTTGCCAACCTGCTCCACAAGCCAACCTGCCCCGCGTTGCCAACCTGCCTCGCGTTGCCAACCTGCCCGGCAAGCCTTAGACCGCCTTGAGCTTTTGGTCCACCAATTCCTTCAAGCTCTCGATCGAAAGCTCGCAGGCAAGGCCCGGAATCCGGGCCGGCCCGGCCGCGCAGCGTTCCAGTTCCGGATACCCGATCGTCCCAGCCAGTCCGCACGCGGCTTGCACAATCCGCACCCCGATGTCGTCCTCTTCCTCCAGGACATCGTGGTGGCGCCGCATCGCCTGGCACAGGACCTCCGGAAACTGCCAAGTCTGCGCCAGGTACGCGCCGGCTTCGTCGTGAGTCATCCCGAAGACCAGTTTCTCCACCGCGCTGGCCTCTTCCATGTCGCGGAACTCCTTGGCCAGGACCTCGCCATACCTTTCGGCGGCGATCAGCACCAAGCCCAGCCGGCCCAGATCGTGCGTTAGCCCCGCGGTATAGAGATAGCCCAGCCGCGCTCCGAGAGCCGAGCCAATCCGGTCGGCGATTACCGCGGTAGCCACGGCGTGCCGCCAGAACGGCTTGGTATCGATGCGGGCGGGAGTCTTTCGCGTGTATCGGCCCAGGGCAATGCAGGAAGCTAACGCCTGCGTGCCGGTAACCCCCATCACCACCAGGGCCATGCGGATGCTGGCTACCGTGGTGCGCCGGCCATAGGCGACGGAGTTGGCGGCGTGCAACAGTTCGGCGGCGATCGCCGGGTCGGAACGGAATATTTCCTCGTACTCCTCGAGTGCCGTTTCGCTTTCGGTGTGTACCGTGAGCAGCCTGGCCGCGTTAGGGTCGAAGCGCGGCAGATTGCAAAGGCGGGTGCGCGTGGAGTGGTCTGTCTCCGCTGTCGAACAGGTTGGCGCTGTCACGCTGGGATCTACCGGTCCCGCTTGTGCCGGAAGTTCTTCGCCCGGCGTGGGACCGCGGCCGGCCGCGCGGTCTGGCAATACTCTTCCAGGGCGCGGATCAGACTCATGACCGCATTACGCCGCCGGCGTAATGCCGCAAGATTCGTGGCGACTCGTCTCTCCATGCGCCACTCATCGTCCATTTCCGTTGCGGATTCCGCGCTTTTCTCCGCGGAAACATCGCGTCCGAGTGCCGATAAGGGGAACGCAGCCACAGTTACAGGAGAAAATCGATGCAAGCCGCAACTATGGATACCCCCTCCCGCGCAACCGCCGCCAACCGCGGCGCGGAAAAATATCTGTCCTTCCACGTCGGTCCCGAAGAGTTCGCTTTGGGCGTACTGAGCGTGCGCGAAATCATGGGCATGCAGGACATCACTATGGTGCCGCACACCCCGCAGTACGTGAAGGGCATTATCAATCTGCGTGGCAAGGTCATCCCCGTAGTGGACCTGCGCCTGAAATTCAGGATGCCCCAAGCGGAGTACACGCAGCGCACCTGCATCATCGTGGTCGATGTGGCCGGCGATGGAAATCGCATGCTGATGGGAATCGTGGTTGACGCGGTGTCGGAAGTTCTGAACATACAGCCGGCCGACATCGAGACTACTCCCGATTTCGGCGAAGGTGTCGCCATCCCCTACCTGCTCGGCATCGCCAAGTGCAAGGGGAAGGTCAAAATCCTGCTGGACATCGACAAGGTGCTGACCACCAACGAGCTGACCGGTCTGGATAAGCTGATCAGCTAGCCACTCCTATTGGCGTTCTTAGGTAGGACATGCTTTAGCTTGTCCAGCCGAGCGGAGCTCGTCGGCAGGCAGGAGTGCCTGCGCCACGTCGGAAGGGAAGCCGAGACTAGCGGGCCCCGGCGGGACGAAGTTTGGCGAAGAGTCACAGGCGAGTCAGAAGTCAGAATGAAAACCCCGCTAGCCGGCGCCATTCGCAAGAAGTCCGGACGTTACATAAAGACTCTCGGCGCCGAGGCGTGCACGGTGCCGTGAACATTCTGTCTTCCGACGGCCCCGTCAGGAGCTGTCGACACTTCACCGGACCCGCAAGGTCCCGCTCCAGTCCGCCAAATCGCGCGAGTCAGAAGTCAGTTCCTCACCGGCCTGCGGCCGACAACGAATGATGAGAATTTCGGCGTCGAGGCAGGCGTGGGAATTAACAGTCTGCCGCTATTTTCAGGAGAGAATGAAAACCCCGCCCACAGGCGCGCCATTCGCGAAGACAAGGGACGTTATATAAAGACTCTCGGCGCCGAGGCGTGCACGGGGCCGTGAACATGCTGTCTTCCGACCGCTCCGTCAGGAGCTGTCAACACTTCACCGGACCCGCAAGATCCGCTCCTGTCTCCCAGATCGCGCAGCGCGCGGTCGAGGCAGGCCTTGGTGAGTTCCTCTGACGTGATCTTGGCCGGCCGTGGTGCGCACACCTTCGCGATTTAGGCGCGTTGGTCCGCGCCGTCGGTGCGATTCTCAAACGCCAGCAGCCAGGTATTCAGCGCTACCAGGGACTGCATCACCGATTCCGGCTGTTCGCCGTCCGGCGGAGCGGCGATCTGCCGCTTCGGGTTGTTGCCATCCAATTCGCTACGCATATTCGCCTTATCGTTCATTTGGTGAAAAAGTACCTGAACCTTACCGGACTGTTGTTGCAGCCGGATATGGTGCACAATGGCCTCGTGCTGCAATTTGCTACGGGCCCGGTCCCGACATCGCTTTCGAAACCCCGATACGAGCTTCCTCCGCTCATCCTTCATCCCATCGCCGCCGGCGGTGAGGCGCTGCCGGAAGGCTCCACCCCCGATGCGGAGAGCCAGCGCGCTGAAGTGCGCCGCCTGGAGATGAAGATGCTTTGCTGTCTCGGCAAAGATCTGAACCGCTGGCTGGAACAATGCCTGGAATTCGCCGCCGCCGATCCGGACCTCAGCGAATTTCGCGAGGGCGATCTGATGGATCTGCTGGTGGAATGTCCTCCCGATGCGGTCGGCCGCAAAATGCAGACCTGGGGTGTCAGCGACTTCCGAAGCATCTTCGCGCGCGCCCTGGGACTGACCGCCGTATTCCCCAATCCCCCGTCCCGCGATCAGCTCCGCGAGGGTTTCGTGCGGGACTTCTCCCGCTATGCCGACGCGCTGTATCGTGCCCGCCGCCAGTCCGTTCCGACAGGCTCCGCGAAGTTCGCTTTCCACTTCGAAGTCTACGCGTCGGGCGAGTACGCCCGGATTCTGGAACGCTCCTGGGGGCTGTAACAATCCCTTCGGGATTGCATCCGCGGACGCGAATGCATCGAAACCGCCGCTCGGTTCCGAATCCTTCTGTACCGTCGCGGCTTAGACCGAAGTTCCCGCCGTTTTTAGCGCTGTTTTCCTCGTAAGGCCTTGAAGGGCTTGTAGATCTGGATTTACATCGGCGCAATTATGTACCCATGTAAATAGGACAGTTATGTCTTGTA
>Ga0182030_10013353_pt1 | contig 16348 bp, 15 predicted proteins | sample 812S3MmetaG_FD_121299 | JGI IMG/M metagenome (GOLD analysis project Ga0182030, IMG submission 121299) | Permafrost microbial communities from Stordalen Mire, Sweden - 812S3M metaG (Illumina Assembly) | ecosystem: Environmental > Terrestrial > Soil > Wetlands > Permafrost | place: Sweden...
GAACGCACAATAAATGCTAGACGAAACCACACATTACAGCTTGCTCAAGACATTGGAAGAGAATCCCGGACTTTCGCAAAGAGACATGGCGAAACGTCTGGGTGTAAGTCTTGGCAAAATCAATTATTGCCTGAATGCGCTGGTTGAAAAAGGCAGCGTTAAGATCAACAATTTCCGTAACAGTAATAACAAGCCGGCCTACGCCTATCTGCTTACGGCACGCGGCGTGGAACAAAAAGCCCGTATGACCATAGAGTTCTTGCAATATAAAGTTCAGGAATATGAACGGTTACGTGCGGAAATTGAAGAACTGAAAAAAGAGGCCAAGACGAAGGGGTTGCTGGAGAAAGTGTTTGAATAGAGTTCACGCGGAGATTCATGATGGAAAGGGTAGTTAATATCTGATATGGAAAAAAACTCAAAAATATACATTGCAGGCCATCGTGGCTTAGTTGGCTCAGCCCTTGTACGGCGACTAACTTTGAAAGGATATACCAACTTGATTCTGCGTCCGCACGCTGAATTGGAGCTGCGTAACCAGTCAGCAGTGCAAGCTTTTTTTGCTGCAGAGAAACCCGAATATGTAATTCTGGCGGCAGCCAAAGTGGGAGGAATATATGCAAACAACACTTATCCAGCGGAATTTATTGAAGACAACCTGCTGATTCAGAACAACGTTATTCATAACGCGTGGAAGAATAGCGTCAAGAGGCTTTTGTTTCTTGGTTCGTCCTGCATCTATCCCAAAGCCGCACCCCAACCGATGAAGGAAGAGTACCTGCTCACGGGACCATTGGAGCCAACGAACCGACCCTATGCAATTGCAAAGATCGCAGGAATTGAGATGTGTCACGCATACAACCGTCAATATGGAACACGATATTTGGCCGCTATGCCAACCAACCTCTACGGCCCAAACGACAATTACGACCTAAATAACTCCCACGTATTGCCCGCTCTCATCAGGAAAGTGCATGAAGCAAAACAGACGAACGCAAAGGAAGTGGTAGTGTGGGGGACCGGAACGCCTAAGCGCGAGTTTCTCTACAGCGAAGACATGGCCGATGCCTGCATTTATCTTTTGGAGCAGATGGAAGACAAATTAATCAGCTTGTTTAACGACGATCAACCTCCGCTAATTAACATAGGTTGTGGAGAAGATTTGACCATCCGCAAACTGGCCGAACTTGTAGCAGAGGTGGTCGGCTTCAAAGGGAGTCTCACTTTTGATACCAGCAAACCAGATGGCACTATGCGGAAGGTGATGGATGTGTCGCGGATCAAAGCATTGGGCTGGCAACGTACAATGTTATTGAAAGATGGGATCGGTTTGTCTTATCAAGACTTGCTGAGGGGCAAACAATGAAAGCAGTCATTCTTGCAGGAGGTTTGGGTACGCGCATCAGCGAGGAGACATCAGTCCGACCGAAGCCCATGGTGGAAATCGGAGGCAAGCCGGTGTTATGGCACATCATGAAAAGCTACTCTGCTCACGGCATCAACGAATTTGTCGTGTGCTGCGGATACAAGGGCTATGTCATCAAAGAGTATTTTGCCAATTATTTCTTGCACATGTCGGACGTGACGTTCGATATGGAGCATAACAAGATGGAAGTGCATCAACGCAATGCCGAGCCTTGGAAGGTGACGTTGGTAGATACCGGTGAAGACACCATGACCGGCGGACGGCTGAAGCGCGTGGCCGATTACGTCGGAGATGAAGAAGCTTTTTGCTTGACCTATGGCGATGGAGTCAGCGACGTGAACATCACTGAGCTGATTGCCTTTCACAAAGCCCAGAAGGTCAAGGCGACGTTAACGGCCACCATTCCTCCTGGACGTTTTGGCGCTCTCGATATGACTGGGAACAAGGTCAACAGCTTCCGTGAAAAACCCAAAGGCGACGGCGCGATGATTAACGGCGGCTTCTTTGTACTGTCGCCGTCAGTCATCGATTATATTGAGGATGACAAGACGATTTGGGAGCGGGAGCCGTTGGAACGTCTGGCCGAAGAGGGAAACTTGGCGGCGTTTCATCACAGCGGTTTCTGGCAACCGATGGACACTTTGCGCGACAAGATGCATCTTGAAGAATTGTGGCAAAGCGGTAAAGCGCCGTGGAAGGTGTGGAAGTGAATCCGGCGTTTTGGAAAGGTAAGCGCGTACTACTAACCGGGCACACCGGTTTTAAGGGAGGCTGGCTATCACTCTGGCTGCAATCCATGGGTGCGCAAGTGGTGGGCTATGCACTCGCCCCGCCGACCAATCCGAGCCTGTTTGAGGTCGCCCAAGTTGGCCAGGGTATGACCAGCATCATCGGTGATATCCGTGATTTAGCGCAATTGAAGAAAGTGTTTGCCGAACACAAACCGGAAATCGTGATTCACATGGCGGCACAGCCGCTAGTGCGTTATTCCTATGTCGAGCCCGTGGAAACCTATTCCACCAACGTCATGGGTACCGTGAATCTGCTGGAAGCGGTGCGCAGCACCGGCAGCGTTAGAGCAGTGGTGAATGTCACCACCGACAAGTGTTACGAGAACCGCGAATGGGTATGGGGCTATCGAGAAAACGAAGCCATGGGCGGTTATGATCCGTATTCCAGCAGCAAGGGGTGTGCGGAGCTGGTGACGGCTGCTTATCGCAAATCCTACTTCCACTCCGAGAAATACAAAGAGCATGGAGTGGCTATCGCCTCCGGTCGTGCTGGCAATGTAATCGGCGGTGGTGATTGGGCGGATGACAGACTTATTCCAGACATCATGCGTGCTATCACTGGAGGCAAGCCTGTCCACATCCGTAACCCGAACGCTATCCGCCCTTGGCAGCATGTGCTGGAGCCGTTGTCCGGCTATCTGATTTTGGCGCAAAAGCTCTTCGAAGATGGTGCGACCTATGCGGAAGGCTGGAACTTTGGCCCGAATGATGAAGATGCCAAACCGGTTCAGTGGATAGTGGAAAAACTCACCCAGTCTTGGGATGAGGGAGCGAGCTGGTTACTGGATGGAGGGGATCATCCGCATGAGGCGCATTATCTGAAGCTGGATTGTTCCAAGGCGAAAGCACGGCTAAATTGGTATCCGAGATGGCATCTGGAAGAAGCACTGAGTAAAATTGTTGAATGGCAAAGAAAATACCACCAGCGTGAACACATGCAAGCCGTAACACTGGAACAGATTGAAATATATTCGAAAGGAGTATGAGCATGAGCAGCGTATTACGTAAACACCTAACGGCAGACGCAAGCCATACTATCCATCTCGTCCTTCCGCCTGAGATGGGCAACGAAGTTGATGTCATCGTGTTTCCCCGTGCAACCTCGAAATCGGCAGGGCAACAAGAAAGTCTGGCTATGGCACAGCTAATGGATGAAAGTGGCTTTGCCAAAAATATTCTTAATAGCGCAGAAGAGGATTGCTGGAATGACCTTTGAAATTACACCCGGCACGATTTACAGTGCGCACTTCCCGTTTAGTGATCTAAGCAACAAGAAGAAAAGACCGGTGCTGGCATTGTCCGGCAATGATGAAAACGACGATGTTCGAGTAGCATTCATTACCAAGACTCCGGTTGACGAAGCGCATGGGTTTGCGCTGGAACAGATGGATTTTGCGGGAGAAATGCTCAAGCACCAAAGCCATATTCGCGTTGACAAGACCTTCAATCTTCATATTAGTCGCATTGAGAAGCCGGTCGCACGCCTGAGCGACAAAGGCTATGAGCGTGTGTTGCGCAAATTAGTAACATTGGATATTCCGAATCTTGCCGCGCTCAAGTACCGCGACAAACCCTTTCAATCCGGTACTAGTGTCATCCCTCCGTCCGGCAAAGTGCTAGGCGCCGCTGAATTAAAGAACATGGTTGAAGCATCCTTGGACGGATGGCTGACGACTGGACGTTTTAACGAGGCCTTTGAAAAGCGCTTCGCAGAATTTGTTGGCGTGCCATACGCGTTGACCACCACTTCCGGTTCTTCGGCAAATTTATTGGCTTTCACTGCCCTCACTTCATACAAGTTGGGCGCAAGGGCCTTGCAGCCTGGCGATGAAGTCATCACCGTTGCTGCCGGCTTCCCGACAACCGTCAACCCCATGTTGCAGAACGGCATGGTGCCCGTATTCGTGGATGTGGATATTCCCACCTACAATATAGACCCTCAGAAAATTGAAGCCGCAATCAGCCCCAAAACTAAAGCTATTATGGTGGCGCATACCTTGGGCAATCCGTTTGATTTAGATACGGTGATGGAATTGGCTCAAAAGCACAATCTCTGGGTCATTGAAGATTGTTGTGATGCACTTGGCTCGCGTTACAAAGGCCAGCATGTTGGAAGCTTTGGCCATATCGCGACGTGTAGCTTCTATCCTGCTCACCATATCACCATGGGTGAGGGGGGGATGATCTTTACCAAAGACCGTGACTTGCGCACGATCATTGAATCCTTCCGTGACTGGGGACGAGATTGTTATTGCGGCCCCGGCTGTGACAATACGTGTGGCAAGCGTTTCAATCAGCAGCTCGGCACCTTGCCAATGGGCTATGACCACAAGTACACCTACTCGCACTTGGGCTACAACCTTAAAATCACCGACATGCAAGCGGCTTGCGCACTTGCTCAAATGGATCGCTTGCCTGGATTCATTGAGGCGCGTAAACACAATTTTGCTTTCCTTAAAGCACGGTTGAAGTCTTCTGAAGAATTTCTGATCCTGCCAGAAGCTACGGCAGGAAGTGAACCATCTTGGTTTGGTTTCCCGATCACCTTGCGCGAAGCGGCGAGTGTGAATCGCGTCGAATTACTTAAATATCTGGATCAATACAAGATTGGCACACGATTGCTATTTGCAGGTAACCTGACGCGTCAACCGTATTTTAAAGATCGCACTTATCGCATTAGTGGCGAATTAACGAATACGGACAAAATTATGAATGAAACACTGTGGATCGGGGTCTATCCCGGTCTGACAGAAGAAATGCTGAGCTTTGTCGTTGACAAGATTGAAGCATTTTTTGGGGTGAACTTCTAAGTCAATGCACAGACAAGGCTAAACATTGAAGGCTTCAGACGCACTCGCGAAACTGCTCATCGCCCATCGGGTTCAAACTTGTTTTGAACTCGTGGGGGGCATGATCACCCATCTTCTGGACAGCTTTGCTGAATCGAAGCAAATCAGCATTATTTCGATGCACCATGAACAATCGGCCGCTTTTGCTGCGGAAGGTGTGGCCAGACACACCATGGGTAAAACGATCTCAGTGGCGATGGGCACGAGTGGCCCGGGTGCGACAAACTTGATTACCGGAATTGGCGATTGCTGGTTTGACTCTGTGCCCTGTTTATTTATTACGGGACAGGTTAACACTCGCGAACTTAAAGGTGATCGCGCGATCCGTCAGCAGGGATTTCAGGAACTGGCCATCGTCGAGCTTGTGCATTCGATCACTAAATATGCAGTTAGAGTAGATAGGCCGGAGGATTTGCTACCCGAATTGCATAAAGCACTCTCTATGGCATTAAGTGGCCGTCAGGGGCCGGTGTTATTGGATATCCCCAATGATGTGCAACGAGCCGACATTCCTGATGCTTTAGTTGAAAAATGGCTAGCCATGCCACTTCAACAAAATTCAGAACTCGAAATTAAGATCGAGGTGCTGAAAGATTTAGATACCCTGTGTCATCAATCTCGGCGCCCGTTAATTTGCCTTGGTGGTGGCGCGCGCTGGGCTGACTCGATGGACAAATGGATCGCAGCAGCGGACTCTCTGGGTATCCCCTATGTCACTACGCTGATGGGGCATGAACGCGTGGTTGCCCGTAAAAACTATTTCAACATGATCGGCAGTTATGGCAACCGCGAAGCCAACTGGGCAGTGCAGAATTGTGATTTGCTGATTGTTGTAGGTGCTCGTCTGGATGTACGACAAACCGGATCAGATGCAGAGGACTTTGCCAGACACGCAAAAATTGTTCAGGTTGATATCGATCCAGCACAACTAAACAATCGGGTGCAGGCCGATTTAAACATCTGCGCATCATCGGAAAGCTTTTTTAAAGCGTACCCTATCCAAAATTCTGTCTTTCCCAATCTGGATAAGCGTTGGCTGGATGAGTTGACCCAACAGCGTGAACGGGCACATTCGAATGAATATGCGGATTGGGAAATCAGCCCGAGTGAGTTGTTCAAAAAACTGAATCACATTCTAGCCAAGCATGCCGTCGACTACGTATGCGATGTCGGTAATCATCAAATGTGGGCAGCGCAAAATTTGCGCTTAACATCCGGTCAGGTCGTTCATTACAGCGGCGGTATGGGGGCGATGGGATTCGCATTCCCTGCGGCACTCGGCATTGGGATTGAATCCAGAAAAAAGGTTATCGTGATCACCGGTGACGGCAGCTTGCAGATCAATATTCAGGAACTGGATACCCTTAACCGGCTGAATTTGGATATGACTATCCTCGTGATGAACAACTCGATGCTGGGGATGGTGAAGAACTTTCAGGACATGTATTTCGATGGTCGCGATCAATCGACCAAGAAAGGGTATAGCAATCCCTCATTCACCGCTATCGCCACTGCCTACGGCATTACAGCACACCGCATAACGTGCTCGGCAGATATGGAACGCATTCTGCCGCTGATTGCAACATCAAAAGGTCCGCAGCTGATTGAGGTCATGATGGACGGTGCAACCGAATGCCGTCCTCGTCTGGCGTTTGGCTCGAAACTGGATGAACAGTTTCCGAAGCTAAAGGCCTAACACAACAGTGATGTCAACTCGCAAACGCAGTCCAGCCTCCGACACGGTCGAGTATTGGCGTAACTTGATTCAACAAGGCGAGGGTCTGCGGGTTGAATTCAAAACCAGCTTTCAAAAAGAAGTTATTGAGACGCTGGTCGCTTTCGCCAATACCAAAGGGGGGGCCGTGTTGGTTGGCGTCAACGATGATGGGCAAATTGTTGGCGTGACCATACAAGCTGAAACGATTCAGAGCTGGATCAACCAATGCAAACAAATGACCAGTCCCAGACTCATCCCCGATATCGAACTCGTGCAGATCGAAAACAAAACAATTGCCGTCATCAGCGTCAGCGAATATCCCATCAAACCAGTGGCGAGCAAGGGACGTTATTTCAAGCGCATCGGCAATGCCAATCACCAGATGACTGCCACAGAAATCTCTGATGCGCACATCAAGCTTATTAATTCTAGCTGGGACTACCATCCAGACCCAGAGCATTCGATCGAGACAATTTCAGAAAGTAAAGTACATGCCTTTGCTGATGCGATCTCGGTCAAGTCACCATTGGATGCCGTGCTGGAAAAGTTTGAACTGATCAAGGAGGGGCGTCCCACTTTTGGCTGCCATCTGCTGTTCTCAAAGAATGACGTGTTTCTCAGCACCATCGAAGCCGGTCGCTTCGCTACCCAGACGATTATCAAAGACAGCATCACCAGCCGAGACTCGCTCATTGACCAAGTCGAACGCATCATGGGCTACATCGTCAAGCACACCAACAAAGCCTACATCATCACCGGCAATCCGCGTCGCGAAGAACGCTGGGACTACCCCATGGACGCCCTGCGAGAAATCGTGATCAACATGATCGTACATCGCGACTATCGCAGTGCCAACGACTCCACCATCAAAATATTTGATGACCGCATCGAATTCTTTAATCCCGGTACACTGCTCGACGACCTCACTGTTGACATGATCAAAACGGGCAACTACAAATCGCACCTCCGCAACAAACAAATTGCCACCGTCTTTAAAGAACTCGAACTCATCGAAAAATATGGCAGCGGCGTGCGCCGAGTTATCGAGACTTTTGTTGTTTACGGACTGCCTGAACCTGTGTATGAAGCTACCCAAGGCGGTATGGCCGTAACCGTATTCAAAGCGATTGATAAACCAAACATCAAGACAGCGAGCGAGGAAGTAAGTGGCGGTGTAAGTGGCGGTGTAAATGGCGGTGTAAATGGCCTGCTTTCATACATCCAGTCACACCCCGGCCAGCGTTCAAGCGAAATGGTTGATGAGTTAAATACCCCCCTGCGAACCATTGAGCGTTGGCTCAAGCAGCTCAAAGAAACCAATAAAGTCGAATTTCGTGGTGCCCCTAAAACGGGTGGCTACTTTTCGACATCTAAAGCGAACAAATAATGAAGAATATTGCCATTCTGGGAGCGACCAGTCAGATTGCCAGAGACTTGATAGTTTCCTTTTCCGTTGAGGGAGAAAAACATCTACACCTATTTGCACGCCGTCCGGACGAGGTGACAAAGTGGCTGGCATCAGTAGGTCTGGCAAGGCGCTATCAGGTAAATGAGTTTTCCGAGTTCGCAAAGCAAGAGTTCGATGCTGTTATTAATTTCGTGGGGGTCGGCAACCCGGCTCAGGCAGTGGCGATGGGTAATACTATTTTTGATGTTACGCTGCGCTTTGATGAAATGGTGCTGGCATATCTGAAAGAACATCCTGCATGCCGGTATTTATTTCTGAGCAGCGGGGCTGCATACGGATCAAGTTTTACTGAACCCGCAACACGCGATACTGTCGCAACGATCTCAATAAATGATTTGGCACCGCACGAATGGTACGGTGTGGCAAAGCTGCATGCGGAATGCAGACATCGTGCGCATCCTGAACTCTCTATTATTGATATTCGAGTGTTTAATTATTTTAGCCATACACAGGATATGAATGCGCGATTCTTGATCACGGATATGCTGCGTGCCATTCGCGACAAAACGATATTGAAAACATCATCGGATTACATAGTGCGCGATTATATCCAGCCATCCGATTTTCATAATTTGGTAAGCGCGCTCCTTTCTGCGCCTCCCGCAAATGCGGTGGTCGATTGTTATTCGCGTGCGCCTGTTGATAAGCCGACATTGCTTGCAACCATGCAAGAAAAGTTCGAGCTGCGATATGAAATTACCTCAGAAAATGCTAGTGTTCGCGCTACAGGAAGCAAACCTTATTACTATTCTTTGAATACACGTGCCGCTGACTTTGGCTATGAACCTTCGTTAACTTCACTTGAAGGATTGCAAAAGGAGATAGGGGTTCTACTGAATTCCGAAGAGTATATGTAAGCAATTTATTCAAAATTTTATCGCCGTTAATATGGACGAAAACGAGTAATAACAAACTAAGGAAAAGAATGAATTCAGTAAAATATTATGCACAATTTGACGAAGATAAAGTTCTCCATGACATTTTCAAAAAGAAAATTGGTACTTGCGTTGAGGTTGGTGGTTTTGATGGTGTGACCGGCAGCAATACCTATTTTTTTGAAAATTTAGGTTGGCGGTGCCTGATAGTTGAACCAATGCCGGATTTTTGTCAAAAGATTAAGCAGGTAAGGAAGTGCGAAGTCGCTGAAATTGCCGCAAGCGACAAATCTGGCGAAGTGGAGTTTTATGTTGCAACCGGCGTTGAAACTCTTTCAACAATTGAAAAAGATGACAAACACTTTCAAAGGATAAGTAGACATAGCAATGAAGGTGTGAGAAAGATTAAAGTAAACACTGCTCGATTAGATGATATTTTGATTGAGCGAGGTTTTACTGATATCGATTTTTTAACAATTGATGTCGAAGGACATGAAATGTCAGTTCTTTCAGGAATGACATTCAAAATTATAAAGCCAAGAATAGTAATAATTGAAGACAACTCAAGTGGCGTTGATGCGCAGGTAAAAGAATTCATGGAGTCTGTGGATTACAGGAGATTTAAAAGAACTGGCTGCAACGATTGGTATGCAAAGAAAGATGACGAACTAAGTGTTGCTTCGCAACTGATGCTTGCGCAAGTGCATGTAACTTTTGTCAGAGTCTGGCACAAATTAAAATCGATTATTAAATACTTAATTAATCGCTGAAATGCTAATCAGGTTTCACGCAACTTTTAGATTGATATCGACATGTTGTTGATAGCAGTTGGGAGAATTGCGCAAATTTTCTTGATGTTCGCTACTATCAAGATATCTACTAGTTTGCTGCCGCCAGTAGAGATGGCCAAAGTTTATTTGGTATCTTCGATTGTAGCCTTCTACGCATTAATTTTTCTAAATCCAGTTGGGATGTTTATGAATCGCCGGATTCATGCATGGAATGAAACGGGGCGAGTTAAGCATTACTACAATTATTTTTGGGCATATTTAATTGCAGTCTCAGGGTTGGCAGTTGTTACATTATTTCTATTTATTAAAGTTGGCTGGGTAAGTGTACATACTTCAGTTGCTTGGATATTGCTCTTAGTGGGTGGTTCCCTGCTAATATCAACAGTAAATCAAGTTGTAATTCCAGGATTAAATTTATTGGGCTATAGAGGCTCGTTTGTCTCTCTCTCACTGGCAACGACTGCGATGAGTTTAATGGCATCCATCGCCATTGTTATTGGTTTTACTCCAAGTGCTGAAAATTGGATTTGTGGCTTACTCGCCGGCCAACTTATTTTTGCAGCAGTCGGTTGGAAAACATTTTTCGGGAAATTAAAGGCACATGAAGAGTTACAAAATCCGACCCAACGACATCTTGATGTGCTGCTTGGTTTTGCTTGGCCAATAGCAATTTCTGTCGGATTAACTTGGACGCAAACACAAAGTTATCGTTTTATGATGGAGTCAAGTCTTGGCCTCAATGAACTAGGGTTGTTTGCGGCAGGATATGGAATTAGCGCAGGAATCATTGCGGCATTCGAATCGGTGTTTGCCACCTATCTACAGCCTGTTTTTTATAAAAACATTACCAATGCGACTTTGTTTGATCAGTCCAAGGCGTGGGGCGACTACGCCGACACTATATTTCCCTCATTGATTCTTGTTGGCGCAGTTATTTTAGCTTGTGCGCCTGAATTAACGCATGCAATGCTTGGATCGAAATACTGGTCGTCGTCGCAATTTATTATTTGGGGAGTAGTAGCGGAGCTGGCTAGAGTAGCTAGTGGTGTATACGGGATGATAGCTCACGCACGTATGAAAACTCGACTACTTCTCCTACCTAGTATGGTGGGGGCCACTCTATCACTCACATTAATTTGGCTACTAATTCCATTGTACGGATCAAATGGTGTGGGTGCAGCCTTAATGATCTCCTCCTTGAGTAGTTTTGTTTTGACCATCGTATTTACGCGAAAAGAATTAGCAGCAATCCTTTCTGGAAAAATGCTCATCTCGGGCGGGTTGATGGGGGTGGGGCTAATCTTGTTGTCAGTAATGCTAAGATGGTTAACGGATGAAAATATGAATTTTATTTCCATTGTGATGCGTCTCACAGTGGTGGGTATCGTTTTCCTAGGTTTTCAATATGTATTGATTCGCCCTATGATTTCTTGGAAACGAAGTATATTAACAATTGATCAATAGCTAAATGGAAGAAATTGCTGAGAATATGTATAACTGTGTTTCAAAAATGGAACTGTTAAATGCAGAATAAACCGCCCTTAGTGTGTATTTGTATACCAACTTACAATGCGGCTGGGACGGTGCGCGAGACACTTGAATCTATCTTGGCCCAGACATATACGAATCTGGTTGTTCATATTTCTGATAATGCATCAACTGACGATACGCTGAAAGTGCTTGAGTCGATTGTGGACTCACGGGTAACCCTACATCGGAATGCTGAGAATATTGGTGGCGAGGGAAATTTTAACCGGTGTATTGAGTTGGCCGAAGGAAAGTACACTGGAATATTCCATGCGGATGATGTTTACGAGCCGAATATGGTGGCAAAGCAAGTTGCGTTTCTGGAGACTAATACCAAAGCGGGAGCTGTGTTTACCGGGGCTATTAAGATCGACGAGAATGGGCAAAAGATTGGTGAATTTGTATTGCCGAAGAGTTTAGTCGAAGAGGATGGACTATATGATTTCAAATCCATCTTCAAGGCGGTACTGCAGTATTCGAATTTTTTTGTTTGCCCAAGTGTGATGGCGCGTACGACAGTTTATCAACAAGACATTCAAAGTTGGCGAGGTGACGCCTTCAAAACAAGCGCCGATCTGGATGTATGGTTTAGGATGTTGCAACGTAACAAGATCGGCATTCTTCCCGAAAGTTTAATGCGCTACAGAATCAGCTCGGGCCAACATTCCGAGCGACTACGTTCGAGAACTGGACGGGCAGATTTATTTCTGGTATTGGATTACTATCTTGCGCAAAAGGACGTGCAGGCATTGTTAAATGAAGAAGATCGGCTGCATTTCCGCAGGTTGGAGCGGACAGATCGAATAGTGAGAGCTGTAAATTGGTATTTATCGGGAAATGCACACGAAGCACGCGTCCTATGTCGGGACATTTTGTCTGTGGATGCTTTTCGAGCTGCAATGCATGACCGACGAGGATTGATAACATTTGCGCTTGGAATTGCATTGAACTGTTTTATTTTTTTACGCCTTTCCGTTATTGGAAAACCTTTTCTGCTTCGTCTGAAGCGTATCGCAGGTAAGTAACTTCATATGCCCATTGCTAACCGAACCATTTTCATCGATCCATCCTACCCTGACTTCTATGAGGACGGACTTTTTGATATTGACAATCCGATACTCAATTTTAATGGGACCGTATTGCCGTTTAATCGACTGCGTACCGCACTTAATGCACAAGGTATCGAGGTGCATACTGCCGATTATTTGATGGAAGGCAAGGCAAAAGGAGAGATTAACGATTACTATTCCTTTGGCTTGCTGGGAAATTATCCAAAACTAATTGGAAGACAAGATGTTCGGTTACGCGGATTCTTTATTATGGAGCCGCCCGCAGTAGCCCCAAAGTTATACCGGGCGTTGCCTGATCTGACCCGTCATTTTGAACGGGTTTATATGCATAATACCGTTGGAGATGGCTATTCCCTCAAGGGAGTCGACCAATCCAAACTGCACAAGTATTACGTGCCACAGCCATATAGGGATGTTTTAGAAGAGTATTGGAATGTGAGTGATCGTCAAAATCGTATTGTGGTTATCAATGGCAATCACATTCCCCGTTCGTTAAAAGGGCAGCTTTATGGAAAACGAATCGAGGCTATGGCACACTTGGCAAAGCTTGGTGCAGTTGACTTATATGGCCGTGGTTGGGCTCAATGGTGGTCTCATCGTTCGATGTGGCCCCCCTATTGGCTTCACAGAAAATCTTTGATGTCTATATATCGAGGTTCTTGCGACACGAAAGCTGAGGTCTTATCCAAGTATCGATTTAGTCTTTGTTTTGAAAACATGACAATGAAAGGTTATGTGACAGAAAAGATTTTTGATTGTCTATATGCGGGAACTATCCCGATTTATTTGGGCGCCACAGACATAAGCGATTTGGTGCCGGTTGATGCGTTTATAGATTGCCGCCAATTTAGTTCATGGAAGGAGATGTGGGATAAGGTGAGAAGCTTGCCGGAAAGCCATGTTCAAATTATGCGTAATAGTGGCCGTGAATTTCTCCGAAGCGAGGAGGGCTTACGATATTACAACTCAATGACTAATATCATTAGTTAGAGGATCAAAAAATGGACTGATATTTTAAGGTGCTGCGAAACCCATCCTTAAAATATAATTCTGGGTATAAAAACAGGAATTAACTTGGCAGTGAAAAAACTTTGTTATGTGGCTACGATTCCCGCTGCGGTGCATGCCTTTCTGCGAGGGCATATTCAGGCGGTGTCGAAAAATTATGAAGTAACGGTCATTTGCAATTCAGTGGACAAGTATTTGCTTGACGGCCTCAACGCACGACTTATCTTGCTCCCCATTGAACGGAAACCCTCGCCTTGGCGGGATCTGGTAGCGTTGTTTAAGATGTACTGGTTATTTCGACAAGAGCGGTTTGATATTGTGCATTCCCATTTGCCCAAGACGGGCCTACTCGGAATGTTGGCTGCCTGGATGGCACGTGTTCCAGTTCGAATTAACACGTTCCACGGCGAAGTGTGGGCAACCCGAAAAGGTTGGCGACGTACTGGGTTAAAATTATTCGATAAACTCGTTGTCTGGCTTGCAACAGACATAATGGTAGTCAGTCCTTCGCAACGCGAATTTTTAGTGCGCGAGGATGTGCTGGCATCAGGCAAGGCAAGAATCATTGGAGCAGGTTCAATATGTGGGGTTGATCCAATTCGCTTTGCACCAAATGTAGAAAGCAGGCGAACAATCCGACACGACATGGGGATTGCGCAAGACGCGAAAGTAATCCTGTTTGTCGGACGACTCAACCGCGACAAAGGTTTGCTGGATTTAGCTGCAGCCTTCAATAATATTTCCTTGCGCAATCCGGCAGTCGAATTATTGCTGGTAGGGGCTGAAGAAGAGATCTCTTTTAAGGACATTCAAGAAATCTGTCATGAAGTGCGTGATCGACTTCATTATGTGAGCTTTACTTCTAAGCCGGAACAATTCATGGCGGCAGCGGATATCTTTTGCTTGCCAAGTTTTCGTGAAGGTTTTGGCGTGACTATCATTGAAGCCGCCGCATGTGGCTTACCTGCAGTTGCTACACGCATCTATGGTATTACTGATGCAATCCAATTGGGTAAAACAGGCCTGCTTGTTACCCCGGGTGATGTGACATCGTTGACACATGCTTTGTCGGCATTAATAAATGACAATGGATTGCGGGAAACGATGGGGAGTGCTGCACGTGAACGGGCTTTTGAGCTGTTTTCAAGCGAAATGATTACCCATGAAATGGAAATGTTGTATGACGCTTTATACGATAGAAGCGTAGGAAAAAATGGGAATAGACCCCGCTGATCTATCCGGAGGAATGGATCGTGAAATGCCCGCGAGATTTTATCCGGCAATGAACAGCGGGGTTTATTCACAAATCTGATAAAATTCGCGCCAACTTGATTTGGCATTACGCCATCCCTTTCAACACGGATTTCAACTCACTGAGAAGCGGTAACGCACAATTCGTACATGACACACTACGCTCCTCTTATTGCTGCATTTGTCTGCCTAGTGCTGACTACGATTATTTTAAATAGCAAGTTTGGCAAGGGGGTGCAAGATATTCCGAACGAGCGCTCGTTGCATGAGACACCAATTCCACGCATCGGCGGGGTAGGTTTGATGGCGGGAGTTTTGACGGGCTGGGCTTGGATGCTTTATTCGCTGGTTTGGTGGCTGGTGCTGCCTGTGTTGTTACTATTTTTAGTTTCGTTGATAGACGATATGCATGGGTTGCCAGTGCGTAAACGTATGTTCGTTCATTTGATCGCAGCGGCAATATTGATCGGTGGGTCGGGTGTGCTTTCACAGCAAGGTATCTTAATTGCCGTGCTGCTGCTTTTGCTCACGGTGTGGATGACTAATCTCTATAACTTTATGGATGGCTCGGATGGAATGGCTGGAGGGATGGCCCTGGCCGGCTTTAGCATATATGGAGTTGCCGCAGTGATGGGCAATCACGACGACTTTGCCATGCTGAACTTCACCATTGGAGCAGCTGCACTAGCTTTTCTTTTTAATAACTTTCATCCAGCCAAAGTATTTATGGGTGATTCTGGATCTATCCCCTTGGGTTTTCTTGTTGCCGGCATGGGTCTATGGGGCTGGCAACAAGGTTGCTGGCCGGCATGGTTTCCGTTATTGGTGTTTTCTCCTTTTATTGTCGATGCCAGCATTACCTTGATTAAGCGTGCATTGCGAGGAGCAAAAGTAACTGAAGCACATCGGGAACATTATTATCAGCGGTTGGTGCAGATGGGCTGGGGACATCGCAACGTTGCTATTTTTGAATATGTATTAATGTTTGCAGTCGGCATATCGGCAATTGTTGCATTGCATGAGGCGGCATTCCCTTGGCTGACCTTCCTTGTTTGGAGTGCAGTATTTGGCGTGCTGATGATTCTTATTGATGTTGCATGGAAAAGATCCGGGCGACATGCTTAAGGGATATCGATATACATTGCTGGCAGTTTTGCACGACTTACTTGTCGCGGCATTGGCTTGGTTCGGCGCATATTTATTGCGTTTTAATTTTGATTTGCCGCCAGATTTTAAAAGTGAAATGTGGCGGACTTTGGTCTGGATTGTGCCGCTGCAATCAGCAATCTTTTGGTATATGGGTTTGTACCGGGGCATTTGGCGTTATGCCAGTGTCGCTGATCTAAGACGAATTTTCTTCGCGGTATTAATTGCAGCGACACTCATTCCACTGGTTCTGTGGATGTTTAGAATTTCCGCAGTTGTTCCTCGTTCAGTATTGATTATTGACCCGATTTTGCTTTTGCTGGCAATGGGTGGAGATCGCCTGATATACCGGTTGTGGAAAGAGCAGGGATTATTCCGTGCGATTCAAATAGAAGGCAGCCCAGTGCTGGTGCTCGGAGCAGGGGAAGC
>Ga0182030_10013355_pt1 | contig 16346 bp, 14 predicted proteins | sample 812S3MmetaG_FD_121299 | JGI IMG/M metagenome (GOLD analysis project Ga0182030, IMG submission 121299) | Permafrost microbial communities from Stordalen Mire, Sweden - 812S3M metaG (Illumina Assembly) | ecosystem: Environmental > Terrestrial > Soil > Wetlands > Permafrost | place: Sweden...
CACGGAATTAAGCGACTGCAGACGCTCCAGTTGATCTTGGGTGCAGGCCGACAGGCCCGCGCCTTTTTGCTCGCCGATGGAGGCCGCCGTAAGTTCACCCTTGAGCGCGGCACGGCCCGCAAGCTCGGGGTGCGCGCGTATCAACGCGAGCTTCAAGTCCACGGGAGCTTGCATCACGGCTTCGCACATCGCCCGATGGAGGTCGATCGCGCTCTTGAAGGGCCGCAGCGGCGCAGCGCGCTCAGCCACCCACGGCGAGTGTTCGAACAACGCGCGGACCGCGACGACGAACGCCTCGGCCGATAGGCGGTTAAGTTCGGCGAGAGCGATCATGGCGGGTGCGTCGCGGCCCAATGGCGGGCGATGTCGATGCGCCGGCAGATCCAAACGCCATCATGCCCGGCGAGGTAATCCAAGAAGCGCTCCAAGGCGGCGATCCGGCCGGGCCGGCCGCAGAGCCGCGCGTGCAGGCCGATCGATAGCATCTTGGGCGAATCCAGTCCCACGGGGTCGCCTTCGCGGTACAGGGTATCGAACGAATCCTTGAGATAGTCGAAAAACTGCGTACCCGAATTAAAGCCCTGCATGGCGGCGAAGCGCATATCGTTGCTGTCCAACGTGTAGGGCACGACCAGATGCGGTGTTGACGATGCGCCGCAGGGCACCGACACCCAGTACGGCAGGTCGTCGGCATAGGAATCGGAATCGTAGAGAAAACCGCCGTGCTCGACAATGAGCCGCCGGGTGTTCGGACTGTCGCGTCCGGTATACCACCCCAACGGGGCGGCGCCCGTGAGTCCCTTGAGAATGGCCACGGCCTCTGCCAAGTGCGCTCGCTCGGTGGCTTCATCCAGCAGCTGATAGCTGATCCAACGCAGGCCATGAGCGGCAATCTCATGGCCGAGTTCACGGTAAGCGGCGACGGCGTCGGGATGCCGCTCGAGCGCGCGCGCCACCGCGAACACGGTCAACGGCAGACGACGCTGCTCGAAGGCACGCAGCACGCGCCACAAGCCGGCGCGCGAGCCGTACTCGAACAGCGACTCCATGCTCATGTGGCGCATGGGAAAGGCCGTTGCACCGATGATTTCCGAGAGGAAGGTCTCGGACGCCGCATCGCCGTCGAGCACGCAATTCTCGCCGCCCTCCTCGTGGTTCAAGACGAAATTGACGGCGATGCGAGCGCCGCCGGGCCAGCGCGGATGCGGCGGCGTGCGGCCGTAGCCGACCAGGTCGCGGGGATAATTCATTGCCGGCCTCCGAATACGCTCTTGAGGTCCACGCCGCCATCGCCGCGTTCCTCGAGCGTGAGGTCCTCGAACACATGATCGAGATGTTGCAGCATGAGTTTTATCGCGCTGCGCTCACGCCGTTCCAAGGTTTCGGTGAGCTCGCGATGCGCGTGCGGCGGACAGGGGATGGCGCCCGGCGCCTGGTAGACCGCAATGATCAGTGAGGACCGCGACACCAAGTCGCGCAACAGCCCAAGCAAAATGCTGTTGCCGGCCGCTTCGGCCAGCAGCAAGTGGAACTCGCCCGAGAGCTTCAGCATGGCGCGCCGGTCGTTGCGGCGCCATGCTTCGACTTCGCGTGCCAAATGTTCATGCAGGCGTTTCACATCCTTGCGTGTCGATGTCTTGATGAAGGTTTCGACGATATTCGCTTCGATGACCCGCCGCGCGGCGAACACTTCGCGCGCCTCGCGAATCGAGGGCCGCGACACCATCGCGCCGCGGTTGCGCATCAGCGTCACCACCCGCTCGTGCGCGAGGCGCTGCAGCACCTGGCGCAGCCGGGTTCTGCCGACGCCAAAAATCTCGCACAGCTCGCTCTCCACCAAGCGCGTCTCCGGCGGCAGGCTCTGGTCCATGATGGCACTCCAAATGCGCTCATGCACTTCGGCGGTGTCGATGCCGTTCAGGGCGGCTTGTTCAGTGAGGCGCGCCACGTTGAATCCAGTCGAGCAGTTGTGTGCGTTCGGGATCGGTCATGCCGGTGAGATTGCCGATCGGCATGGCGCGGGCCGCCACTTGCGGCGCGATGACGGCCACGTGGGTGAGTATGTCTTGCGGCGTGTCGAGCACCAAACCTTTCGGCGCCTCCGCGAAGCCGGGCTGAGTCGGCGTCGCAGAATGACAGGGCGCGCAGCGCGCGGCGACGATGCGTTCAGCGGCCGCGAAGCCGGCCGCCGGAGTGTCTCGTGCAACGCTGTCCGCTACCGGCCGCGGCGCCAGCGCGGCGGCGGTGGCCGCTAGAACCAACAGCGCGAGGACGGCCGGCCAAGGCGAGGTCGCGCCGCCGCGCAGATGCCGCTTGTGGCGCTCGACGAAGTAGACGCGGATCAACGCGCCGGCCGCCGAGATGGCAATCAGCACCGCCCAGTTGTGGCGTGCGCCGAAGGTCAGTGCGTAGTGGTTGCTCAACATCGTAAAGAGCACGGGCAGCGTGAAATAGGTGTTGTGCACCGAGCGTAGCTTGCCGCGCAGTCCCGCTTGCGGATCCGGATCGCGGCCTTCCCGTTTGGCGCGCACCATCTCGCGCTGTCCGGGAATGATCACGAAGAACACATTCGCCACCATGATGACGCCCAGCATCGCGCCGAACTGGATAAAGGCGCCGCGGCCGCTGAACAGATGACAGAGCGTAAAGGCGGCGGCGCATAGCAATACGGCTAAAATGCCGCCGAGCCAGGCGCCATGGCGCGCGAGGGCCGTGCGGCACAGCGCATCGTAGATCAGCCAGCCGCCGGCGATGAAAGCGACGCTGATGGCGATGGCCGCGGGTTTGCTTAAGGCAGCGACGTGCGGATCGATGAGATAGATCTCGGCCTGTCCGTAATAGAGAAGAATCAACAAGAAAAGACCGGACAGAAACGTCGCATAGGCTTCCCAGTAAAACCAATGCAGGGTCGGAGGCAATTCCCGCGGCGCGACGCGATATTTCTGGGCGTTGTAAAAGCCGCCGCCGTGCACCGCCCAAAGCTCGCCGCCGACACCCTTGGCCGACAGCGCCGCATCCGTCGGCGGCATCAGGTGGTTGTCGAGCCAGACGAAATAGAACGATGCGCCGATCCATGCGATGCCGGTGATCAGATGCACCCAGCGGCCGAGCAGGCTCAAGAATTCGATCACGTAGGCGCTCATGGCCGCACGCTACACATCGGGATGAAAACTCTTGCCCAGGGACGCAGGCTGATTCAATCGAATGGTCTTGGAATCCCGGCAGATGACGACCAGCACGACGATGGTGGCCACATACGGCAGCATCGATAGAATCTCGGAGGGAACGCTCAACCCAAATCCCTGCGCGTGCAACTGCAGGATGGTGACTCCGCCGAACAGATACGCGCCTAACAGCACCCGCAAGGGTTTCCAGGTGGCGAACACCACCAGCGCCAATGCGATCCAGCCGCGCCCGGCGCTCAAGCCCTCCACCCACATCGGCGTCATGGCGGTTGAAAGATAGGCGCCGGCGATGCCGCTGGTGGCGCCGCCGAACAGCACTGCAAGATAGCGCGTTTGAATCACCGGCTGGCCGAGTGCATGGGCGATTGAGGGTGATTCGCCGACCGCGCGCAAGATGAGACCGATGCGGGTTCGAGTCAGCACCCGATCGATGATGAAGTACAACAGAATCGAGCCGTACACCGCCGGGTCGAAGCGAAACAGCAGCGGGCCCGCGATGGGGATGTCGCGGAGCCCCGGCAACGGCAGCGCATGAATCCCAGCGATCGGTAACCCTAAGAACTTGCGGCCCATGAAGGCGCTCAAGCCCAACCCAAACAAGGTCAGCGCAAGGCCGGTGGCCACTTGGTTGGTTTGCAAGCTCACCGTCAGAACGGCAAAAATCAAGGCCATCAACATCCCGGCGCAGACTGCGGCGAGGTATCCGAGCACGAGGCTCCCGGTACTGACGCTCACGGCGAAGGCCGCCAAGGCGCCCACCAGCATCATGCCCTCGACCCCGAGGTTCAGCACGCCGGACCGCTCCGCCACGAGTTCTCCCAAGGCGGCGTAAATGAGCGGCGTCGCCGCGACCACGGTACCGGTAATGATCGCGATCAAAAATTCGGCGTTCACGCCACCGCCACGTGCTGCCAGCGAAAACGGAAATTCACGAACAAATCCGCCGCCAATAAATAAAACAGCAGCAACCCCTGGAACAGGCCGGTGACGGCCGCCGGCAATTGCAGACCGAGCTGCACCGATTCGCCGCCGAGGTAGAGCAGCGACATGAGCAGCGCCGCGAGCACGATGCCAAGCGGATGCAATCGTCCGACGAAGGCCACGATAATCGCCGCGAAGCCGTATCCCGGAGAGATGTCCGCCTGCAGTCGCCCAATCGGTCCCACCACTTCGCACACTCCGGCAAGGCCCGCGGCTCCGCCGCTCAAGAGCAGTGCCAGCCACACATTGCGGCGCTCGTTGAAGCCCGCGTAGGCCGCCGCGGCCGGCGCTTGCCCGGATACGAGCATTCGATAGCCTGCGAACAGCCGGCTGGAGAATCCCCAGGACAGCGCAGCGAGCAGCAGCATCAGCGGAAATGCCCACGTTGCGCGCTGCCCGTCGAGCAGCGTCGGCAGGATGGTGTTGTCGTCGAAGGCCTTGGATTGCGGGAAGTTAAATCCCTCGGGATCGCGCCACGCCCCGTGCAGCAGGTACGCGAGCAGCAACTGCGCGATGTACACGAGCATCAGACTTACGAGTATTTCGCTGGTATTGAAGCGGGTGCGCAAATACGCCGGTATCGCGGCCCAGGCGGCACCGCCGGCGATGCCCGCGACCAAGATCACCGGCAGCGCCAGGGCACCGAGCTTCACGCCGAAGAACAAAGCGACTCCGCCGCCGCATATCGCGCCCAAGGTCAATTGGCCTTCGGCACCGATGTTCCAGACGTTGGCGCGAAATCCGATGGCGAGCCCCAGGGCGCAGAGCGCCAGCGGCGTCGCTTTCAGCAGCAACTCGCCCCAACCGTAGACGCTAGTGAGGGGCTCGACGAAGAACACGGTGAGCGCATTCACCGGCTCCTTGCCGAGCACGGCAAAAATCACGAAGCCGGTGACCAGCATCGCCGCGGCGGCGATCAGCGGGGCGGCGACGCGCATCACCTTGGACGGCTCGGGGCGCCGCTCGAGTCGCCATGGCAGCTCAGGCATGTGCGCTCTCCCGGGTGCCGGTCATCAGCAGACCCACTGCCTCGACGGTGAGCTGCGCACGCGGCTGGGGCGGTGACAGGCGGCCGGCCGTCAACACCGCGATGCGGTCGCACAAGCTAAAAAGCTCATCGAGTTCCTCTGAAATCACCAGCACGGCCGAACCCGAGTCGCGCAGCGCAATCAGCGCGTGGTGGATCAATTGTGCTGCGCCGACATCGACGCCCCAGGTGGGTTGCGCGGCGAGCATCACCTTCGGAGCGAGTCGAATCTCGCGGCCGACGATGAATTTCTGCAAGTTGCCCCCGGACAGGCGCTCGGCCGCCGACAGTTCGCTGGCGCATTTGACCTGGAAATCGCTGATCGTGGCACGCGCCGCCAGACGCGCGACGCTGCGCTTGACCAGACCATGACCCACCATTCCGGCGCGCGCGCCGGTCAAGAGCGCATTGTCGGTCAGCGACATGGCCGGCACCGCGCCGCGTCCCAGTCGTTCTTCAGGAACGAAGCCTAAGCCAATCCTTCGCCGCTCCGCTGCGCCGAGTGCATCGACAGCTTGACCACAGAGGCTGATGGAGCCGCCATGCGCGCCCAACGCTTCGCCTGACAATGCAGTCAAGAGCTCGGCCTGGCCGTTGCCGGAGACGCCGGCGATGCCGACGATCTCCCCGGCGCGCACCGCAAGATCGATATGCTGAAGCGATGTGCCGAAGGGATCGCGCGCGGCCATGGAGAAGTCTTTAAGCTCGAGCCTGATCTCTCCGGCCTCGCGGGGTATCAGCGTCTGCTCTTCCAGATCGCTGCCCACCATGAGACGCGCGAGGCTGGCGTTCGATTCCTCACGCGGGCGCGCGGTGCCGCTCACTCGGCCGGCGCGCAGCACCGTGGCGTTGTCGCAGAGTGTGCGAATCTCATCGAGCTTGTGGCTGATATAAAGAATGCTCATGCCTTCGCCGGCGAGCCGGCGCAGCGTCGCGAACAATTGCTGTACGGCCTGCGGCGTCAGCACCGACGTGGGCTCGTCCATGATGAGGAGCTTTGGCGATTGCAACAGGCAGCGGACGATTTCCACCCGCTGGCGTTCGCCGACCGACATGCTGTGCACGAGCCGCGCCGGGTCGATCGGCAGTCCGTAACGCTGCGCCACGTCGCGGATGCGCGGCGCGAGCGCGGCCGGGGTGATGCGCTCATCCAGAGCCAGGGAAATATTTTCCGCAACGCTCAAGGTTTCGAACAGGGCAAAGTGCTGGAACACCATGCCGATGCCTAGGTGCCGCGCTTCCGCGGGACTCGAAATGCTGACCAGCCGGCCTTCCCATTCGATGCTGCCGGCATCCGGCCGCGTCACACCGTAAATGATTTTCATCAAGGTGCTTTTACCGGCGCCGTTCTCGCCCATCACGGCGTGGATTTCGCCGACGGCTACGGTCAAGTCGATCGCATCGTTGGCGAGAATGGTGGGATAGCGCTTGGTGATGCCGCGCAAAGTCAAGCGCGGCGCGGGCAACACTTCGTTCATGGGGCTTTGGACTGTTGGGTGTCGCAGCGCTGGCACTGACCGCCGCAATCCTTGAGTTCGGCTGCGGCGCTCGCGGCAACGCCTGCGTCGCTCTGTTGCAACAACTGCGCGGCAATCGCGATGGCGATGGCTGCGGGGAGCTTGCTCGCGATTCCGGGAACGCCGATCGGGCAGACCAGACGCGCCACGGTTTCCCGCTCGACGCCGTCGCGCAGCAAGCGCGACCGAAATCGCGCCGCCTTGCTCGCCGAACCGATGAGCCCGAGCCAGCATGAATCGCTGCGGGCGAGAATCCGCCGACACAGGTCGTAGTCGAGCCCATGATCGTGAGTCATGACTACGAAGCGAGTCGTGGCCGGTGCGGCGTCAACCCAGTCGGCCGGCTGGGCGCAAATGCGCGCGGTGACTCCGGGCGGCAATTCAGCGGGTAGCAGCTCTGCTCGAGCATCGACCCAAGTGATCGCATACAGCTGAAGCTCGGCCAGGAGCCTCACCAGGGCTTGCCCGACGTGTCCGGCGCCGAACAGGGTGAGCGGCGGACGCTCAAGACTCGCGATCTCGAACAGGATGTGGTGTCGCGCGTTGCGTTGCAGGGCGGGCGGGTGCGCGCCTGATAGGGAGCGCCGCAGCCGTCGCGACACCACACCCGCAGCGACCTCGGTGGTGATGGCGATGCCGCCGCGCTCACGCATCCGCCGCGACGCCTCGCTGAGCCACGCTGCGTCGTCGCGGGTCAGACGCTCCAGCCACAATTCGACGCGGCCGCCGCAGCATTGCCCGAGTTGCGCGCCCAAGGTCAGGTCGGTGATGCGCACCGGTTGAGCGCGCTGGTCGCGCAACAGTTCGCGGGCCGCCGTGATGGCGTGCCATTCGAGTCGACCGCCGCCGATGGTGCCCACGGTGCCGGTGGCATCGATCAGCATGCTGGCGCCCGGCTCGCGCGGCGCTGACCCCTTCAAGCCGACGACCGTGACCCGGACGACGGCTGCGTTTGTCGACAGCCGCATGCGCGCGCTGTCGATCCAGTGGCCGGTGAGCGGCGTCAGCCAACCTCCGATATCGGGCGCAATCGACGGGTGCCGCGACGTGGCGCTCATGCGGCGCGTCCAACCGTCAGCAGATCGATCGCGCGCAGCACCGCTTCCGGTGTGGCGGGTGCGGGTAGGTGGGGCGTACTGCCGGGCGCTCCGCACGCGGCGCAGGCATCGCGTATGGCGTGGAACACGGACAGCGCCAGCATCAATGGCGGCTCGCCCACGGCCTTGGAGCGATAAATGGATTCCTCGGCATTCGGCGCCGCCGGCAGCAACTCGACCTGTGCGGCGGCGGGCCAGTCGCGCACGGTGGGAATTTTGTAGGTTGAGGGCGCGTGAGTGCGCAGTTCGCCGGCCTCGTTCCAATACAGCTCTTCGCTGGTGAGCCAACCCACGCCTTGCAGGAAACCGCCTTCGATCTGGCCCAAGTCGATGGCCGGATTCAGCGAGGCGCCGACATCGTGCAAGATGTCGACCCGCAACAACTCGGTTTCACCGGTGAGCGTATCGACCGCCACTTCCGCAACGGCCGCGCCGAACGCGAAGTAGAAGAAAGGCCGGCCGAGTTTGGTGTCCTTGTTCCAATGTATTTTGGGGGTTCGGTAGTAGCCGGTCGCCGATAACGACACGCGCGCATCGTGGGCACCCTTCGCGGCGGCCGCAAACGACAGGCGTTTCTCGCCCGCCTGCAGAAATCCATCGGCAAAGCGGATCTCCTCCGCGGCAACGCCGAGCGTCGACGCGGCGACCGCAGCGAGTCGGCCACGAATAGTGATCGCCGCGGCTTGCGCCGCCTTGGCGTTAAGATCAGCGCCGGAGGAGGCGGCCGTGGCAGACGTGTTCGGCACTTTGCTGGTATCTGTCGCGGTGATCCTGATGGCCGACAACGGCAGCCCCAACTCGGCTGACACCACTTGCGCGACCTTGACATGCAAACCCTGGCCCATTTCCGTGCCGCCGTGATTTAACAGCACGGTGCCGTCGGTGTAGACCTGAAGCAACGCGCCGGCTTGGTTGAATAGCGTCGAGGTAAAGGCGATACCAAATTTGACCGGCGTCAGAGCCAAGCCGCGTTTGATCACGGGTTGCGCCGCATTCCAGCGCGACACGGCTGCGCGCCGCCGCCGATAATCGCTGCTGGCTTCGAGTCGATCCAGCAGCTCGGGCAAGATATTGTGCTCGACGACTTGGCCGTAATGGGTGACGTTGCGCTCGGCGATGCCGTACAAGTTGGCGCGTCTCACGTCGAGCGAGTCCTGCTCGAGCGTACGGGCGATGTCGTCCAGCACCCCCTCGATCACCAGCATGCCCTGCGGGCCGCCAAATCCGCGGAACGCCGTGTTCGACACGGTGTGAGTCTTGCAGCGATGCGAGACGATCTCGAGGTGTTCCAAGTAATAGGCATTGTCGATGTGAAACATGGCGCGATCGTTCACCGGGCCCGAAAGATCCGCGGAATAGCCGCAGCGCGACGCCAACATGACCGACAGGGCGAGCAAGCGGCCCGCATCGTCGAACCCAACGTCGTAGTCGGCGATGAAATCGTGCCGTTTGCCGGTGATCACCATGTCGGCATCGCGATCCAAGCGCAGTTTCACCGGTCGCTTGGTCTTGTGCGCCAACACCGCCGCGGCTGCGGCAATCAACGCAGCCTGGCTTTCCTTGCCGCCGAAGCCGCCGCCCATGCGCCGGCACAACACGATGACGCGATTCACCGAGAGTCCCAAGGCATGCGCGACGATGGCCTGCACTTCGCTCGGATGCTGTGTCGAGCTATGCACCAGCATGCCGCCGTCTTCCTGCGGCAGCGCAATCGCGATGTGTCCCTCGAGATAGAAGTGATCCTGGCCGCCCATGGACACCGTTCCCTGCAGACGACGCGGCGCGCGCGTAAGCGCTGCCGGGGCATCGCCGCGGCGCATGCTTTGGCTCGGCAGCACGTAACTCTCGGCGGCGAGCGCGGCGCGAATGTCGAGCAGTGCCGGCAGCGCCGACGCCGCCAATTTCGCGCGTTTGGCGGCGATGCGTGCGGCACGCATCGAGTCAGCGGCCACCGCGAACAGCGGCTGCCCCACGTATTGCACCAGGTCTTGCGCGAAAATCGGATCGTCATGCACCGCGCCGCCGTAATTGTTCTCTCCCGGAACATCCGCGGGCACTGCCACCGCAACGACGCCGGGCGAGCCCAAGACCGCGGCAAGATCGAGCTCCAGGATGCGACCGTGGGCGATGGGACTCACGCCGAAGGCGGCGTGCAGCGTGTTGGCCGGTAGGCTGATGTCATCGCAGTATTCCGCGCGGCCGCTGACATGCAGCGCGGCGCTGTCGTGAACTTGCGATGTGCCGACGGTCACGTCGCCGCGCCTTGCAGCGCATCGTGGGTGCGGATCGCGATCGGCCGGTGCTCTGACTCGAGGAAACATCGGCGCAGCAGATTTCCCGCCGCGCGCAACCGATAGGCGCTGCTGGCGCGCAAGTCCGACAGGGGCTGGAAGTCGGCCGCGAGCGCTGCGATCGATGCGTCGATTCCGGTCGAGTTCCAACCGTGGTCGATGAGCGCGCGCTCCGCCTGGGGCGCGCGGCTGGCGATGCCCGCGAGGCCGCCGAACGCGAGACGGGCGCTCGACACCCGTTCGCCCGCAACGCGGATGCAGAACGTGGCGCACACCGCGGAGATATCCTGGTCGATCCGTTTCGACACTTTGTAACTCGCCAGGATGTCTCCGTCGGTGGGTAACGGGATGGCCACTGCGCTGACGAATTCGCCCTTGCGCAGGGCATTTTTCATGTATCCCAAATAAAAATCTCCGAGCGGTACGCGCCGCACCAGGGCGCCGCGTCGCAATTCGAGTTCGGCACCGAGCGCCAGCATCGCGGGGATGGAGTCGCCAATCGGCGAGCCATTGGCGAGATTGCCGCACAGGGTTGCGGAATTGCGGATTGGCGGAGAGGCAAAGCGATTCGCTTGTTCCTCGAGCCCGGGGAAGCGGCGCGTCAACGCCGGCCACGCGTCGGCCAAGGTGACGGCCGCGCCAATCCAGAGTTCGTTCGCGCGCGCATCGATCAGCGACAGTTCCGGCACATCGCCGAGATAGACCAGCGATGGCAGCTCGCGCAGCTGCTTCGTGAACCAAAGACCAATGTCGGTGCCACCGGCAAGCAGTACCGAATCCGGTTGCGCCGCGAGCGCGTCCGACAACTCATCGAGCGAGCGCGGTGCACGATATCCCGGGTAGTTGAGGGATTGGGCGCTGCCTGAGTCGCGGGCGAGGCTTGCGAGGGAACTCAGATGCGCCGCGCATTGCGATTGCTCGCGGCTCCAGCGCGCTGGCGTGGGGTAACCCCACTGCCGCTTGCCGGCATCGATGATGGGCCGATAACCGGTGCAGCGGCAGAGGTTTCCCGCGAGCGCCTCGACGATGGTCTGACGCTGCGCCTGAGTCCGATTCAAGTACAGCGCAAACAGCGACATCACGAATCCCGGGGTGCAAAAGCCGCACTGCGAGGCGTGGTTGTCGACCATCGATTGCTGCACCGGATGCAACTCGCCTGAGGGCTGTTGCAGACTCTCCACGGTGATCAATTCCTTGCCGTCCAAGGTCGGCAGGAAACGAATGCAAGAATTGACCGCCCGATAGGTGATGCGGTTGGCGGCCGAGTCGAGCTCACCCAATACCACGGTGCAGGCGCCGCAATCACCCTCCGCACAACCTTCCTTGGTGCCGCGCCGCCCCGTGTCGCGGAGGTAATCGAGCACCGTCGTGGTCGGGACGGGCTCTTGCATGCACACGGGTTCCCCGTCGAGCATGAAACGCAGGGTGTGAGCGGTGCTCGCCATCAACTCCCTCGGTAGGTCGAGTAGCTCCAGGGAGACACCAGCAACGGCACATGGTGGTTCACGCTGGGATCGGCGATACCGAAAGCCACCACGACTTCATCCAGGAAAGCCGGTTCCGGGAGCGGCAAGCCGAGCGAGCGAAAGTAGGCGGCGACATGGAACTTGAGCGAGTAGCGGCCCGCTCGGAATGCGGCACCTTGAATCAAGGGCTCCGGGCAGCGGCCATCTGCATTGGTCTGAGTGGTGCCGATTGGCGTCGTGCCCTGCGATTCACTGAATACTTCGATGCGCATACCGGCCGCCGGAATTCCCGCCGCCACGTTCAACACATGTGTGGTCAGTTTGCCCATCGCACCTCGCGCGGATCATTACAGCACGTCCATCGGAATTTTGTACACAATCTGCCGCACTAATCGTGTGCACTACGACCAGACGATGCCCCAAGAAAGGGCCAGTTGCGTTGCCGGACCCGCTTGTGCATTCTCACCGGGAACAACTCGAGGGGCTCATGCAACACCACCCGAACTCTTGCCGCGCAGCCGCGTTGCTGACGGCTGCGCTCGCCTGCGGCGCATTCAGCGCGTACGCGGCGGACGAACCCGTCAAAGTGGCATTTATCTATGTCGATCCGGTGGGCGACACGGGCTGGTCGTACGAACACGATGTGGCGCGCAAGGAGCTCGAGCGCGTACTCGGCGCCAAAGTCAAAACCACCTATGTCGAAAGCGTACCTGCGACCGCGGATGCGGAGCGCGTGATTCGGCAGCTGGCAGTGGCCGGCAATCAACTGATTTTCACGACATCCTTCGGCTACATGGAACCCACCTTGCGCGTGGCCAAGTTGTTTCCGAAGGTGAAATTCGAGCACGCCACCGGCTACAAGACCGCCGCGAACGTCGTAACCTACGAAACCCGATTCTACGAAGGCGCGTACTTGCTCGGCGTGTTGGCGGGCAAAACCACCAAATCGAATACCTTGGGCTATGTGGGTTCGTTTGCCATTCCCGAGGTGATTCGCAATATCGACGCGTTCACGCTCGGCGCACGCAGCGTCAATCCGAAGATCACCACCAAGGTGATCTGGGTGGATACCTGGTACGACCCCGGCAAGGAGCGGCAGGCCGCCGAAGCCCTGATCGCACAGGGTGCGGACGTGCTTGCGCAAAACACCGATTCGCCGGCCATCGTGCAAGTGGCCGAATCTCGCGGGGTGCATGCGTTCGGTTGGGACTCGGACATGGCCAAGTACGGGCCCAAGGCGCAACTCACTGCGAATACCGAGAATTGGGCGGACTACTACATCGATGAGGTCCGAAAAGTGATGGCCGGCACCTGGACCGGGGACCGCCACATTGCCTACGGTCTCAAAGAAAAGATGGTGGTGCTGTCGCCGCTCAACAAGTCGCTGCCGCCCGACGTCGTCAAATTGTTCGAAGACACCAAACAGAGCATTATCGACGGCAAGTTGGTGCCGTTTACCGGTCCTCTCAAGGACAATACCGGGGTCGCCAAAGTCCCGGCCGGTACGGCACTCAGCTTCGAGCAGTTGAAGGCCATCAATTGGTATGTCGAGGGCATCGACGGATCGATTCCGAAATAGAGCCCATGCACAGCGTTTTGCTCGTCCTCGGCGCCGCGCTGATCGTGGCCGGTCTCGCCGGTGCGATTATTCCGGCGCTGCCGGGCATTCCATTTATTTTCGGCGGCATTTGGCTGATTTCGGCAACGGACCACTATCGTCACCTCGGCCTTTGGTGGCTCATCGGCATTGCGATTGTCGGTGCCGTTGGGTTGACCTTTGATTTGCTGGCGAGCGCGCTCGGCGCGAAACGCGCCGGAGCGAGCAAGCAGGCGGTGGCCGGCGCCCTACTGGGTACGGTGGTCGGTTTGTTGTTCGGTTTGCCCGGCCTGTTGCTCGGGCCGTTTGTCGGCGCGGTGCTCGGAGAACTCGCCTCGGGCAACAGCATGTTGCGTTCGACGCACGTGGGATTGAGCGCGTGGCTCGGCTTGATATTCGGCACCCTCATCAAACTCGTGTCGTCGCTGATGATGGTGGCGCTGTTCGGCGCCGCGTGGTGGTGGAATCGCTAGAATTTGTCGAAGAAGTTTGGTCCCACCGGCTTGTGTTCGAGAATTTCCTCGCGTGTGAGACCCACGATCTCGTGCGGAAAGACCAGCCATTTATCGGTGTCGAGAACGTAATAGTCCGGCACCAAGTTCGTGCGGTTACGGGTCGGTTTGTAGTACACCGTGGCGATCTTGAATTTCTCCGGCCAATTGCGCCGGCAGCGCTGCTTGAGTTCCGTGATCACCGCTTCGATGCTGCGGCCCGAATCGAAGACATCGTCGACCAGCAGCAGTTCATCCTCGGCGGTCAGCCGCGACACGAGATAGTCGACGGCGTGCACCCGAACCGTTTTGCTTTGGTTGTCGATGCCCGTATACGACGAGGTGCGGATAGCGATGTGATCGGCGTAAATCGAGTGATACTCGAGGACTTCTTGGATCGCGATCCCTATCGGGGCGCCGCCGCGCCACATGGCCACCAAGAACGTCGGTCGAAACCCGCTGCTGATGACGCGTCGGGCGAGTTCCATCGAATCGCGTAACAGCGAGTCGGCCGAGATGAAGAATTTTTCCATAGCGTGATGCCTTGCTTTATTGAGGGACGCCGTCCGCCCAGCGATCCCAATGAGCGGAGATCTCGTCGACCAGCGGCATGGCCGCGCGCAACAGATTATCGGTCGATGCACGGATCGCACCGGAAAGGGCGCGTTGCGCACGTAATGACTCGAACGCGCTTTGCTTGGGATAAGGCCGGTCAAAGTCGGACGCGGTGCGCAGCACCGCCACCCGCGTCAGGTCGACCAGCGCAGCCCGAGATGCGCGCGTCAGCGCGTTGAGCGTGGCGCTGTCCTCTTGTTGCGAAATGCAGTAATGGCCGGCTCCATGGGTGAGCAGAAGCGTCCAATGGCGGGCGTGTTCGCCGAGGCGGCTGCCCGCCCACCACGTATCGCTGGTCAGCGTGTCGCATTGAGTCACGGCGGGAGGCGCACGGGCCGCTGCTTCGGGGTAGCGGCTGCGGTAGGCTCGAATATCCTCGAGGTCTTCGAGCGCCACCGGCCGCGACAAGGCGAGGGCCTTTTGCAGCAGAGCCTCGTTCAACTGGAACATTTCGGTCTGGTACTCGAACTTCGGCATCTGGTCTGCGGCATCCGTCGCAATGCCGAAGTAGCCGTCTTGCCACCCGGAAGGCAACTCGCGCGCGTCGATCTCGTGCGCGATGCCGGCATCGACGACGTATCGGGCCCAGGCCGCCGAACCCAACGTACCGCGATCGGGATCGATACCACCGATGCCTGCGATGATGAAGTAGGTTTTTCTCAAGTCGAAGCGGCCGCTGAACAGAACCGCCATCATCGACGCCGCGGCATTGGCGTGCCCCATCCCCGTGGTCATTTGGCACACGCCCGCGGGGGTGCAGTGCACGGCCGGATAATCGCTCGGTAAACCGGGAACGGGAATGTCCTCGAGGCCGTGCAGCGCGCTCAACCAAGGCGCGGCCTCGAGTTGAAACATGCTGACGATCATCACTTTGACGGGCCGCGGGGAGGCACCCGGGACGCTTGTCGGAGCGGCATTCGCCTGGACGAAGGCTGCCGCGACCAGGATGGCCAGTAGGCACCGTGCGTGCATCAAGTTCACCCCTCCCATTCAGTCTTCATCGGGCGGAACAACGTTCCGCAACATGATCTTCGAGGCGATCGCATCGCCAGCCGGCGCACCGCGCTCGATGCGCTCAGTGGTCGCCGCGGCCGGATGATCCACTGTGCGGCTCTTGAGATCAAGGCTGCTCTCTTGGCCCATGCGCACGATGCGCACATCATCGAGCGTCAACGGCCGTCCTTCTTTAAGGACCTTAGGCGGGCGTAGCAGGGTGACAACCCAGGCGCCGCCCGTCGAGCCCGCAGCAAGCCGGCCGACGCCGTCCGAACCCACGAGCAACGCAGTTCTCTCATCCACGCCGATCCCGGCGAGGGCGGCTGCGGATGGATGATCGTGTTGGATGCGGGCGAGAAATACGATGAGGCGGCCGAGCCGGCAGCGCTGCGAGAAATGGGTGTCGCTGACGATGTCCTCGAGCCAACGAAAATGTAGGAAGTCGCCCTCGAGAGTGACGCCGGAATTGTACGGCTCGTTGAGCGCGAGTTTCGACTCTAAGCTGCCGCCGTCGCTTGCGGTGTAGCTGTATTGACCGAGGATCGCGAGGCCTGCGCTGCTGCCGCCCAAGGGCCGATTGGCGGCAACGTGCGCATTCAGCGCAGTCTGTACCGGGGTGCCTTTCCAATAGCGCAGGTAATTGCTCTGATCCCCGCCGGCGAGAAAGATCCCGTCAGCCGAGCGCAAAGCTTCGAGTACGCGCGGATCGTAGGCAGCCTCGCGATGATGAAACACGATGGTTTGCGCCGATGACACCGGTCCCCAGCGAGTCGCGAATGAATCGCCGTAGTTGCCGTCGCCGGGATCGAAACCATCGTCCGAGACGGCACGCAGGATCACGATGTGACCGCCACCCGCATGATTGGCAATTGCGGCGAAGGCCGCATCGACCGAGCCGCCGCCGCCCATCAGCGCGAGCGTAAAGTCGGTGTGCGCCGCGCGCGGCAGCGCCGGATCACCGGCCACGAAGTAGTCGAAATTCTTGTCGCGGTAATTGCGCGCCGCGCCTTGCGATGGCGCCGCATGGCCCGTCGAGGCGGCAATGAGGCTCGCGCAGAGCGCGAAGCAGACGACCCGGTGTCG
>Ga0182030_10013356_pt1 | contig 16346 bp, 12 predicted proteins | sample 812S3MmetaG_FD_121299 | JGI IMG/M metagenome (GOLD analysis project Ga0182030, IMG submission 121299) | Permafrost microbial communities from Stordalen Mire, Sweden - 812S3M metaG (Illumina Assembly) | ecosystem: Environmental > Terrestrial > Soil > Wetlands > Permafrost | place: Sweden...
CCAAACGGCGAAAAGCGCCAATGCCTTGCACGGCTCGCCAACCGCCTCACCAAGATCCTCGCCGAGTTACGAAAACTCCACACCAACTGAATGAAAATGGGCAGAGATTGGCCGGTTAACAGGGATGGATCGCTCTTTGAATCGTCCCAAGCGATGTCATGAACTGTGGACCCTACGGGTTCCAGCAGATCCGGATTCAAGAGCACATGGCGGCAGGCCTCCGGACAGGAAAACGTCAACGTCTTGTCGACGAGCTTGTCAATGACAAAAGTCTTGCGCGGATAAGTGGAACAGGTTTGGGAGAGGTACTTTTCACCGAGTTCCGCCTGAATCCGACAAAGACGTTCGGCGTTGTGAAACGGGCATTCCGTTGAAGGCAGCAGCCTGATGCGAGCGAACGCAGACGGAATTCTGTCGCCCGTATCCTCGGACGCACGCACAATGTTGGCGTCGATCAGCGCCCGCAAGGGGCCGGGGGAGATGGACTGGTACCTTTGGAAAGTCTTCTCGTCGATGTCCACCTGCCATCCCACGCAGCAGGAATCCTCGCATTCCGAACCGATGCAGCGGAAACTCTCGGCGTATTCGGGACGAACCGCCTTCGTCTTCTGCATTCTCTCCCCCATCGGCTGCGAAGATCGCTTGGCAGCAAGTCAGCCATCGATCTCCCGCCGCGCCAAGCCCTACCAAGTTCAGACTAGCGATTGTTTCATCGCATGGGTATACCTGTCTTGGTCTGGCTTGGCGCACGGGATGGCCGGCAGTCGTCAGCTGCTCATGGCGTGGGGATCGTTGCCGTCCATGATGACGCTCTTACGGTGGCGGACATCGGAGCCCTGGACCCAGAAGATGATGTCCTCTGCGATGTTGGTGGCGTGGTCGGCCACGCGTTCGAGGCTGCGGGAGATCATGAGCGCGTTGAGGGCCTGGGCGGCGATATGATTCTGCTCTTCCATGACCTTGGTGAGGGCTTTGTAGGCGGCGCGATTCATGGCGTCGACGGCGTCGTCCATGGCGAGCACGGAGCGAGCCAGTTCGGGATCGGCTTCAATGAAGGCCTGCAGACTCTTGCGCACCATCTCGGAGGCCAGGGCAGCCATCCTGGGGATATCGACGGGCAGATCGACCGGGGCCAACTGTTCTATCTGGCGCACGCGGTCACTGATGCTCTTGGCGGCGTCGCCGACGCGCTCGAGGTCGGCGTTGATCTTGATGACGCTGAGGATGAAGCGCAGGTCGATGGCCGTGGGCTGCTCCATGGCGAGCAGGTCGAGAGCGGCCTGGTCGATGTCGCGCTCGAGGCGGTCGATGGCGAGTTCGCTGCGGCTGACGAGGTCGCAGATGGACAAGTCGCGAACCCGGTAGGCCTCAATGGCGCGCTGGATGGCCTGTTCGGCGAGACCCGCCATAACCAGCAAGTTCTCTTTGAGATCGTCCAGACTCTGTTGAAAGCGAATGCGTGTCATCCGAACCTGCCCGTGATGTAGTCTTCCGTGCGTTTGTCGCTGGGGTTGGTGAAGATCTTGTGGGTGGAGTCGAACTCGACCATACGCCCGTTGAGAAAGAAGCCGGTCTTCTCCGCGACGCGGGCAGCCTGTTGCATGTTGTGGGTCACAATCACAATAGTGTACTGCGTCTTGAGCTGAAAGATGAGGTCTTCGATCTTGGAAGTGGAGACGGGATCGAGAGCGGAGGCGGGCTCGTCCATGAGGAGCACCTCGGGGTCGACGGCGAGGGCGCGGGCGATGCAGAGGCGCTGCTGCTGTCCGCCGGAGAGGCTAGCGCCGGACTTCTTCTTGAGATCGTCTTTGACCTCGTCCCATAGTGCCGAATTCTTCAACGATTTTTCGACAATCTCATCGAGAACGCGGTGGTTGGCGAAGCCGTTGAGTTTGAGGCCTGCGGCGACGTTATCGTAAATCGACATGGTGGGAAAGGGATTGGGACGCTGAAAGACCATGCCGACGCGGCGGCGAATCTGGACCGGCTTGGCATCCTTGTAGATGTCCAGGTCGCCGATGCGCACGGTGCCGGTGGCGCGGGCGATGGGGTTGGTTTCGTGCATGCGGTTGATGCAGCGCACGAAGGTGCTCTTGCCGCAACCGGATGGGCCGATGAGGGCCGTGGCATGGTTGGCGGGAATGTTCAGATTGATGTCCTGCAGCGTGTGATTGGTGCCGTACCACGCATTCAGGTTAATGACTTCAATACCAACGCCCACTTAGCTAGCCCCTTTCAAAACGCCGCGGCTGGTAACGTAGCGCACCAGGGAGACGGCGAGGACGATCAGAACGATCAAAACCAGCGAACCCGCCCAGGCCAGCCGGTGCCAGTCGTCGTAAGGCGACATCGCGTACACGTAGATTTGCAGCGGTAATGCGGCGATGGGCTGGTTCAGGTTGGTGCTCCAGAACTGGTTCCCAAGCACGGTAAAGATGAGCGGGGCGGTCTCTCCGGCGACGCGGGCAAAGGCCAGCATGCAGCCGGTGATGATGCCCGGCGATGCGGTCTTGACGGTGATGGAAAGAACCGAACGCCAGTTGGGCACACCCAGGCCGAGGGCGGCTTCGCGGATAGCATGGGGCACCATGAGCAGCATCTCTTCGGTGGTTCTGCACACGGTAGGGATCATCATGAGCCCGAGCGCCACGCCTCCCGAGAATGCGGAAAAGTGCCCTGTGAACGGCAGGAACGGGATCTTCGGCACGACGATCAAGGCGTAGGCCGCAAGACCCATCACGATCGACGGAACGCCGTTGAGCACATCGGCGGTAAAGCGGACCGCATTTGCGACGGTGGTTCCGCGCCCGAACTCGGCCAGGAAGATGCCGGCGCCGATGCCGATGGGAACGCCGATGATACTGGCGACCGAGAGCAGAATGCCGGAGCCGAGGATTGCGTTGGCCATGCCGCCGCCTGTTTCGCCGACCGGCACGGGGATTTTGGTAAAGAAGGCCAGATTCAGCGAGCTGGTGCCCATGTAAAGCAGGTAAACGAAGATGGCCACCAGCGGAGCGATCACGATGAGCGTAGCCAGAATGGCCAGAGTCGTGACCAAGGTATCGGTCAGGGTGCGCATCTGGTACCGGAATTTGAAGGCGTCGCTACTCACCAAAATCTCCTCTGGGACTCACCTGAATCTCTGCCCCGTGAATCTCCTCAACCGGCCTGTCTGGGCGTGCCTCTGGTAACCGCCCAGATCAACACCTGGGCCAAGCCATTGACGATGATGGTGACCAAAAATAAGGCCAGGCCAATCTCGGTCAATGCGCTCAAATGCATATCGCTGACAGCTTCCGCATATTCGTTGGCGATGACGGTGGCCATCGAGCTGCCGTTGGCAAGCAGGTTGCGATGGATTTCGGGGGTGGCGCCGATGACCATGGCTACGGCCATGGTTTCGCCGAGCGCGCGGCCCAGGCCGAGGATGATGGCTCCGACGATGCCGATGCGTGCATTGCGCAGCACGCCCATGCGGATCATCTCCCAGCGCGTGGCGCCGAGCGCCAGCACCGCCTCGCGCTGCGAGTGCGGCACGGCAATCATGACTTCGCGGGTGAGCGAAGAGATGATGGGCAGAATCATGACCGCCAGGATCACGCCCGCGGAGAAATAGCCGAGGCCGGTGGGATTGGTGTCTTCGAACAGGCCGGTCCATCCCAGCAAATTGATCAACAGCGGATTGATGTGTTCCCGCAGCAGAGGCACGAGGACTGTGACTGCCCAGAGCCCATAGATGACGCTGGGAATGGCCGCCAGCAGCTCGGTGAGAAACGCGAGGGGCCCGCGCAGGACCTTCGGACACATTTCAGTGAGGAAGATGGCCAGGCCAATCGCCAGCGGAATCGCCATCAGGAGGGCAAGGAACGATGAGACCAGGGTGCCGTAAACGAAGGGACGGGCGCTGAAATGCTCGTTCACGGGGTCCCAGAACATGGGCATGTGCGTATCGGGATCGGTGAATACCTTGTAGAAGAAGGAGAACCCGAACTTTTGCCAGGTGAGTTGGGAGCGCAACACCAGCTCAAAGGCAATCAACGCGACAATCACGAAGATGCTAAACGCGCATAGCCTCATCAACCAGGAAAACGCGCGATCAGCGATGGCCGAGTTTCCGCGAGAAAGCAGGAATTTGCGTATCGCTGAAGCTTCGGCGGGCGCCGCCTCGACCGGGGGCTGGCCGTCGGGAGGGCCAGACTCGGGCTGAAACTGGGCTTGGGAGATGCGAATGTCCGGCACGATGGCGTTCACCAAAAACAGGCTAACGGGGAAATGTGAACGGGAGGTTACAAGTGTGCTAAATCAAGCGCATAGAAGAGGAAAAATCCGGCTGGAGAAGGGGCATGGAATGACCTTGGAAGGGCAAAAGGGTGGAAGGGTGGAAGGGTGACCCGGAGCGGGCGGCGGTTTCCTATAAGCTGTCTACTGGAAAGCGGAAGGCCTTAAAAATGCGCTCTGTCCTGAGATTCCTCGCACTGGTTCTGACAATCCTCGCCGTCAACACCCAGGCCCAGACAACTCCTCAAACCGACGGCCAGCATCGCGATTGGCAGGCTTCGTGGGTAACTCACCCGACGGCACCGCTTCGGGAGCCGATTGTGCTGCACTTCCGGCGTGCGCTGACGCTGGGGGCGGCACCGGCGAGCTACCCGGTGCGGGTGAGCGCGGATAACCGGTTCGTGTTGTACGTGAACGGGCAGCGGGTGGGTGATGGGCCGGCTAGGGGCGACCTGGGGCACTGGCGCTATGAGCGGTTCGACCTGGCGCCGATGCTGCACGCGGGCAAAAACCTGATTACGGCGACGGTGTGGAACTGGGGTGTTTTTGCGCCACTTGCACAGACGAGCGACCGGACGGCGTTTCTGCTGGAGAGCGAGGCGGGTGGAGCGGCTTCCATCAGCACGCCCGAAGGCTGGCTGGTTGAGGTTGAGCAGGGCCAGCGCCCGGTGCCGCGCGTGGCCAACGGCTTCTGGGAGTATATGGCCAGCGGAACCGGCGAAGAGATCGACGGCGCGCGCTACGACTGGAGCTGGAACGATCCTTCGGCGGCTGGTCCGGGCTGGGTGGCAGCCGCTTCGCCGATCCGCGAGAGCATCTATCCGACCTCGAACAAGGCGCACTCGGCCGGAGACTCGGATGCGCCAAACGGATGGGAGCTGGTGCCCGATGCGCTACCGGCGATGGAGTTTGCGTCGACGAGTCCTGGAATTCAGCGAATCGATGCGGATCCCAATGACTCACTTGAGAAAGCCGTAGCCGATCGGGCAACATTCCCGAACACGCCGATCAGTATTCTGTCCCGTAGCCACATCCGTCTGCTCCTAGACCGCAACACCCTGACTACCGCCTATCCGCGCTTGACCGTCTCTGGAGGCATGGGTGCAAAGATCCGCCTGACTTACTCCGAGGCCCTCTACGACAAGGACCAGCACAAGGGTGACCGGAATGCGATCAACTACACGGGCATAGATGGCATTCAGCATCCCCGTGTCGCCCTCGGCTTGAGCGATAGCTTCCTTCCCGATGGCGGCGCGCATCGCGTCTTCGAGCCATTGTGGTGGCGCAGTTGGCGCTATCTCGACCTTGACATCGAGACCGGCTCCGAGCCGCTCACGCTGGAGTCGCTCACCGCCAACTTCACTGCCTATCCCTTCGAGCAGAAGGCCAGCTTCCACTCCAACGACCCGCAACTGGACCAAATCAACGAAATCAGCTGGCGCACCGCCCGCCTCAACGCACATGAGACCTATGTTGACGCGCCCTACTACGAGCAACTGCAATACATCGGCGATACCCGTGTGCAGGCGCTGATCTCCTATGCCGTGGCAGGGGACGACCGCCTGGCCCGGCAGGCGATTGCCGCCTTCGACCAGTCACGCAATTCAGACGGCCTCACCATGAGCAGGTATCCCAGCTCGCTGCCGCAGGTTATCCCCACCTTTTCGCTGCTCTGGATCGGCATGGTCCACGATTACTGGATGTACAGGCCCGATCCGGACGGTTTCGTGCAGGCGAAACTGCAAGGCATCCGCTCCGTCCTGAACTGGTATACCCAGTACCGCGAACCCAAGGGGCTTCTTCACAAGACTCCGGGGTGGAGCTTCGTCGATTGGGTTGGCGAGAAGCAGGAGATTCCAACCTACGATGCTCGCGGAATCTCCTGCGTCACCTCGCTTCACTATCTTGGCGCGCTGGACGACGCAGCCGACCTTGAAGATGCGGTGGGTGATCCGATCTTCGGACGCCGCAACCGTGAACAGGCTCAGAGTCTACGCACTGAGCTTGGCCGGCAATGCTGGAACGCCCAGCGCGGCCTGCTCGCCGACACGCCGGAACAGAAAATCTTCAGCCAGCAGGCCAATATCCTCGCCGTACTCTACGAAGTCATTCCAAAGCAGGAACAGCACGAAGTGCTGCGCAAGGTGATAGCCATTGAACCTGGAACAACGCCGGATGACGTGCTCAGCGCCTCCTACTACTTCCGTTTCTATCTGGCGCGCGCGCTGGACCATGCCGGAATGGCCGACGAGTATCTGACGACACTCGATCCCTGGAGAAAGCTGCTGCCGCTGCACTTTAGCACCTGGCCGGAAACGCCCGGCAACACCCGCTCCGACTCGCACGCCTGGAGCGCGCATCCCATCTACGATCTGCTGACGCTGGTGGCGGGAATTGAGCCGGCGAGCCCGGGATTTGCGACGGTGCGGATCTCGCCTCATATGGGGGCGCTGCCTTCGCTGAAGGCGACTTACCCACATCCTGAAGGGGAGATCCAGGTGGAATACACCCGCGCCGGGGCGGGGCTGGATGCGAAGATCACTCTGCCGGGAAGGCTGAAGGGGAGCTTCGACTTCAAGGGTAAGGTGTGGCCGCTGAAAGCGGGTGAGAATGTGATTCAAGCGCGGTAGATTGGACGAGCGAACTCACTTCCCACCCCAGCGGCAAAGACAAAGGCGCGCTGCCCAGAGAGCACCCAGGTGGAGCGCGCCGGTCCACAGTAGACCGGAAAAGTCGTAGGGGCAGGTGGGCGATCTCCCGAGCCCCGAATTCGGGACCAGGGGCGCCCAGCTGGAGTTGGAATCGATGTGGAGACCGGAAGGCTGGGCCACGTCCTCAAAGTTGTTGTCGCTGTGCTACTTAATTGCGTGGCGGAACGGGTGAAGGCATGCTAAAATTCTTGAGCTAAAGCCGGAGGAAGCCCAGTCCGATGAATTGGCCGCGCACCGACACCTACTCGATGGCCTCCCGCGCTGCCGTGATCGGATGTGCCATGATCTTTGCGATCGTGACAGCCCTGGCTTTAGGCCCTTATCAACTCCTCGAAACACATCGGGCGCTTGCTCTGGTCCTTTGCGTCCTGAGCTCCGCGGTGGCAGGGGTGCTCGTCTCGATTGGCTGCAGTTTGGTGATCCTCAAGCCAGCAAAGAACCGGCAAGATGAATTGGATTGCGACCTGCTCGACGCGTTTCTCGAGCATATTCCAGACAACGTGTTTTTCAAGGATCGTCAAAGCCGCTTTGTGCGCATCGGCCGGGCAATGGCAGACTATTTCGGGCTGAAATCGCCATCGCAAGCCGTGAACAAATCGGACGCTGAAATCTTCAGCTCGGAACATGCGATGCAGGCTCTTGCGGATGAGCAGGAGATTCTTCGCACAGGCAAACCAATGGCTGCGAAGGAGGAGAAGGAGACCTGGCCCGATGGTCACGAAACCTGGGTACTGACCAAGAAGATGCCCCTCAAGGACCGCCACGGCAAAATCGTCGGCACGATGGGGATATCGCAGGACATCACCGAGCAAAAGCAATCTGAGGCTCGGATGCGCCACATGGCGCTGCATGACCACCTGACGGGCCTGCCAAATCGGCGCCTCTTTGAGGATCGGCTGCATCAGGCAATTGCTTCGGCAGGCCGCAATCAAAAGACGGTCGCGGTGCTGACTCTCGATCTCGATCGTATGAAAAGCGTAAACGATTCTTTCGGACACCACGTGGGCGACCGGCTCCTGGCCTCGCTCGGGAAGCGGCTGAAAGCCAGCCTCGCCGAGAGCGACGCCGTTGCGCGCCTCGGCAGCGACGAGTTTGCGATCGCCCTGCAACTGGCGCCCAACGATGAAGATACAGAGCGCGCAGCTCAAAAGGTGCTGGGCTTGTTTACGGAGCCGTTTCAAATCGATGGTCAGGAGCTGCAAGTGAGCGCGGGTTTGGGGATAAGCCGGTCTCCCAAGGACGGTCAGAATGCGGAGGCTCTGATGCAGTTCGCCGACGCGGCAATGTATCAAGCCAAGAAAGGAGGTCTGGGCAAATATTGTATTTTTTCGCCGGACCTTACTGAGGCTACCCGGCGTCAACAAAATCTCGAAAACGATCTGGTTCGAGCATTCGAACACGATGAGTTCGTCTTGCATTATCAGCCTTTTGTTTCAACCGAGTCAGGCCTGGTGACCGGAGTGGAATCGTTGCTGCGATGGCGCCACCCGAAACAAGGTCTGATTTCACCCGACGACTTCATTCCTCAAATGGAAGAACTGGGGATGATGGTGGAAGTCGGGCGGTGGATTTTAAGAACGGCGTGCCGTCAAAACATGGATTGGCAGACGATGGGAATTCCACCGATTCGCGTAGCGGTGAACGTGTCGTCGCAGCAGTTCGCCGAGAGCAGTTTTACCGATACCGTGAGAGAGGCCTTGCGCGAATCGGGGTTAGAACCCGAATTCTTGGAGCTTGAGTTGACGGAGAGCCGGACACTGGAAGATTCAGCAGCCGCAATAAGGACCTTGCGGCATTTGAAACAAATCGGCGTGAGCCTCTCTCTCGACGATTTCGGCACAGGCTGGTCTTCTTTGTCCTATTTGAAGGCCTTCCCGCTCGATCGAATTAAAATCGACCAGTCATTTGTTCGCGAGGTCGGAACGCAGCCCGCAGCTGAAGCAGTCGTCAGAAGCATCTTGAGTTTGGGCCTCAACCTGAAGATCCCATGCATTGCCGAGGGAGTCGAGACCAATCGGCAACGTAATTTCTTGAGAAAACACTCGTGCGCCGAGATGCAGGGATTTCTTTTCAGCCCGGCGCTGGCGGCCGTGGATTGCACCGCGCTGCTCAGAAGAGGGAGGATCGATCCAAGATCCGCCGATGGCGCTTCAAACGGCGAGGAGACTTAGAGCCGTCATTCATCCGAGAGACTTGTTCTTTGGCGCGGGCGCCATGAGTGAGAATTGGGATGTGGGCCACCCGGCTTGGATGGAAAATCGATGTACGTGCTGAAAGACAATCGTTTACGCACGATGAGAAACGTGTTAAAACTCCAACATGGCAAAGAGTAAGCGGCCGGCGCCACCGGGACCAGTGAACCTAAGGATGCTTGCCGAGCATTTGGAGCTTTCGCAAACCACTGTTTCGCTGGTTTTGAACAATTCGCCCTCCGCAAAGTCGATTCCACAAGAGACGCGGAAACGGGTGGAGGAGGCGGCCGAGCGGCTTAACTACCGTCCCAACTACTTTGCCCGATCGCTGCGGCAGCGCCGGTCGATGAGCGTCGGGATACTGGCGCCGGACCTGAGCGAGGGATACTTCACGCGCGTGATGAGCGGCGTGGTGGAAGAACTGACAGCGGCCCATTATTTCTACTTCACCGCCTGCCACGATTGGAAGCGGGAACTGATCGAGAAGTATCCGCGGATGATGGTGGAGCGAGCGGTGGACGGGTTTCTGCTGCTGAACACGCAGGCAGATCATATATCTGTGCCGATACCGGTGGTGGCGATTTCAAGCCACAGCGCGGCTGAGAATGTAACCAACATCGTCCTCGATCATCACCAGGCGGTCGAGCAGGCTTTGACTCACCTGCACGAGCTGGGGCACAGGCGGATCGCCTTCATCCGCGGCCCTCGGGCCATCTCCGACTCCGAGTTTCGCTGGGAGGCCATTCAGCAGGTAGCGGCAGAGATCGGGCTTCGGCTCGATCCGTCGCTGGTGATCCGGATCGACTCCGACGGGTGGTCGATGAAAACCGGATACCACCCCATGGCGCCGGAGATCGGCTACAAGCCGGTGCAGACGCTGCTGAAGAAGACGCGGGACTTTACGGCCATCTTCTGCTTCAACGATATTGTGGCCATCGGCGCGATCCGGGCGCTGAAGGATGCCGGACTCAGCGTGCCGGGAGATGTTTCCGTAGTCGGCTTCGACGACATCCAGTCGGCGGCATATGCAACGCCGTCGCTGACCACAGTCCGGCAGCCGCTGACGGAGATGGGCAGGCGCGGCGCGCAGGTGCTGCTGGAACGGATTGCCCATCGCGAGAGCGAGTTCCCCAGGGAGATCGTGATGAGTCCGGAGTTGGTAATTCGTGAGTCGACGGGGGTGGCACCGGGCAGAAAAGACGGATAGCTTCCACCGGAATCGTTAGATTTCGCCGAATCCGTTCAGGAGCAGGCAGCCTCAAGCCAGCGGCTGACGTAGACCTGGGCATGGGCCTCGCCGCAATAGTGCCGTGCGCCCGGCGCATCGGCCTCTTCTTTTGTCCACTTGTAGATTGTGAGTTGCGAAGTGTTGCAGCGAATCACAATCCAGCGAGTCGGATTGTCGCTTTCCGCTCCGCAGATTTCACAACGATAACTTCTACCGATCATTGCCCGGCCTCGCGTTTTTCAAGATTCGTTCAACAGCTTTGAACCGTCGTCCTTCATGGGCTAAAGCCCGTCGCTAAAAGGCCCTATTTCGGCACGACTGAAGTCGTGCCCTGATACCAAGCAGATTTTGGAATCACGCTCTCCATTATCTGTCCATCTGCGGATTCACCGGATACGCCGGTGCCCCAACACCCTCATTTGGATCCGGAGAAGTACTATTCCCTGTTCCCTGCCTACTCTAGCATCTGCAGGTCGAGGGGGTCTTCGATCAGGCAATCCATGGTGCGGAAGGCGGCGATAGCGCGCTGCATGGCCGAGGAGATGCAGGGTTCCACCGTAACGACGAAGGGCAGCGCGTGCGGGGGATAGCCGGGCTTTTGCACAATGGCGCGGATGTTGATCCGCTCTTTGGCCAGTGCTCCAGTGATCTCGGAAACGATGCCGGGGCGGTCGACCACCGTGAAGCGAATGTAGTGGGGAACCTCGAATTCGGCGCCCAGGCGCGCGGGGATAGAGGGAATCTCGACGCGGCGGGAGTCGTGGGCCAGGGCGAGCAGGTCGCTGACCACCGCGACCGCTGTGGGATGGCCGCCGGCTCCGTGACCGGAGAAGACCACATCGCCGCCATAGTGGCCGGTGAGGACAACCATGTTCTCAGTGCCGCGCGACCAGGCGAGGGGCGAACGGAGATCGACGAGCATGGGTCCGACGGTGGCGGCCACGCGGCCCTTGACCTGCTCCGCGCGCGCCACCTGGCGGATGGTGCAGCCGAGGTCGCGGGCATAGCTGAAGTCGACCGCCGAGACCGCTGTGATGGACTGGGGCACGATCTCTTCGGGATCGACGATGACGCGAAGCGCGAGGCGCATGAGGATGGCGAGCTTGGATCGGGCGTCGAAGCCGCCGACATCCTCCGTTGGGTCGACCTCGGCATAGCCCTTGGACTGCGCCTCGGCGAGCACCGTGGCGTACTCGGCGCCCTGGTCCATCCTGCTCAGAATGAAGTTGCAGGTGCCGTTGAGGATGCCTTCCATGCGCTCGATGCGGTCGCCGGCCAGACCTTGTTCGAGGCCCGGGATGACGGGGATGCCGCCGGCCACTGCGGCTCCGTACTTGAGATGGCCGCCCTTGGCCGCCGCCAGCCGTTCGAGATCGATGCCGTGATAGGCGATGAGCTTCTTGTTGGCGGTAACGACGCTCTTGCCGGCTTCAAGGGCGCGGCGGACCCAACTACCTGCTGGATCGAGGCCGCCGGCGAGTTCGACGATCACGTCCACATCCGACGCGAGCACGGCATCGGCGTCCTCGCTCCAGACAACATGGGCGGGCGTCCATGGGACGCGCTTGCGGGCCACGCCGCGGTTGAAGACGTGGGTCAGTTCCAACCCATGGGGCTTCGACTCGACCAGTATCCTGGCAACGGAACTGCCTACCGTTCCAAAGCCGAAGAGTGCAATGCGTAAGGGGCGGCGAACGGAAGAGTGCTGCGCCGGCGCGACGGAGTGCTCGGGCGGCGATGGGGGGACATTGGCTTCAGACACCTTGAATTCCTCCGCGGTGAATTGAACGGAAATAGAGATACCGGATGATTCGATGATAAATGACCTGGATACCCGGCTCCGGTCATTGACCAATCTCAATGAGGTAAAACAGGGTTGATGTAGCATCGAATTCAGATGCGGCGCGGATTCTCCATCTTTCTGGCTCTACTCTTCGGGCTGTGGCCCCTGGTGGGGACGCTCGGAGCCAGCGACGACTCGGGTCTGCCGGCCTGCTGCCGGCGGCACGGCGCCCATCGTTGCGCCATGACAGCGCCAGTGGCGGCCACGTTGGCGGCCGCTGCATCCGGTTCGACGCCCTTGATTACCGCGCCGACGACCTGCCCGAGGTTCCCCGGCTTCATGGCTGGGCCATCCACTCCGTCTCATGCAATGGCGTCATCGGCGGCGAGCTTGCCGCTTCCGGCGGCGCAGGCGCACTCGCTTGCAGCGATCCGCACGGACGCGCTAATGAGTCCGATCCGCACTCATGCCGGACGCGGACCTCCTGCTTCGACCCTGAGCTGAAAACCCCGTTGAAAGCCGCTCGCTTCCCCTAAGGGCAGAAGCCCGCGCGATTTCCCGCCCCTTTCGGCACAACTGAAGTCGTGCCCGTTCCAAGGCGGGTTTAGAGACGCGCAGCCTCGCCGGAGTTGCTTTCAGCGCTTCCTCCATTTCACACCGGGCATTGCAGTGGGCGCTTCGTCCGCGCCGTAAGGCTTGCCCACATCCGGTTCGGGTTGTCTCCGGAGGTCATTGATGCGACATCGCTATCTTTCCGCGGCTGCGGCACTTCTGCTGGCCGCTTCCCTTCCGGTTTGCGCCACCGTCTTCGCGAATGTGCATGGCGTGGTGCACGATCCAAATCACCGGCCAGTCGCCGGCGCCGAGGTAACGCTTCAGGCTGCCGATTCGGATTTCGCGCTGCGTACAACGACCGGAGACGATGGTGCGTTTGAATTGCCGCAGGCGCCGATCGGCGTGTACCGGCTCACGGTTATTTTTGACGGATTCGCACCCGTGAACCAGACAGTCACTTTGACATCGGACACGAATCCGGTGCTGCACATTCCGCTCGCTGTCGGCGCGACGAAGCAATCGGTTGTCGTGGACGGCTCGGCGAGTTCGGCGGATACGGTGACGCCGTCGACGCTGATCACGCGCGCGATGATCGACGAGACTCCGGGCGCGAGCCGCACCCTGGGGATGGAGATGATTACCGACTATGTGCCTGGCGCGTACATGACGCACGACATGCTGCACATGCGCGGAGGCCACCAGACGAGCTGGCTGATCGACGGGGTGGCGATTCCGAATACCAAGATCGCGTCGAATGTGGGTCCGCAGATCGATCCGAAGGATATCGATTCGCTGGAGACGCAGCGGGGCAGCTACGGGGCCGATGTGGGCGACCGGACCTATGGCGTCTTCGATGTGTTGCCGCGCAATGGATTCGAGCGCAGCCGCGAGGGCGAACTGATGCTCTCCGGTGGAAATCTGTACGCGGGCGATGCCGAGGTTTCGCTGGGAAACCACAATGAGAAGACTGCCTGGTATGCGAGCGCAACGGGGTCGCGCTCCAACTATGGGCTCTCAACGCCGGTTAGCGGCATCGATCACGATGCCACGAATTCGCAGAGCGGTTTCTTGTCGGTGATCCGCAATCAGGATGTGAAGGATCAATTCCGCTTGAATGCGCAGTACCGGCAGGATTACTTTCAGATTCCATACGACCCCGACGCAAACGACTGGGAGCAGGCCAGCCAATACTACGAATCGTACGGGCTGCGCGATGGGCAGACGGAGCGGGACTCGTTCGTGATTGCCAACTGGACGCACACGTTGTCGCCCAAGGCGGAGATTTCGGTGGCGCCGTTCTACCACTTCAACCAGGCGAACTACGATGCGCCAGCGAACGACTACCCCGTGGCCACAACATGGCATCAGACATCGAACTACGTGGGCGGGCAGTCGGATGCGCGCGTGGAAGCCGGGCCGAACACCTTCTCCGGCGGACTGTACACGTTCTACCAGGACGAGAACGACATGTTTGGCCTGGCGATCAACGACCAGAGTTATGCGGCCAACAATGTTCCCACCACTTCGACCGTGGCCAAAGCTGGGCTGGCGGAGTTTCATTTTTCCGATCACCTGCGCCTGGGCCAGTACATCGCATTGCTGGGCGGAATGCGAATCTCGTATTACCGCGGTGGACTCACGGAGACAGCGGCCTATCCGCGCATCGGCGCCACGGTGAGAGTGCCTCGGCTCAACTGGGTTCTGCGCGGGTATTATGGACATTATTTCCAGCCTGCGCCAATCGAGACGGTTTCAAGCAACTTTCTGAACTACGTGACCAGTCAATCGGGACAAAACACATTCGTGCCTTTGCCTTCGGAGCGCGACGAGGAGCATCAGTTCGGCATTCAGATACCCTACCGCGGCTGGATGCTGGACGTGGATACTTTCAAGAACCGCGTGAACAACTTCCTCGATCACGCCAATGTCGGCGAGTCGAATATCTATTTTCCCATCGCCGTGGATGGAGCGCTAATGCGAGGGTGGGAAATGACTTTGCGCTCGCCGAGCCTGGGCCGCGTGGGACAGTTTCACGTGACCTACGCGAACCAAATTGCGGAACAGCGCGGCAACGTGATCGGCGGCTTCGCGTGCGGCAATCCGACGGACCCGGCCTGCGCCCTGGGCCCCGGCTACACGCCGGTGGATCACGACCAGCTCAACACGCTGAATACGGGATTCACCGCCAACCTGCCGCTGCATACCTGGTTCGCGAGCAATGTGTATTATGGCTCGGGATTCCACAACGGTCTTGCCGGCTCAGGTGTAGGCCCCTATCAAGGCAACTACCTGCCTGTGCATACGACATTCGATGTGTCGGCGGGACACGCGCTGGGGGAACGATGGAGGGTTTCGGCGTCGGTGTTGAATGTGACCAACCACCGCGTGCTGACGGATAACTCGGTCACCATCGGAGGGTTCCACTACAACGATCCGCGGATGTTTTCGGCGGAGCTCAGGTATAAGTTCCATTTTTGAAGCTCACAGCCTTCGCGCATTGCAGACAATTAAGTCACGCGAGAACAGAATGAGGATATGGGTCTCCCACAATCTCACGCGGCAAATTCAAGCAAGTTCTGGGGCCAGGGATGCCGTCTACCGCCCCCAAAAAACAAATACCTCCTACCCCCTGGCCCACGGCACACTTCTCTGTAATTATTCCTCGCCGTAGGCATCGTCAAATGAACCACTTGCAGGCATTCACTATTGACACACCTTCAGAAACACCTATGGTTTTGGTTAGTATTTGGCCGAAAAATGGCTGTTTTTGCTCGAAAAAAAGCTGTTCTTGTCCCGAAAACTGCCCCTTCTCGAAGGCCAGAAGACGAGACGTTTCCCCGTTATCGAAGATGCCTCACTCGATCCGGAAGAGCCCGGGCAACACTTCGCCGGCTTTGCCTTCGACTACATGGGTAAAGGCGTTGGCGTTGAGCGGCGGTTCGGGTCCGATGTAGACGGTGCGGGCTCCGGCGTGCTTTGCCCAATGGACGAAGTTGGCTGCGGGATACACGGAGCCCGAGGTGCCTACGACGAGCATCAACGTGGCTTTGGCGATCTCCTCCTGAATGCGGTCCATCTCGTAGGGAATCTCGCCGAAGAAGACGATGTGTGGGCGTAGCCGGCCACCACAGGGGCAACGGCCTACATCGGCAAGGCTGGCATAAATTGCGAGGTCTTCGACGGGGGGCCGGCCGCAGTCGCGCTCGCAATGGGCCATGTTGAGTTCGCCGTGCATGTGGATGAGGCGAACGGCGCCCGCCCGCTCATGCAGGTCGTCGACATTCTGGGTACATAGGAAGAAGCGGTCGCCGATGCGCTTTTCAAGTTCGGCCAGGGCGAAGTGGGCCGGGTTGGGCTGGGCCTTTGCTCCGTCGGCACGGCGTTTGGAGTAGAACCGCCAGACCAGCTCCGGGTTGCGAGCCCAAGCTTCGGGAGTGCAGACGTCTTCAATGCGATTCCCTGCCCACAAGCCGTCGTCGGCGCGGAACGTGGGCAGGCCGCTCTCGGCGCTGATGCCGGCGCCGGTGAGTACGAAGACGCGGTCGGTGGGGGCGATGGTGATGGCAGACACTTTTAGCTCCTAGCTTCTAGCCCTTAGC
>Ga0182030_10013357_pt1 | contig 16346 bp, 18 predicted proteins | sample 812S3MmetaG_FD_121299 | JGI IMG/M metagenome (GOLD analysis project Ga0182030, IMG submission 121299) | Permafrost microbial communities from Stordalen Mire, Sweden - 812S3M metaG (Illumina Assembly) | ecosystem: Environmental > Terrestrial > Soil > Wetlands > Permafrost | place: Sweden...
CCGTCGGCTTCCGACACGCGGACCAGGCCGCCGGGCATTGCGATCCAACCGGCACTGGTGTTCAGAACATACGTCCGCAGCACCATGCTGCGCGGATACAGGCGGCCCTGGTCCCAAACCGGCACGGTCGAGAGATCCACCTGTTCCTGGGCCACGTATTCGTACGGACGTGAACGTATCTGTTCGCTGATTCTCCGCTTTTCCGCCTGGGAGAGGCCTGCGCCGAAGATGGGTTCCATGGCACGCAACGGGAACGCAGGTTTGACCACTACGCGATCCAGATGGTCCAACACCCAATTCAGAGCGTAATCCTGGCCGCACCACCAGGTCGCCACGGACGGCAGTTTGAGGGGTTCTCCCAACAATTTCTCAGCCAGGCCGGGAAGAAACGGCATGATGGCTGCCGTCTCGATCACGCCGCTCCCCAGTGCGTTGACCACTACGACGTTGCCGGCATGTACCGCGTCCACCAGGCCCGCCACTCCCAGGAAGGAATCGTGGCGGAGTTCCATGGGATCGCAGAAACTATCGTCAACGCGGCGCAGAATTACGTGCACCGATTGCAGGCCTTCCACTGTTTTCAAGTAGACCCGCCGGTCGCGAACCGTCAGGTCGGACCCCTCCGCCAGAGTAAGCCCCAGATACCGCGACAGGTAGGAGTGCTCGAAGTAGGTCTCATTGTACGGTCCCGGTGTCAGCAGGACCGCGCGCGGATGATCGCACTGCGCCAGGCCAAGCAGCGACTCCCGGCGCGCGCGGAAAAATGACGCCAGGCGCCTGACGTTTGCAGCCTCAAACGCCTCCGGCAGAACGTCCGCCACGATCGTGCGATTTTGTAGCGCATATCCCGTTCCCGAAGGCGATTGCGTGCGGTCGGCGAGCACCCACCAGCGGCCGTCTGGCGAGCGCGCCAGGTCCACTCCGATTAAATGGAGATGGCCCTGCTGGGGTGGTACTACCCCGGTCAAAGGCCGCAGAAAAGCCGGATTTGCAAATAGCAAGGCCGCCGGAATGTCACCGTTCTGAACGAGCTGGCGAGGTCCGTAGATGTCACCCAGGAGCAGATTCAGCAGGTGCGCCCGCTGCGTGATGCCTGCCTCGATGACACGCCATTCGTCCGGCGGGATAAGCAGCGGAATGGGATCGATGGCCAGTGGCCGGTTTACCCCTTGCGGGTCGGTGTAGACGTTGTAGGTGACGCCGTTCTCCCGGATGCGACGTTCCGCGCGCTCCCAGCGGCGCGCCAATTCGTCGGGGCCAATGTCCTGGAGCGATTCGATAACCGCGGACCAGTAAGGCCGGGGAGTGACTCCGTCCGGCGCGAACTCATTGTAAGTCGACCGGTCGGGCAACAGCATCTGAAGGAGATCAGGGCTCACAACTAGCGGCTCTCACGTGCCACTGAGCTTAGCACGTATTTGACACAGGGTTTTGGTTCGAGCGCGCCTACTAAACGGATGCGATCGCGCGACAGGTACAATTGGTAGGACCACGACCATGAGCGAAAGAGTCCTCGTCGTTTATCGGGAAAGTGCGGAGGTCCAGCCGTATGCTCGCGCGATTGAATCCGTCGGAGCGGAGCCGGTGCTGGAGGAAGTCCGGGCCGGCCTCAGGATCGGCCCGTGTTGCGGACTCTTGCTGACCGGCGGTGGCGACGTGGACCCGGCGCTCTACGGCGAAATTGCTTCCCCGGAAACCGAACTGCCCGATCCGGAGCGGGATGCCGTCGAAGCCGCCCTCATCGATGAAGCGTTGGCTCGCGACCTGCCGCTGCTTGCGATTTGCCGTGGGATGCAGCTCCTGAACGTGCATCTGGGCGGCAGCCTCGTACAGCACCTGCCAACCGCCGGGCGCCATGTCAGGCGCACCTCCGACCGAGGTCTGCCGGCCCACCGCGTGGTGATCGAGCCCGGCACCATGCTGGCGAGCATCGCTCACCGGCAGATGTGGGAGGTGAACTCACGGCACCACCAGGCGGTAGCGCGACTTGCAAGCGGGCTCAAGGTCTGCGCCAGTGACCCGGAAGACGGCACTGTCGAAGCCATCGAACTCCCCGCGCGGCGGTACGTTCTGGCGGTCCAGTGGCACCCCGAAAATCAAGCTTCGAACGATCCCGAACAGCGCAACCTGTTTCAGAGCTTCGCGGCCGCGCTCTGAAGCCGCAAACACGCTGTCGCGTTTTTTCTATTCGCATCACCCAGCGAAGGTTGTGCAGGCGTGCTGCCCAACGCGACGCTGGGTGGCCATCAGCGGATGATCTACCGCAAATCGAGTGGCAAGCCAAAGACCAGCAAGTATTGATAAGGCAGAAAGCTTTCTTTGCGCCGCAGGAGCAGGCCCGCCTCCTTGAACTCCGCGGCTACCTGGGCCTCATCCAGTTTCATTTCCGGAGGAGGCCCGATGGGAAGCGGGCGCTTGTAAAACTCCACTGCGACCACTCTGCCACCCGGCTTGAGCGTCCGGATTAGACGGCGGTAGTAGGTGTACTAAGGAAGCGCAAGACGGCCGGATGGCGTCCTTCAGCACCTTGAATACGCGCTCGTTGAGAGGAGACGATTGGACGAAGTCCGTGTAGGCGCGCTCCAGATGGGCCCGGCAGAGAGCGCGCGCCGCCGCGTCGTCGGCGTCAACGAGGCCGTCTCGCCGCAAGTATTCGCCCATCCTTCTTAGGATATGCAGCCGTGCCACGTTCAACACTGCCGGATCGTAGGGAACCTCGAGCAACTGGAAGAACTCTTCGGCCGCCGATAGATGTTTCAACTGGTCGGGTGTGGTCATAAGGCCCTTTCTCTCAAATCGCATGGCTCAGGGATCCGCATTGGCCGGCCGCGCATACTCTGGCATAAAACTCCAGCAATTCACTAGTCCCCACCGCCTGTTTGGTTTTCGAGGCATGTTCGCGGACTTGCGCGAGGACCAGCCGGGTACGCTGCTCATCGGCCGCGAGACCGAGGGACTGAAGCGCGTTGGAGACTGCCGCCGTGCCGGAGTGCTTACCGAGCACGAACTGCCGCCGGCGACCGAAGCGGCTGGGGGAGATCGCCTCATAGGTGAGCGGATCTTTCAACAATCCGTGGATATGGATACCTGATTCGTGGGTGAAGGCGGCGCCGCCGACAATCGGCTTTCCGGCCGGAATCGGGCGTCCGGCTGCGAGCGCGACCAGATCGGCGAGACCGGCCAGGCGGCCCAGGTCGATGCCGGTTTTTGCGCCGGACAAGTGGGCCAGCGCCGCGACTACTTCTTCCAACGCTGCGTTACCGGCGCGTTCGCCAAGGCCGAGGACACAGACGCTGGCGTGGGTGGCACCGCCGCGAACAGCGGCCAGGGTGTTGGCGGTGGCGAGACCCAGATCGTCGTGACCATGGAATTCCAACTCCATATCGGTCTCCGCCCGCAGGCGGCGAAAGATGGCGCAGGTGCCGAAGGGATCGAGCACGCCGAGCGTGTCGGCAAAGCGAAAGCGGTGGGCGCCGGCTTCCTCCGAGATAAGGATGACCGAGCGCAGGAAATCCATGTCGGCGCGGCTGGAATCCTCGCCCCCTACGGCTACCTGCAATCCGCGGTCGAGCGCGTAGGGCACGATGTTGCGGATCCGTTGCAGCACGTCATCGCGGCTGGTGTTGAACTTGGCGCGAATCTGGCAATCGGAGAGCGGCACGGAGAGATTCACACGGGCGAGCCCGGTGCGCACGGCTGCATCGACGTCCGGCTTCGTCATGCGTCCCCAGGCTATCGGGGCAGCGAGGCGCAGCGCACGGCCGACGGCGGCGATGGATTCGATTTCGGCGTCCCCCATGGCGGGTATGCCGGCTTCGATTTCGTCTACGCCCGCTAGTTCGAGAGCGAGCGCGATGGAGACTTTCTCTTCTGGCGTGAAGACGACGCCGGGCGCCTGCTCGCCATCGCGCAGCGTGCAATCGTTAATAATGATGACCGGCGGCGGACTCGTCTGATACATGATGGGCCTCGTTACACGTAGCTCGATTGGAAGGCGGCATTCGCGGCGTATTCACCGGCGCGCGCCGGCGGCAGACTGCGCAACTTCTCGACGATCTGGGGCATCGCCGCCAAGACGCGGTCTACATCCGCCGGGGTGTTCTCCCGTGAGAAGGAGAAGCGAATCGCTCCGTGGGCGGCAGTGTAGGGAACCTTCATGGCGCGTAGAACATGCGATGGGTCCATGGAGCCCGCCGCGCAGGCGGAACCGGAGGAGGCGGCGATGCCCTGCCGATCCAGCAGCAGCAGAATTGCCTCGGACTCCAACTGCTCGAACGCAATATTGAGGGTATTGGGGAGCCGGTGGGCGACGTCTCCGACCACGACGGCGCCATCGATAGCGAGCAGCAATTCCTCTTCCAGGCGGTCGCGAAGGGCTCGCGTTCGAGCGGAGCTTTCCGGCGATGCCCCGGCCAGTTCCGCCGCTTTGCCGAAACCCACGATGGCGGGAGCGTTCTCCGTGCCGGCGCGGCGGCCGCGTTCCTGGCGCCCCCCGCGCATTTGAGAAACCAGGCGCACGCCCTTCCGTACATAGAGTGCGCCGACGCCTTTGGGGCCGTGTAGTTTGTGGGCGGAGAGCGAGGCCATATCGATGGCGGTGTCCTTAAGATGGAGAGAGACTTTGCCGGCTGCCTGCACGGCATCGGTATGAAAGAGCGCGCCGATGTCATGCGCCATGGCAGCCAATTGAGCGACGGGAAAAATGGTTCCGGTTTCGTTGTTGGCCCACATGAGGGAGACGATGGCGGTGCGCAAACCGAGAGCCTGCCGGTAAGCGTCGATATCGAGACGGCCGCGGGTATCCACGGGCAGACGGTGGACCTTCACGCCCCGGCGCTTTTCCAGAAACTCGCAGAGCGCGAGCACCGCGGGATGCTCCACCATCGAAGTGATGACTTCATCGCGGTTGGTCTGGGTTTCGAGGGCGGAGAGGATCGCGGCGTTGTCCGATTCGGTTCCGCCGGAAGTGAAGACGATTTCGTGATCGAATGCCGCGCCGGCCAGTTGCTGCACCTGGCGGCGCGCGGTTTTCACCGCATCGGCGACTGGGCTTCCGAAGGAATGTATGGAGGAAGCGTTGCCAAACTGTTCACTGAAGAACGGGAGCATCGCGGCGACCACTTGCGGATCGACGCGGGTGGTGGCGTTGTTATCGAGGTAGACTGGCTGCGCATGATCCGGTCTCACTTGGGGGCTCCTCCTTAGATTCGATGGGTTGATTGAAGCAACCCGAGTTCCATACAGAAAGGTAATGAGTCAGAAGGGCTTCCGCGATTCGAAAGGCGGCAAAGGCGGCACCTGTCGGCTTTGCAACATGTAGCATCCCTGCCAAGCGCGGAGGGGATCTTCGCGCCTCACTCAGTGGTGACCGTTTCCACTGCGTTTGCGAGAGCCGACTTCAGGGTGTGCCAGGCAAGGGTGGCGCACTTGACGCGGGCGGGATACTGGCGGACGCCGCAGAAGACAACCAGTTTGCCCAGGTCTTGCCTGACAGGTGAGTCCGTGGTGAGTAATTCATGAAGCCGCTCCATTAAGAGCAGCGCCTGTTCGCTAGTGGCGCCCTTCAATGTCTCCGTCATCAGGGAGGCGGCAGCCGTGGAAATGGCGCAGCCCGAACCCATGAAACTGGCGTCGGTGACGCGATCGTCTTCGATCTTTAAGTAGAGTGTCAGTCGATCGCCGCAGAGTGGGTTGTGACCCTCGGCGGCGTGGCTGGCATCGGCCATGTGACGGCAGTTGCGCGGGCGCTTGCTGTGGTCCAGAATGATTTCCTGATAGAGATCGTCAACCATGATGAGAGCCTCTTAGGCGAACGATTTCCCGCAGGAACAGTGGGACTGAGCCTGGGGATTCGGCTTCGGCGATGGCGGCCCGCAACGCGTTTGCCGCGCTCTCTGTCAGTTGAACCAATGCGCGCTCCTTAGTCCGATGAGGGAAACTGAGGCAACTTTGATACCAGACGATAAAGTGGTGAAGAATCGCGAGCTTGGACTTCTTGCAGGGGCCGGAAAGCGGCCGTCTGTCGGATTTCCCACACGTCGGGTCCCTGCCAAGCGCGACAACGCGAACGGCAGCCTTGGCAGCATCGAGCATCGGCACAGCATTTTGACACAAAGCCGCGCCGTGGTATTCTGTTGGTGATATTGTTTTACGTGAACGTCCAAACAGCTCAGCTCGCCCGGTAATCCCGGTTGTATTATCGCGAGCCTGACTTTCCCGTCTTAAGTCCTGTTCCCACAATTCCACGGCGTTCGCGGATCGCGTCGCGCAAAAGGGGATCAGGTATGCCATCAGCGGACGATGCAATTCCGGTCGCGGTTAGCAGCGGGCACAACAGCCGCGCCGAAACCAGACTGATCGGTATCTACGAAATTTCCAAGATTCTCACCCGCCCGGCGCGAATCGAATTCACGCTTTCTGGCGTGATCAGTCTGCTCTCCAGTTTCTTGGATATAGAGAACGGCTTGGTAGCCCTGCTCAATGAGGAGGGCGAGCCACAGATGGTGGTGGGAGCGGGTTGGAGCGAGAGCACGGCGAAGCGCTACTTCGATCACTTGCCGGAACGCGCCGTAGGCCAGATCGTAGTCAGCAAAATGCCGTTCGTGGTGCGCGACGTCGAGACCAATCCACTGTTCAAAGATTGGGTAGACGAGTTTCCGGATAAGGGACGGCGCCGCTGCTTTGTTGGCGTACCCATCAAAGATCGCGAACGGGTAATCGGTACCCTGACCATTGAGTACCACTGCACGGGCGACTCTTCGATGGTTTCTCTCGACGAAGAAATACGCTTCCTGAGCATGATCGCCAATCTCATCGGACAAACCATCAGTTTGCAGGCCATGGTGGCGCGGGATCGCGAGCGCATGATGACGGAGCGGCATCAGTTGGAGAAGCAACTGGAGCACACCGCGCGAATCGACCGCGATCACGGAGCCGCCGGCATCATCGGTGAGAGCCAGGCGGTTCGCGAGGCGCTGGATAAGATTCGCATTGTAGCGCGCAGCCATTTGCCCGTGCTGCTGCGCGGGGAGAGCGGCACAGGCAAGGAACTCTTCGCGCAGGCGATCCACGATCTTTCTCCCCGCAAGAACGGTCCCTGTGTGAAGTTGAACTGCGCGGCGCTGCCGGAGAGCGTGCTGGAATCGGAGTTGTTCGGACATGAAAAGGGCGCATTTACCGGTGCGATCGCGCAACGCAAGGGCCGCTTTGAACTGGCCGATGGCGGCACGCTCTTCCTCGATGAGATCGGCGACATTTCGGGAGCCTTTCAGGCGAAGCTGCTGCGCGTGTTGCAGGAGGGCGAGTTCGAACGGGTGGGCGGCTCACGCACGTTGAAGGTGGATGTACGGCTGGTGGCGGCGACCAACCGCAACCTGGAGGCGGCGGTGGCATCTGGCGAATTCCGCGCCGATCTCTATTACCGTATCAGCGTGGTGCCGATCGTGCTGGCCCCGCTACGCCAGCGGCGCGAGGATATTCCCTTGCTGGCGCGAGCCTTTCTGGGCCGGTTCAACGAAGAACACGGGAGCTCGCTCACTATGTCGCACAATGCGTTGGAGGTGTTGCGCTCGTGTAATTTTCCGGGGAATGTACGGGAACTGGAAAGTTGTGTGCGGCGGACGGCGGCATTTACGCAGGGGGCACAGATCGTCGCCGACGATTTCGCGTGCAGCAGCGGCAGCTGCCTTTCGAGCGTGCTCGGCAAGAACCTCGTCAACAAGATTAATGGCGCCGGATACATTCCCCTTCCCGTGGCCGGTGTAGCACCGTCGCGACCTCGGCCGGCACCACCGCCCGCGGAGTCCAACGGCAAGCATGCCGACTTCCGGGTACCCTCCGCTATCGCGGAGCCCGAAACTTGCGGCACGGCGCAGGCAGACAATCCTGACGAGCGCGAACGTCTGATTCAAGCCATGGAGACCGCAGGTTGGGTTCAGGCCAAGGCGGCGCGCATCCTCGGACTTACGCCGCGGCAGATGGGGTATGCCCTGCGCAAGCACCAGATCGACATCAAGAGATTCTGACCATCCGGCTGTGTTGGGAATGGCGGGTTTCGAACACAGGCTTCGAACCCACCAACACTTGTCAGCATCCCTACAGCGCGAAGAGCGCGTAAGATGCTGCTCTTGCATCGCTTGCCCAGTGGCACGATAGTTGCACTAAGCCTCGCTAATCATGGGATTCACAAGCGAGGGAAACAAATGCGGGGGTTAGAGCGGGAACCTCTCATCCATCTGATGCCGGCGACACCGCCGTCCGGCTGGTCGCCGAAGATTGCCGCGCACACGGGATGTGCCACGCAGGGCGGGAGCGGCAGGGCGAGTTGCGGATCGGCGGCGGCCCAGGGCGACCTGCCGCCGGAGATTTGGGAGAAAGTCAAGAATCACCCCTGCTACAGCGAAGAAGCGCACCACCACTATGCGCGCATGCACGTGGCGGTGGCGCCGGCCTGCAACATTCAATGCAATTACTGCAATCGCAAGTACGATTGCGCCAATGAATCCCGCCCGGGTGTGGTGAGCGAAAGGCTCTCACCGGAACAGGCCGCCGCGAAAGTCCTTGCGGTGGCCTCCGCGATCCCGCAAATGACGGTGCTCGGCATCGCAGGCCCCGGCGATCCCCTGGCCAACCCCGCGAAGACCTTCAAAACATTTGAGCTGGTCGCGCGAACCGCACCCGACATCAAGCTCTGCCTCTCCACCAACGGCCTGGCGCTGCCCGATTACGTGGACACCCTCCAGAGCTTCAAAGTGGATCACGTCACCATCACCATCAACATGGTCGATCCCGAAATCGGGGCCATGATCTATCCGTGGGTGTTCTACAAGAACAAGCGCTACACCGGGGTGGAGGGGGCCAGTATCCTCACCGAACGGCAGTTGCAGGGCCTGGAAATGCTTACGGCACGCGGCATTCTGTGCAAGGTCAACTCGGTAATGATCCCGGGCGTGAACGACCGGCACCTGGTGGAAGTCAATCGGGCGGTAAAATCGCGCGGCGCGTTCCTGCACAACATCATGCCGCTAATCTCCGCGCCGGAGCATGGAACGGTGTTCGGCTTGAACGGGCGGCGAGGTCCATCGGCACAAGAGTTGAAGGCGCTGCAGGACAGTTGCGAAGGCGAAATGAACATGATGCGCCATTGCCGCCAGTGCCGGGCAGACGCGGTGGGCTTGCTGGGCGAAGACCGCAGCGCCGAATTCAGCGCCGGCAAAGTCATGAATATGGCGGTCAGCTACGACCTCGAAACCCGCAGAGCTTATCGGGACAAAGTGGAAGAAGAGCGGCATGCCAAGGTGATGGCCAGGCAGGCGGAACTGGATGGGCTTGCCGGGGAACAAAGCGAGATTAAGATCCTGGTGGCGGTGGCGACCAAGGGCAGCGGACGCATCAACGAACACTTCGGCCACGCCAAGGAGTTCCAAGTGTACGAACTGAGCGCGGGCGGCGCGAAGTTTGTGGGCCACCGGCGCGTGGACCATTACTGCCAGGGCGGCTTCGGCGAGGAGGACAGCCTGGAGACCATCATCCGAGCCATCAACGATTGCTCGGCGGTGTTCGTGGCCAAGATCGGCGGATGCCCCAAGGAAAAGCTGCGGACGGCAGGGATTGAGGCGGTGGACCGGTACGCTTTGGAATTCATCGAGCAATCCGCCATCGCGTATTTCAAGGAATACCTGGCGAAGATAAAGGCGGGCGCGATCCGGCACACGGAACGCGGCGATGCGGCCATCCGCCAGGGCGGGTTAGTCGCCGCGTAGCACGAGTTAGTAATACACGAAAGGAGCAGCTTATGGCATACACGATTGTCGCCGCCAACTGCACGGCCTGCGGGGCGTGCGAGGCGGAATGTCCGAACGTGGCGATCAAAGAAAAAGACGGCGTGTACGTGATCAATCCAAAAAAGTGCACGGAGTGCATCGGATACTTCGACGATGCCCAATGTGTCGCGGTGTGTCCGATTGATGAGACCTGCCTCATCGATACCGAGTACCCGCGCTACCAGGCGCGGATCTGAGAGAGGCGCATGAACGTAACGATTACCCTCGCGGCGGAGAAGTTCATCAAACGCATGCTTCGTTTCGGCGGTGGCCCCGCTAGCGGGTTCCGGCTGGTGGTAAATCCGGGCGGTTGCACGGGCCTCGCCGCCGAATTTGACGTAGAGCCGGCGCTCAGGGAGGGCGACACCGTGCTCGAACACAACGGGATGAAGCTGTTTCTACCGCCGGCAAGCCGGTTGCTGCTGGAAGGGGTCACCATCGATTTCGCCGAGACGCCCCTGCAAAGCGGCCTGGTCTTTCACGATCCGAAGGCCCGCGGCGCGGCATGCTCATCGAGCGCTCCAAGTTCCACGATGGTGAGCTTGAGTAGCTTGCTGCGTCCGCGTTAAGAGGAATTGAGATGGATGCGGGGTCTTTTTGGGGCGAATCGGCGCGAAGATGACGACTGAAATCAGCGAAATCTCCGAAGTTCGGGACTGGCAGGGGCTGGAAGTGAGCTGCGGTGACTGCGCGCACCGCGACTTCCTGGCCGCCGGCAAGTGCCGTCCGATGCATGCCTGCGTGCGCGATTGCTGCGCCATGCGGATCGACCGGTTCTTCACCTGGAATCCCAACCTGGGGAACGAATACTCCAGTCATCCGTACTTCGAGGTGCGTGCCATCGCGGCCAACTACGTCGACGTGTTCCACTTGCCCGATCTATTGAACGACCCCGACGAAAGCGTGCGCTGCAGCGCCGCGCTGCGGCTGCCATCGCGATTTCTCCTGAACCTGCGGACCGATCCCGAGCGCGAAGTGCGCATCTGCGTGGCTTCCCGCTTGCAAGGCGACGACTTGGAACCGATGATGGACGACCCCGACTATTACGTGCGGGTGGTGGTGGCGCGGCGGGTCGAAACCTGGCTATTGCGCTTCATGACGCGCGATCCGGAACCTGAAGTGCGGCAGGTGGTGGCCAACCGCATCGGCGCGGACTGGCTGATGGCGATGGCGGCCGACAAAGATGCCTCCGTGAGACTCACGGTGGCGCAGCGCCTGACCAGGCGCCAGCTATTACCGTTGCGATTCGACGAGGACTGGCGAGTGCGCTATGAAGTCGCGAGCCGCATCGACCCATGCCATCTGCGGGAAATGCAGCAAGACGCCGACCCCATCGTACGGGAATTGGTGGACCAACGCCTGGCGGAGGGCCCGCAGCTCTTACCGTCAGCGGCGGACGGAGGGCTTTGACATGGGCACGATGAGCCGCGATAGCGACCTGGTGGAACTCGATGGCCCGCCGTTCTTCGAATTTGGAGAGAAGGTGCGCTCCCGGCACACCATCCGAAACGACGGAACATTTCCGGGCAAGGATATCGGCGACGTCCTGGTTCGGAAGGGTGACGAAGGCTACGTCACCAGCATCGGCACCTTCCTGCAACAGTTTTACATTTACGGCGTGGATTTTATCGCTTCGGGATACCGCGTGGGGATGAAGCGTAAAGAGTTGGAGACCGTGGAGGGATATGATTGAACCCCGAATGCCCGGATTTTCGTGGGGACAGCGCGTGCAGGCCTCGCAGGACCTGTACAACGATGGCTCCTATCCGGAGTGCCTCGAGGACGAATTGCTGGTAAGCACCGGCGCCCCCGGCGAGATCGTCAACATCGGCACGCATGTGGATTCGAATACCCCGGTCTACCTGGTGGAGTTCCCGGCGAATCGCGTGGTGGGCTGCCTGGAAGAAGAGATCGCGCCGATATAGGAACGGTCATGGCGACACTGCAAGTACGGGCGGAAGCGGGCGTCGGGCAGCAGACCAACGCATTTGACCTCAAGCGCATCGAACGCGCGTTGGCGGAGCGCAGCCGCTACCGCTACGTGAGCCCGGCGGTGCGGACGATGGACGGGGGATTCCGGATTGAGAGCCCCTGCTGTTCGCGGCGGATCGATCCCGATGGTGGCATGGTGGATATCGCGCTGATCCGCTACCTGCAGCCTGGCAGTTGGGAACTGTACCGCAAGGATCATGGCGCCGGAGAGTGGTTGTTGTATGAAACCTTCGAAACGCTGGGCGGCCTGTTGGAAGAGTTGAAGAAGGACCCCAAGCAAGTGCTTTGGCAATAGAGAAAAGGGAGAGCGCCATGAAAGTAATGATCCGCAAGAACTCGGAAGGTGAGCTATCGGCATATATCGCCAAGAAGGATTTGGAGGAGCCGATTGTCGCGATGGAGAATCCGCGGATGTGGGGCGGGCGGATCACGCTGGCCAACGGCCTGCAACTGGAATTGCCGGAGTTGGGCAGCGATACCGCGTTGCCGGTTACGGTGGAGGCACGCCGCCGGGCCGAATAACCATGGCGCTGAACGAAGGCGACCTGACGGTGATCGATGCAATGCTGTCCGGCGGCGCGGAGGCAAGCGGATTGGCGGACTTTCGCCAGCGCTTTCCAGACCTCAGTTTGACGCGCTGCGATGCGGCCGATATCGACACTGAAGTTCCTTTCAGGGAGTATCCGGGGCTGAGCCTGTTCCTGGTGGATGCCACCGATCACTGCTGGAAGATTACCGGTGACCCGGCACGCGCCACGGGCATCGTGGTGGCCCGGCATAAGACCGGCGCATAAACCAGCGAGGCGGACTCATGCACACAACGACGATTGAAGCGATTCATGACGCCCTGATGGATGGCCTCGCGGTTCCGTACCTGGGACCGGGTGTGCTCTCTTCCGGCGCCGACAGCGCTTTGCCCGCTTCTCACGAAGCGCTGGCCGCCAAACTTACGGAAAAGATCAGCGTGCCGCACAAGATTCGCAAGAACCTTACCGCCGCGGCGCAGTTCATCGAAAACTTCAAGCATCGCAAGACGGTGAGCCGCGCCATGGTGGAGGCGTTTCGCGGTGGCGCGGCTGCCACCGAATTGCACCGCTATCTGGCCGCGCTCCCCACGCTTCCGTTGGTGGTGCATGCTTGGTACGACGACCTGCCGCAACGTGCCATGGCCGCGCGCAGCAACTGGGGCATGGTGCAAGGCGTGAGCCAGGCGGAGCACTTCGGCGCCTGGGTGCACTACTTCCGTGCCGACGGTACACCTGCCGCGGACGGCGGCAACTGGAGCACGCTACTCTATCAGCCGTTCGGGAGCGTATGGCCGGCCGGCAATTTCCTGGTGTCGGATTCCGACTTTGTCGAGGTGCTGACGGAGATCGACATTCAGACTCCGATCCCACAGGCGGTGCAGCGGCTGCGCGCCGGCCGCAATTTCCTGTTTCTGGGCTGCCGGTTCTCCACCCAGTTGGAGCGCCTCTTTGCGCGCCAGATCATGAAGCGATCGAGCGACCGGCACTGGGCCGTGCTGCCAGACGAGCCTACGAAGAACGAGGCCAAATTCCTGGAGCAGTACCAGATTGAGCGACTCGCCATCTCTTTGCCGGAGTTTGCGGAAGCCTTGCGGCAAGTCGAACCTCGCTCCGGTCTCCCACTGGCGGGTTAGTGACGCTTTGTCGCGCCGCTTGTTTCGTTGCCGACAGCGGCAGGGCCCGATGTCGCCTTTGAAACAAGCCCGACAATTCACGGAAGCTGCCGCTTTCATTGAGTTTTCAAGCGTTTGCGCGCACATCCGAAATGGCACGGAGATTGCTTTTGAGAGAAGCGACCGCCTGAGCTGAATAGGCAGCGGCCGGGAAAAAGCGGACGATCGCGGCCTAAAGCTCGTCGTCAAACCGAAACGGAACAAAAGGAGCAAATATGGCACTACTACGGCAAATCGCGTTTTACGGTAAGGGCGGTATCGGTAAGTCCACTACCTCCCAGAACACTCTCGCGGCACTCGCCGAGATGGGTCAACGAATTCTGATCGTCGGTTGCGATCCCAAGGCCGACTCCACGCGCCTCATCCTGCACGCCAAAGCGCAGGACACGATCCTGAGCCTGGCCGCGGCGCAGGGCAGTGTGGAAGATCTGGAACTGGAAGACGTGATGAAGACAGGCTACCGCAACATCCGCTGCGTGGAATCCGGCGGTCCGGAGCCTGGGGTTGGATGCGCGGGACGCGGTGTCATCACTTCCATCAACTTCCTGGAAGAGAACGGCGCGTATGAAGACATCGATTATGTGTCCTACGACGTTCTCGGCGATGTGGTCTGCGGCGGTTTCGCCATGCCCATCCGCGAGAACAAAGCGCAGGAAATCTATATCGTCATGTCGGGTGAGATGATGGCGATGTACGCGGCCAACAACATCTCCAAGGGCATTCTGAAGTACGCCAATTCGGGCGGCGTGCGCCTGGGCGCATTGGTCTGCAATGAACGCCAAACGGATAAGGAGCTGGAACTGGCCGAAGCGATGGCCAAGAAACTCGGCACGCACCTGATCTACTTTGTGCCCCGCGACAACGTGGTGCAGCACGCTGAACTGCGCCGCATGACGGTGATTGAGTACGCGCCCGACTCCAAGCAGGCCGAGCACTACCGGACGCTGGCGAGGAAGATTCACGTCAACGGCGGCAAGGGCGTCATCCCGACCCCAATCACCATGGACGAACTGGAAGACATGCTGATGGAGCACGGCATCATCGCGCCGGTGGACGAGTCCATAGTGGGCAAAACCGCCGCCGAACTGGCCGCCGAAGCGGCCGCATAAAAGGCGGCATTCCTGGGCGCCGGCCGCTGTTGGGGAGTGGCTGGCGCGGCAACCGAAACCGAGTGCGTTACATAAGGGGGGAGCGTATGAGCATGACGGCCGTGGAAGAGATCAAAGCCAGAAACAAGCAAGTCATCGAAGAGGTTCTGGAGGCTTATCCCGAAAAGTTCGGCAAGCGGCGAGCCAAGCATCTGGGCACCTTTGAAGAGGGCAAGCCGGACTGCGGTGTCAAGTCGAACATCAAGTCCATTCCCGGCGTGATGACGATTCGCGGCTGCGCCTACGCGGGTTCGAAGGGCGTGGTGTGGGGGCCCATCAAGGACATGATCCACATCAGTCACGGCCCGGTGGGTTGCGGCCAGTACTCCTGGGGGTCGCGGCGCAACTATTACATCGGGACGACCGGGATCGATACCTTCGTCACCATGCAGTTCACTTCCGATTTTCAGGAGAAGGACATCGTCTTCGGTGGCGATAAGAAACTCTCCAAGATCATGGATGAAATAGAGGTGCTGTTCCCCCTCAACAAGGGGATCACGGTGCAATCGGAATGCCCCATTGGCTTGATTGGCGACGACATCGAGGCGGTGTCGAAAACCAAGGCGAAGGAATTCGGCAAGACGATTGTGCCGGTGCGTTGCGAAGGTTTCCGCGGCGTGTCGCAGTCTCTCGGCCACCACATCGCCAACGACGCGGTCCGCGACTGGGTCTTCGATAAACTCACCGGTAAGCCCGTCAAGTTCGAGAGCACTCCCTATGATGTCGCCATTATCGGCGACTACAATATCGGCGGAGACGCCTGGAGCTCGCGCATTCTGCTGGAAGAGATGGGACTCCGCGTGATCGCGCAGTGGTCCGGCGACGGCAGCATTGCGGAACTGGAAGCCACGCCCAAGGCCAAGCTCAACATTCTGCACTGTTACCGCTCCATGAACTATATCTCGCGGCACATGGAGGAGAAGTACGGCATTCCCTGGTGCGAATACAACTTCTTCGGCCCCAGCAAGATCGCCGAGTCGCTGCGCAAGATCGCGACTCACTTCGACGACAAGATCAAGGAAGGCGCCGAGCGCGTGATCGCCAAATACCAGGCACTGATGGAAGGCGTGATTGCCAAATACCGGCCGCGATTAGAGGGTAAGAAGGTGATGCTCTTCGTCGGCGGACTGCGTCCGCGCCACGTGATCGGAGCCTATGAGGATCTTGGCATGGAAGTGGTCGGGACGGGCTATGAATTCGGCCACAACGACGATTACCAGCGGACCACGCACTACATCAAGGACGGGACCCTGATCTACGACGACGTGTCCGGGTACGAGTTCGAGAAATTCGTGGAGCGCGTGCAGCCCGACCTGGTCGGCTCGGGCATCAAGGAGAAGTACGTCTTCCAGAAGATGGGCGTTCCCTTCCGGCAGATGCATTCCTGGGATTACTCGGGGCCCTACCACGGTTACGATGGCTTTGCCATCTTCGCCCGAGACATGGATATGGCAATCAACGCGCCGGTCTGGAAGCTGACTAAGGCGCCCTGGTAGCAGGCAAGGAATCGGAGGACACTTCTATGAGCCAGAATGCCGAAAAGGTACTCGACCATTTCAATTTATTGGTTCCTATCCCAAAAGTGTGATTAGCGTTCGAGAGGGAGCGGCAACTTCGCGCAGCAGTGATAGATCGCCGCAATGAAGTTCTCCGCCGTCCGGAACCCGAACGAGCGATGGCTGATCG
>Ga0182030_10013358_pt1 | contig 16345 bp, 26 predicted proteins | sample 812S3MmetaG_FD_121299 | JGI IMG/M metagenome (GOLD analysis project Ga0182030, IMG submission 121299) | Permafrost microbial communities from Stordalen Mire, Sweden - 812S3M metaG (Illumina Assembly) | ecosystem: Environmental > Terrestrial > Soil > Wetlands > Permafrost | place: Sweden...
CGGAAAAAGCCCAGCGACCGGCGCAAGTCATTGATTTAACGGAGTTGTTGGGGGATAGTTCAACGGTAGAACAGCGGACTCTGACTCCGTCAATCTTGGTTCGAATCCAGGTCCCCCAGCCAACTGAATTTACAAGCATTTCTGCCATTAAGCCGCCCTCTGTGGCGGCTTTTTCATGTCGCATATGTTGCAATCAAGTAACATTGATTTCAAACGAGTTTCAATAAACCGCGGCAAGTCCACGCGACACGGAATGCGACACGCCGCGCTTGCTCTGAGCTATCCACAGCGGTGCTATTTTTCAATCAATACCAGAATTGACATTCTATTTCGCACCTGCCATTTTGGTCACATGAGGGTGCAATATCGACATCTTGAGACCGCTTTGATCAAGCTCTTCGAGGTCGGAGAGAGTGAAATAGGTGCGTTTAAGGCGCGCATACGTCATCTTCGCGCGCTCGGCTGCCCGCATATAGCGAAGCCGGGCAGCGGGGAGCGGATCGAATACAGCCGCGAAAATACAGCAGAGTTGGCGCTAGCTCTTGAACTTGAACGCGTCGGCAAACCTCCGCGCGCGGCTGCATGGTTGGCGGATCATTTGGTGCGCAATCCAGAGTTTATGGAGGCCCGTAGAATTCCGCGGTACTTGGTCTTGTTGCCGGGGCGCTTGGACTCCAAGGTCGGCGATGAAGATCTAAGTGAAAAAACATCGTCATATGTAGAATTTCCGGACGGTGGAATTGCGTTTCTGGTTGATGGTCTCGACACGATTCGTTCGGTGCTGAAGAATTGTCGTTCGTTCGGAATCGTCAATCTCTCGGCGTTTCTAAGTGAGCTCAAGAAATACCTTCCGCGACCAGCGGGGGAGAGGGTTTAAACCGCACACGCGTCGATAACAAAATATCAAATCTAGTATTAGAAACTCAGAGGCAAAGCCAATGATCGAACAAAAAAACACTCAGTTGAAAGTGACCCCTGTTTGGGGCGTGAAGGCGATAGCGGACGTGCTTAATCTCTCTCCGCGCGCGACCTATCATCTTTTGGAAACTGGGCGAATCCCAGCCAGGAAGCACGGCCGCAAATGGGCCTCGACCGTCGAGAGCCTCGAGCAGCTTTTCGCGGAAATAGGCAAGTGATTTTCGCGCCAGCAAAAACAATCCGCCGCGTCGTGATGACGCCGTGATCCCACGATGGAGAAATATTTATGAGATGTCCAAAACGGCAGAGGGTCGTCACCGTTAGCGCGGTAGACGACCCTCGAAATGGTCAATTGCTGGCTGGCGTTGACAACCCGAGATTTACGCCCTCGATCGCCGAAACTCAAGCCTCATTTTTGGTCCGCCGCTTCCGCCTCGCGCCTGATCGCGCGCGCTTGGTCGCCGAGCTCGCCTTCAAATGGAGGGCGGCGTGAGCGACGTCCTCGATGCAAGATCCATTACTTGCGCCTCGCTGCGGGCGGAGTTGTTGCGGGAGGCCATCGCCCGCGAAATCATGCGAATCGGCTTGCTCGGAACCCGCGCGCATGTGGCGTTGCTCGATGCCGACGACGAGACGGCGCTTAAATGCCTGCGCGAGCATTGGCGCGCGACGCGCGTGATCCTCGCGCCGATGGCCGGCGAACTCGCCAGGCTGACGGAGGGCGGTCGATGAGCGCCTTCGAAAAAATGTTGAAACAAGTAAGCTGCGATAGCTGCGAGGCGTTTTGGAATGTTGTCGCCGGCGAACCGCTTGCTGGCGCCCAGCTTGAGGACCTCGCGATAAATGCCCTCAATGACACGATTGACGCCATCAACGACGGACTTACCACAGCCGGCGTTGGAGGCCTTTCCGATCGTCAAGTTAATATCGTTCAAACCGCCTTCGAGCAGCGCCTCGTCAAGCTGCTTGACGCTTCAGAGGCCTCGCCGATGGGGAGGGCGCAGCAATGAGCCGCGCCATCCCTCCTTTGATTTTGATCGCCCAAGGCCGAAAGCCCAGGCTCCGGCGCACGCTGGTCGATCGACCGCTCGAAATCAAGCTTCACATGAGTGTTGCGAAACTTCTCCGTGATCACGCCAAGCCGACTTGGCAATGGGCGCACTACCCTTCGGGCGAACTCCGCGACAAGCGCACGGCCGGCAAGCTGAAGCAAATGGGCTCAAAAGCCGGGTGGCCGGATTTCATTCTCGTGCCACCGGTCGGACAGCTTCATTGCCTCGAACTCAAGCGTAAGGGCGAGGCGCTTTCCGAGGAGCAAGATAATTTCAGAATATGGTGCTTTCGATCTGGCGTGCCACATGTTGTCGCCTACAGCCTCGACGAAGTTTTGATCGCATTCGATGCCTGGGGATGCCTGTCGATCAAGATTGCGAAGCGCGCTCCGGGCGGGGCAAATAATCCGAACCGCGATGGGGAGACGGGGCGTCTCCTACCAAAGCAAGAAGCCCTCAATGTTGATAATATAAACGTTGAGGAAGGCCTACCCGAACGCCCAACGGGAACCTCTCGCGAGGCCGGTCTCCGTACTCCGCAGAAACATGCGCCGGAAGGCGGTGCGGGATGAACGGGCCGATTCCGCCGGATGAAATAGACCGGCTCAATAGCATCTGCGAGCGCGGCGCCTGGACTGGCCGACAGGCTGCGCTGCCAACGCCTATCAAGCTCAAGACGCTCGCGGAATTTTGCCGCGAATATGTCGCGCTCGCCTATGCCGTCGAGCCTATTGTTCGTACATCGTCGCTTTACACACTCACGGCGCGGACAGGACATGGAAAGACAGCATTTCTTGTCGCCGGGACCCTCGCCATCGCAACCGGCCGTCCCGACATCCTCGGGCTCGAAGTCACGCGCGGCCGCGTCGCCTTCCTGACCTTCGAAAATCCTGACGATGTTCGGATGCGCTTTATGATCGCGGCCTATGCGCTCAACGTCGATCTTGAAGAGATTTGCGGCGACATCGTCATCTTGGACGCACGCTTCAAACCCGAAGAGGTTTTGGCGGCGCTGGTGAAGGACGCCGAGACTTCACCATTCACATTTGTTGTCATTGACACGCTCGCCGCGTTCTTCGACGGCGACGATCCGAATGACGCGAAGCAGGGCGGCGAGTTCATGCGTCGGCTTCGGCCGCTTACAAAAATCGCCGGTAATCCCGCCGTTGTCGTCGCCGCGCATCCCGTCAAGAACGCGGCGGAAGACAATCTGCTACCCTACGGCTCCGGGGCCGTCCTCAATGAGGTAGACGGCAACCTGACCTTGTGGAAAGGCGGCGAGGGCGTCGTAACGTTGGGTTGGCAGGGAAAGCTTCGCGGCCTCGACTTCGAACCCAAGCCCTTCCGGTTCGAACTGTTGAGTTCGCCCGATCTTCTCGACGCCAAAGGACGGCAATTCATGCTGCCCGTCATGCGGCCGACCAGCATCGAGACGGCTCAAGAGAAACAAGACCAGGACAATGACCTAAATCGCGCCCTCCTCAAAACCATGCGGGAAAATCCGGCCGGCACGCAGGCTGAATGGGCCATGGCGATCGGCCGGGCAAAAGGGCGGGTAAATGACAGGCTCCAAAAACTCAAGAAACTTAAGCTTGTCGAGGAAGCGTTGGGGAAATGGAGGCTGACTTCGAAAGGCCAAAAAGAGGCCGAAAATAGTTAAGCTCATGTTGTTCCGGTTACCGGAACGGCTCAGTTTTAGTTCCGTGCGGAACAAAGCACCGGAACGGCTCAGCTTTAAGTCTTTATTATAATTGACGTTCCGCACGGAACAACTACCGGAACAAAACCCGTATTTTTGTGCGTTCCGTTCCGGTCCCCTTTCTTAGAAGGGGACGGACGGAACAAACGGGCGGAACAAGACCCGGAACAAGGTCTAAAGGCCGATAGGTGAGAGCGCCATTGGAAAGACCGAGGCCATCATCAAGGCTCGGCCGACCGAAGAAAGACCACAACGCTCCTGTACATTTACGGCAAGGTTTTTCCTCGGACGATGGCCTCGACCTCGTCGCCGCGCACGATCGGACGGCCGATAACCATGCCGCCGCCTCGACGCTGGGCACATGGTCGCGGCCGAAAAAGCCACTCGAAGGGGGCCGGCATCGGGATTGACTGACAGATTGTATATCCGTTAGTCACATATTTTTACCATTGAGTTCAATCTATTAGCAATGCGTGTCGCGACCATGTTGCGTTGATTTTCGGTTCGTGAGACCGTCCGCGACATGGATTTCGACGCACAAACTCCCGCCGCCGATGCCGCAAAAGCGGGCGCAAGTATCGCGCCGATCGCGGAGCGTCCGCTGACCTGTCGCAGCAAGCAGACCAACGGGTCGAAGCTGCTTCGTGGCGTGGATGGCCGAAGCGCCCGCATGCGCCGCTTCCGCGACCTCAAAGAGCTTCTCGCGGCCGATGCCGGCGGCGAAGCGAAGCTGACCTTTGCTGGAAAGGAATCGATCAAGCACGCGGCGGCGCTGCTCATTGAGGCCGAGGTATTCCAGACTGCAATTGTCCGCGGCGAAACGGTCGATCTCGAGCAGCTCACGCGGCTGACCAACGCTTTGGCCCGCCTGCTCAAAGTCCTCGGCGTCAAAAAAGGCGACCGTGAAGCCATCCTCCCCATGCGCGATCGGCTCCGGCAGGGCAAATGAGCGAAGCGCAGCCATCCCCGCTCGACTTCTTCTCGAAGCTGGTCTGGCTTGATCGTCGGCCTTTGCTGGAGACGATCGAGCCCTATCGCCAGCGCATCATGACGAGCGTGCTCTACACATTCGAGCCGGACGGCGCGCCGCGGTACTCTCTCGCCTTGTGCGGGCGGGCGAAAAAGAACTGGAAAACGGCGGACCTTATCCTTGCCGCCATGTACCGCTTCCTCATCTGGCATTCGCCGCACGGCAATGACTGCTTCATTCTCGCGAACGACGAAGGCCAGGCGGCAGATGACCTATCGCTAGCCAAGAAACTCATCGCGGCGAACCCCGATCTTGGCGCCGAGGTCGAAGTTAAGGCCAAGGAGATCGTTCGGCGCGATGGGCGCGGCTCGATGCTGATCCTGCCGGCCCGCGACGCCGTTGGCTCGCACGGCAAGACCTTTCTCTTCGTCGGATTTGATGAAATCCACGGCTATCGGAACCACGATATATTCGAGGCGTTGGCGCCCGATCCGACGCGACCTGACGTGCTAGTGTGGATCACCTCTTATGCCGGCATTCGCCACGCGCCCGGCATTCCGCTCTACGACTTCATGCAGACGGCGAAGCGCGGCGACGACCCGAGGATGTATTTCAGCTGGTACGCAGCCGACTATACGACCGACACTGACATGGCCGATCTTTCGCGGGAGCAGCGCGCCAACCCGAGCATGGGCTCTTGGGGCAGCGACAAGTACCTCGAGCAGCAAAAGAAGCGCTTGCCGACACATAAATATCGCCGTCTGCACTTGAACCTGCCGGGCGCGCCCGATGGCGCGGCCTTCTCAGGTGAGCACGTCATGTCGGCGATCGTCACTGGCCGGAAGCATCTCGCTCCTCAAGAGGATGTTCGCTATCACGCCTTTGTCGACATGAGCGGCGGAAGCTCTGATGATGCTGTTCTGGCCATAGCGCATTGGGATGACGATGCGGGGCGCGCGATCCTTGATCTTTTAATCAGCCAGACCGGCCGGCCGCCATTCAACCCGCGCAATGCCGTCCAAAAGTTCGCGGGCGCGCTGAAGGAATACGGACTGTCGCGAGTTATCGGCGACGCCTATGCGGGACAGACGTTCCGGCTCGACTTCGAAAGCTACGGGATTGTTTATGAGGTCGCGCGCTCGCCGAAGTCGGCCTTGTACGATGCCCTAGAACCTAAGCTCAATGCCGGGGAGATCGAATTGCTTGATATAGGCATCCTGCAAGAGCAGCTGCTCACGCTTGTTGTGCGCGGCGGCAAGATCGACCATCAGCCGGGCGACCATGACGACCACGCGAATGCAGCCGCTGGGGCACTTGTTCTCGCGGCCCGTCGTGAAGTCCAAATGACTTTCCACGCGCCGTTCGTTCATTCCCTCCCGCGCACAGGTGCGTTGCCGGTTAGCATGGCCGATGGCGTTGGAGGCTCTGCGCCGCCCGGCGGATGGCCAGCGGGCTCGCCGGAGGCTGCGGCTGCTGGGCCGCATGCTCATCTCTCGTGGACGGGATGGAAGCAATGAGGCGCGCCGGTTGTGTTCTCATCGTCTCAGGTGACGAGGACGGGCCTTCGTCGGCGCGTCGGACCTCGGATGGCCGCGAGTGGCGACGCTGGGACGGCGAGACGGTTATATTTTTGCCCGATAACAATCGGGCCGAAGAGGATTTGAGATGACGACAGGTTTCACACAACGCTTTCGCGGCAAAACGCTCGGCGAGGCTGGCAGTCAGATCCGTTTCGGCAAAAGCGGTACGGCCTTTGGTCTTTCCGGCCAAGTTTATAACTATCTCGCCGTCACTGGCACTGGTAACGGCAACGATACGACCGAAGACACGTTGCAGAGCTATTCGCTCCCCGCTAATGCGCTCGATGTTGTTGGTCGCGGGCTCATCATTCAGGCTTTTGGCAATCTCGCTACCAACGCCCACAGTAAAACTGTCAAGCTCTATTTTGGGTCATCGATCGTTTTGAGTACCGCCGCACAGACCGGCTCAAACGTTCCCTGGTTCCTTGAGTTGCAAATTTGGAAACAGGCGAGCAACGTCCAGATCGGGTTTGGTCAGCCGATCGTTAGCACCACGCATGGCGGCGTTGTGCTCTACACCGCCGGCTCGGAAGCTGACACGGCGGCGATCACAATCAAGGTTACGGGTCAAACCGGCACCGCTGCCGCGAATGACGTTGTGTTGAACGGTTTATCGATTTTTGCAATGGATTAGGTGGAGCAGGCGGATGGCGACGGTAGAAAAACTGGAAGGCGATTTGGCTGATCTTGGCGTGCGGCTTGAGGCGGCGCGCGCCGACAGGATAGCAAAAATTCAACACGCTAGGAAGCTCGCTGCGCAGGCTGAGGCGACGAAGGATAACAAAGTAATTCACGCGCAAGCATCGGCCAATCGGGCGATCGAAACAGTGTCCCGGCGAATCTTGGGCCTCGAGCAGGAAATCGCCGACATGAAGCGGCGGCTTGATCTGGCGCGGGCGCAACAGGCGGGGATAGCGTCAAGGCTGGCTGCTGAGGCGTCGGCAGGAGTGATCCACGACAAGGTCTTCGAGGTCGCTACGCCTGACGGCCGCGTCGTTCGACACAAGCACTCGTCCTTTGATGCGCTCTGCGCCTCGCTGCAGGCGGGATACTGGATCCGCGCGCAGGTGTTCGGCGCGGATGCGGACGGCCAGGGCGGGTTCAGCGTTGCAACAGGACAACGGGAAGCTGTGTTGAAGGCTGTCGCCGAGATTGAGGGGTAATGTGATGGAATTTGCAAGGGTTGTTAAGAACGACGAGTCTGTCGTCATGTTCGCCAAGATGCAGGTGGACGGCCATGGGACGGGCCTTGAAAAAAGCGATTGGCTTAAGATCATCGAGGGGCGCGCCGCTGATATTTATGGCGACACGATAACGCCGCAGCGGGCGTTCGCCAAGACGATAACTGAGGATGAAACCGGACGATTGCTATACAAGGCGCTCCGGGCCGCGCCGGGTCCTGAAGTGAAACCCGCGCCACCGGAAAAGCTACACGCGGAAGACGATCAATTCCACGGTAAGCCGGCTCATGCCCTGTTGCACAGCCTGGCGGTTGACCACGCGAAGGCGCACTCTATGTCGTATTCTAGGGCTTATGCCCATCTGTACGGCAAGCCTGAGCATGTCGCATTGCGTGATCAAATCCGGCGCGAGCATCTGGCGCAAACCATGGCGCGGGCGAATGGCTGAGTTGTTCGCGATGGCGTCGCGTGGTTCCTTCGCGACGAAAGCAGCGAGCTCGTCACTCGCGCGTCCTATCGCAGCACGGCCGGCGCTCGGCTTAAGGATGTCCATCTCCAGGGAGCTGCGCACTGGTCACAACAACGGCTCGGGCGGGAAACTGCCCGGCCATCGTGCGAAAATGAGGATTGAGCGATGGTCGATCTCGGCAAAATGATTGAGCGGCTCGTTGCGGCTGGCGAGGAGTCGAATAGGCACATGAAGGCAGCCTATGACGCCGCGATGGCGGCAAGCTTAATCGCCAGCCAAATCGCGCGGCATCCCTTGGTCGAGACACTGTCGTCCGAAGCGCAAGAGAAATTGCAGGCAAGCGGTGAATTGGCGACGAAGCTCACCAAGGGGTTCGCCGAAATGTATGGCCGGGCGCAGTAAGAGGAAACTAGGAAATGACCGCAGGCCCATACGATCTTGCCGTAAAAATTTCGGTAGCGGATGGCTTGTCGCCTGTCCTCGCGATGATCGCGGGGCATATGAAGGGGCTTCAAACGCATTTCGATAGTATGACGCGCGCGCAGAAGGGCCTCGCTATGGGCTTTGCGGGGGTCGCGGGCGGCGCGCTTGGCGTGGTCGCAGCGTTCAAGGAATTCGCTCCGGCCGGCGCGAAGTTGCTTGATCAGCAGGACAAGTTGCAACGCGCCGGAATGGGCCTCAACGACGTGCTGAAGGTCCAGGCATCATATTTCAACGATATTGCGAAAGTAGTTCCGACGATCGACGCCGCCGACTATCTCAAGACGTTCAATGAATTGCGTTCTGTTGTCGGGGCGGAGGAAGCGGAAAAGATAGCGCCCTGGTCGGCCAAACTGGAAGCGATTATCAGCAATTCCACAGGCAAGAGCGCAGAGGGGGAAGGCTTCAAGCTCTGGCGCGCCATGGAAATGACGGGGCGCTCGATTTCGGACGTGGCAGGCACGCAAAAGCTCGCCGACGCGCTGGCCAAAAACATCATTGGTTCCGGCGGCAAGTTGGACGCCGGCATATACCAGACCATGGCCAAACGGGCTGGCGTCGCGTGGGCGAAGGCCGACCCAGATTTCCTCGCGGGTCCGGCGTCTGTTGTGGCGGCTGATTTGGGCGGCGACACGGCCGGCACTGCGCTTATGACGCTATATCAAACGATCGCGGGGGCGACGACGCTTTCGAAACAACAAGCCGACGTGTTGCTAAAGACGGGCATGTTGAAGGAGGGGTTCTATTCGACTGACAAGGGCGGCAGGATCAACGTTCAGCCGGGCGGCATTCTTGGCTCCGAAGTCGGGATGCACAATCCCTATAAGTGGATGACCGACACGCTCAAGCCGCACATGGACGCGATATACGGGAAGGATACGACCGAGGAGGAGATGGCGCTTGCCAAATTTGGGCGCAATCGAAACACGACGCGCATTCTGACGATGTTCAGCGATCCCGGTTTCAAGGAACAGATCGACAAAGACTTGGCGCAGTGGAAGAAATCGCATTCGATTGATCAATCCTATAGCGATTTCACGACACGCAATCCGCTTGGCGTCCAAAAAGCGTTCTGGGCTCAGCTTGAAAGTTTCAAGCAGGCCGTCGGCGCGCCGATGGTGCAGACAGTCGTCCCCTTCATAAAGGATCTGACCGGGGCGATCTCGTCTCTCGGCGCCGCTGCGAATGCTCATCCGCAACTTGCGGCGAGCCTGGCTACTGCAACAGGCGGCGCCATGGGCGGCGCGCTCATGGGCGGCACAGTCGGGATGCTCGCTGGCCCGGCAGGCGCGGCGATTGGAGCGGCGCTCGGCGCTGTGGTCGGCGGCCTGACTGGTCTTGCGATTATGAATTGGGATGCGATCAAGAGCGGGCTCGGCTATGTGAAAGACGCCGTTCTCGGCATTCCGCCCGCAATCGATAACTTCATGAACAACCTCGGGCACATGATCGTCAACGGAGTGATGGCGATCCCGGACGTGGTGTCCAGCGCCATTTCAGCTACATTCAAAGCCATCGCGGACATGATCTCGAACGCGATTTCACATATTCCAGGCGCCAGCTTTTTTGGTTTTGGCGGCCAGGGTCCAGTCGCACCGAAGATGGACAATCCGCCGCCGATCGAGAAGCATTCATCGCTTGTTCCGCCTCCGCGTCATCTCGCGGTGAACATCCCAGTCACGGTGCAAATGGACGGTCGGAAGATGGCGCAAACCACGATGAACCATGTCGTGGCGGCCGCGACGTTCCCGACCTCGGCAAGCGGGGCTGATTCGTGGGGAACATGGATGGGGCCGAGCCACAATCCGACCGCGAGCTGAGATGACGAAATTTTCATCCTTTGCCGGGCTCGGCGCGGCTTTTGTCGCGCTCGCGGAGGAATTGCATCACCACAAGCTCGCCGCCATGGAAAAGGGCTGCCGGATCCTGGAGGACGAGGCCAAGGCCGCCATCGGGACGTATCGCGACGGCTATAATTGGCCTCAGCTCGCGGACTCGACGCAGGAAGAGCGCGCAAGGCTCGGCTACCCGCCGAATGAGCCGTTGCTTCGCACTGGTGAACTACGAGACTCGATCAAGCATACCGTCGAGAGCGCCGATCTCGGCTTCGTCGGGACGAACGACGCTGTCGCCAAATATCAGGAGTTCGGGACAAGCAAGATTCCGCCGCGCCCCTTCCTTGGCGGCGCGCTCCATGCCAAGGGCGAGGAGATAGCGGAATGTTTCGGCGGCGCGCTCAAGGCGACGATTGAGAGCAAGTGAGGGTCTGGCAATGCGAAACATCATTCTCGCGGCGCGAAATCTTGCCGTCGCGGCGGGGCGGCTGCTTTGGATCAAGCTGCGCCGGCGCGCGTGATCTCGTGGTTTCGATATGTGAGGCATGAAGATCGGCAAGCCTATGAGGCGGCGGGCTGGGCCTTCGCCGCCGATCTCGGCCCGGTGCATGGTGAATGGTCGGTGCTTATGGAGTGGATAGGCGATGGCGAACCGAACACCAGAGAAGCTACAGACAGTCACGATTCCGCCGCTGACGCCAGAGTTCGACCGGGAGTTGAGATGCCTTGATTCACGCGCAGCCGTGGCCTGTCGCCGGGCCAGTGAGGCGCATCTAGCCGATTTAAGGCGAGAGGGGAAGCCGCTGCAATCGCTTCAGTTTGTGGAGAGGTATTGAGGTGCTGAGCTATCTTAACCGCGGTGTCTTGATCCGTCCAAAATGCAAATCGTAAATGACCTTCTTTTTCACACCGGCTTGGCTTGCCATGTATCCAATAAGGTCTTGCGAAAATGGCGCTTTCGGGCAATCGACAGTTACTTTTCGGAAAACACCATCTATTGTTGCCACCCAATCTTCATGGGAGGTTCCGGTTTTCTTCTCTCGCTTAGTGAACCCTAGCTTTGAAAGAATTACTTTAAATTCGTCGCAGGTAAGCGGGGGATGATGCCCACTCATTCAGCCAGACAACTAACCGGCGCCATAGGGACCGGTTCTCTGTATGCGCTATTATGGGAGCCGTTTTGCCCACCGCCATACGCGCGGATGCGAGAAGCCATGATGGCGACATAAAACTTCACGAATGTGCCCAGAGGAGCGCGGCGTTTTAGTAAAATATCGGCGTGTTCTTTGTCCTCGCCAACAAGCGCATCATAGACATATGAACGCACCATCACTTCAAGCTTCCGCCTCGCTTCATACTCAGAATCAGCTTGAGCAGCCAGCCCAAACTCCAACGAAACCGCAATCCATTGACCGTCTTTCTTTTCCAAAAGACAGCGAATCATGAGGGTACGAGGGGACATCTGCGGCGAAGCAGCGTGAGACATTGGAGCTCTCCATCACTATTTTTGATGCCGCCTTGACAAACTAAAGCAAATGTGCATCGAGCGAGCTTCTTGCCTATTATATAGAGACGATTAGCCCGTTGTCCATTCACAATCAGAGAAATGTTTGAAATGTTTGACGCATTCTAAATGCCCCGCTCATCAACGGGCGCGAAATCACATACCGTTCGCAGCTTGCGCGGGGGCATTCGATTGCAAAGGATTGCAAATTTTCAGGAGGATCGGGCGAGGCGCGCAGCTTGGGCCAGTCGCTTGCGCGTATATGCCCTCGCATTCTGTAGCGCGTCAAGGGCTCAAGGCCGACGCCGATCGCTGATCTGTACAGGACCGGACGACGTGAGCCTGTCCGTTTCGGCGAGCCTACGCTTTCAAACCAAAAGGTTACCCTCTCGGGTGACTTTTCCTCGAGGCGCGCCCTGCCGAAGCCTCACGCCAGCGCCGCCGCCATTTTCGGCGATGAACTCGACGCCCGCCGCTTCGAGGGCGGCAATTATTTTTTGTGTCGTAGCGGTTCGTCCGCCAAGTACGCCGTCCTCAGCCTCAAGCCTTTTGACGGTCGGGATTGAGACGCCCGAGGCTTCCGCCATTTGTTCTTGCGACCACGCGACCAACGCCCGCGCAGCTTTGATCTGTCTAATTGATACTTTTAGTATTGACAACTGCCGGCTTCCTAATTGATACTGAAAGTATCGCATAGAGCGACAAAGGGAGCAACCCCATGTCAAAACCGAAAACCACAGATATTTCCGTCGCGGAGGCGTCGCGGGAGCTCGACGGCGTCCGCAAGGCCGCGTCCATGGCTGGGCGGGCGATGCAGCGCCTTGAGGCCGAAGCCGAACGCATCGCGGGCGACGTCGGAACGTCAGGCCGCAGCCTGCGCCTTGTCTCCGCCGGCGAGCAATTCTCGGCCTTGATCAGGCACGGCAAGACCACGATCCAAATCGAGGGCGACGTCTTCGCCGTCACGTCAAGCGATTGAGGCGCTCGCCCAAGCGGGCGCCGTCATGATCTTTCAACCGTAGGAGAAAACGGAATGCCAAACTCATCAGATCTCTCGCGCCGCAACGTCCTGAAGCCGCTCGCTGCTGGCCTGGTCGCTGCGACGGTCGCCGTCCCTCTTGCAAGCGCGGCGACGCCGGATGATCCGATCTATGCCGCGATCGAAGAACACCGAGCGGCTAACGACCGCTGGCATGCGTTAATAAGTGACCCGAAGACTGACGACACGCCACAGGCGCACCGAGCCTCTCAGATGGAGGCAAGCCTTTGGGAGCGACTTCTCGTAACGAAGCCGACCACCCTAGCGGGTGTTGCTGCCTTTGCCGAATATGTCGTCAATAGTCCTGTGTATTGGTGCCTGTACGAGGGCGATGACAGTAATCCTATGGAAGCCATACCCACGATCCTGGCCGCGCTCCGCAACATACTCGCGATGGAGGCATGACCATGACAACGAACCCGAAGATCCGCAAGGCACCAGCAGCCAAATCGAAACAGCGGGAAAAGCGCCACTTATGCACGATCACAGAGGCTGCGGAACTCGATTGGCCCCAATCCTCCGTGATAAACCTTCCAACGGACATCATATCTATCGAAAAATTCAACAATCCCCACCTTGTGAACGTCCGCATCGTCTTCATTATGCTTGCGAAAACCAAACCGGAGATCATGGCGATGTGGGGTGGCGACGGTGAGGACACCATGATGATGCTGGCGGAGAAGTTAATGGAGACCAAAGAATTTTTTGACAAACTTTCGCGGCTTTTGGACACCGCGCAAATGCGCGTCATAATCGCCGGCGTGAGCGTCGCGGAAGCCGCCTGACCGAGCGCTCAAAGCAGAATTGAGCCCGGCAGATAGAGCCAAACAGACGGCGCGGCGCAAAGATATTTACGAGGAGCTTCATCCCGAGACACGCCAGCATATTGCAGGCGGCCGTGCGCGCCAGAATTCAGCGAGCGACAATTTGTCGTTTGCTGAATCAACCGCCGCTGCAACTGGCAAGAGCGAACGCGTTGTTCAGCGCGCCGCCAGCCAAGCGCAAGGTTAGGCGCGTAAACCGATTTGGCCGAGAACCTCTCGCTTGGCGTGTAAGGCGTTATGACCCCTGGCGCGTGCCGCGTGCTGGGGGTCTTTTTTGGCGCTTTGCGCGGCGAGCCGCCCTACTGCCGATTCAGGTTCACCCGATCGCCTTCCTTGTCGGCGTCGTGCTGGCACATGAACTTGCCGTTCTTCGTGCAGCCGAAGTAGCGTTGTCCCTTAAGGTGATAAATTTTCGACGGGACGTTTACCCAAACGATCTGATCGCCTGAGCAAGACATGCCTGGAGGCGGTGGCTGGCAAATGGTCTGGGCGAAGGCGGGCGGCCACGCTAACAGGGCGGCGGCAGCGCACAGACGAAATCTCGCGGTCATGAGCACGCCTCGCTTTCCAAAAAGCTAAGACGGCGGTGAAATCAATATTCAGCAAAGACGCCCGGACCGAATATGCGGATGGTCCGGGCGATAGTCCGGTCGAACGTGTGGTTCGACAATAGCTAGGCCAGTCGCCTCAGGAGGCAAGCTGAGCAGCGGTCTTGCCAAGAGACACGCGAGTCGTCGAAAGCGACTCATTAGGCCGAAACCGACCAACAAAACGGATCAATGTTTCTCTAACGGAACTACCCTGACGATGGTCATGTCCTTATTGTTGTTAGCCATGAACATCAACATCGCATCCTTGGTTAATTGGAGGTCCGATCCGCCACTCACAAAAACACTTTCCAGCTTCGCTTGTATCTCGTCATGCAATGAGCGGAAAGTTTTAGTACCAATCGGGGATTCATTAGGCAGTGATTGAAATTTTGCATTCAGAGACAATGCTGCGGTCGCGGCAATAGCAGCAGCGCGATCGGTGTTATCTGGAAGACACCCGATGGTTATCGCGTTGATTTTTGTTTCTTTGTTGTCAGCGTAGTACCATACTAAGATTGCATCGAGTCTATCCTCGCACTTATAGCCTGTGCCATCCGACTGCATCTCACATGAATGTTTGTAAGAATCGAATAGGCCTTTTGCTTTCATTAATTGGAGCACGCGGCTGTATTGGTCTGGCAACACACCAAAAACACCGCCGGACGAAGCTGAAATTATGGAAAACATGAAAATTACGATGCAATAAGAAAATGTTCTTCCCATGCGGGTCTCCTTAGACTCGGAAGATCGAAACCATGTAGTTAATCCTTGACCAGCGGAGTGTTATGCGACATGATTTTGGTGTGAAAGTCGCGAGGTCGCCATCATGTCCATCCGCAAGAGATCATGGAAAACCGCAAAAGGCGAAGCTAAAGAGGCTTGGGTTGTCGATTATGTTGACCAGGCCGGCAAACGTCGGCTGAAGACCTTCAAATTGAAGAAGGAGGCCGACGCTTTCGAAACCAGGACAAGGTTCGAGATAACGCAAGGGACGCACACGGCGGACAGCGCGAGTGTGACGATTGCCGAGGCCGGCGACCTATGGCTTGAGACTTGCCGCGCGAACCATCTAGAGACCTCGACGATCGATGCTTATGAGCAGCATGCGCGCCTGCACATAAGGCCGTTTCTCGGCCGCACGAAGCTCTCGCAATTGACGGCGCCTATGGTGCGCGAATTCGAGGACAAGCTCCGCCGTGGTGATCCGGCGCCGGGCGAGGCCGAAGGCAATGCTCGATCGCCGGCCATGGTCCGCCGGATCATAACATCGCTGAGCACTATGGTAGGCGACGCTCAAGAGCGTGGCCTTGTAGCGCGGAACGTCGTCAAGGATCTCCGGTCGAGGCGCAAGCGCGGCAAGGAGAAGCAGCATGAGAGCCGCCACAATGGCAAGCTCAAGATCGGCGTGGACATTCCCTCGCCGGAAGAAATCAGGGCTTTTGTCGGGGCCTTAAATGGCCACTGGCGTCCTATCCTTTTGACCGCGGCCTTTACCGGGCTCCGCGCTTCGGAGCTTCGCGGTTTGCGTTGGGCGGACGTCGATCTCGACAAGCGCGAATTGCATGTCCGGCAGAGAGTGGATAAGCGCAACGTGGCCGGACCGCCGAAATCGTCCGCCGGCGATCGCAAGGTGCCATTGCCGCCTATCGCGGCGAACACGCTGAGAGAATGGAAGCTTGCTTGCCCGAAGGGCAGGGGCGATCTGGTCTTCCCGACTGGGACTGGCCAAGCGGAATATCATAGCAACATCGTCAATCGCGGTTTGATTCCGGCATGGATCGCCGCAGGCATCGTGAATCCAGATGGATTAGCCAAATACACCGGGCTGCATGCGCTCCGGCATTTTTATGCGTCATGGTGCATCAACCGGAAGGCTGATGGCGGTCTGGAGCTCCCCGCAAAGGTTGTTCAAGAGCGGCTCGGGCATTCGACGATCGGAATGACGCTCGACACTTACTCGCATCTTTTTCCGCAGGATGACGCGCATGCTGAGTTTGCCGCAGCGGAAAAGGCTCTCTTGGGCTAGACGCGACATGGATGCGACATGAAGGCAGAAACATTAATAAAAACAGAGTTCTTTGGCGGACTCTGACTCCGTCAATCTTGGTTCGAATCCAGGTCCCCCAGCCAAATCTCACTTTTCGCTGAAACGATCCTGCGCTTGACGCCGCTTCTGCGGCGATTTCCGTTATTTTCATCGAAAA
>Ga0182030_10013359_pt1 | contig 16344 bp, 17 predicted proteins | sample 812S3MmetaG_FD_121299 | JGI IMG/M metagenome (GOLD analysis project Ga0182030, IMG submission 121299) | Permafrost microbial communities from Stordalen Mire, Sweden - 812S3M metaG (Illumina Assembly) | ecosystem: Environmental > Terrestrial > Soil > Wetlands > Permafrost | place: Sweden...
AGCCCAACTCCGCTTCACCGGCCAAGCCCAGAATGCGATAAAGTGGTCTTGCCGGTCGAGATTTTTGCAGCGAACGGCAAACAGTGTCTTAACCGTTTGTCTCAGCCAAGGGGGCAACCCCATCATCAATCTAACTAACTTCTTTTAAGCCCTCTATTGCGCGGCGCGGCCCGCCTTCACACGCAGCCTTGGATTGCCGGCGCAGGCTGGCGAAGTCCTCTAGGGGAAGCCGAGTGAAAGCAAGCCGGTGAGTCCGCATTCCGCTCTGTCAGAGAACACCCAACAGATAACAAATCAGCAGGATCACCAGGATAGAGCCGAGCCCTATGCCGCCGCCTCCGCCGTAGCCCCACCGTCGGTAGCCGTAGTAACCACCGCCGCCGCCGAACACGAGCACCAGAACAATAATCAGCACGATCAGTCCCATCTCACATCTCCTTCACTCGAGGTCTCAACCCTGGAGTTATTCCGCCGGCTTCATTCCGCCGGATATTTTGCTTCGACGATGTTATCGAAGGCCGCGCGGCCCTAAGCTTCGATGGCCTGCGGAGTTTCCTTCGCAATCTGTTCCAAATACTTGACCGCGTCCGTTGAAGCGACGAGTGCCTCGTTGGCCAGTTCCCGATCTGAAGCGTGATCGCCCGTACTGTGCGAGTAAGCGGCGGCCGTGTGCGCGTGAGCCGCTCTGCTTTGGAGATCCGCTATAACTTCATCCTTGTTCTCCGCCGTCGCCTTCTGCTGGCTTCCGCAAGCCCCCGCGGTTTGTCGAGAACGCTCGCGAATCTTGTAATTGGAGTCTCCCACTCGGCGAACGGAGCACGCTGAGCAATCGGATACACAGACAACGCCGGGTGTTTCAGAACTTGGTTTGCGCGTAGGGAAGGTTGTCGCTCCGCTCTTCGCGGCTGAGGCAAGATTTTCCCATCTGCACAAATCGCCAATTCAAGCTATGATGTTTTGGTCATGCTCGCGAATTCCCATTTTTCTCGAGTTCTTTGTCTTTCGCTGGCCGTCACACCGCTGACGATCCCCGCCCTGGCCAAAGATACGCCGCTCCAGGTCATCGACTGGCCCTCGACCGGAACCCCGACCGTCCGCTTTACATTCGGCAAATTCAAAGCGCTTGAAGGCATGGGCAGCCTGCACGGCTACGTCATGGACATCACGGCGCAGAACCTGTCTCCGCGCCTGATTTCCGTCGCAAATTTCTCTATCTATCTCTTCGACAAGAACAAAGTCCGAGTTGGCGAAGATGTGATTGGGTTGAAGAATCTTGGCCCGGGCGAGACAGTGAAGTTTGAGACCACCGTCTCAACCTCCGGCGCGCCTGTAGCTGTAACTCTCGATAACATTGCGCAAACCGCCAAGGTTATCTCTTTAACTGTTACATCCACCCCTCACGGCGCAATGCTTCAGGTGGACGGGGTTGAAGCGGGCACCACCCCCCGAATCATCAAGGTGCGCCCAGGCAAGCACATCCTCACCTTTACAAAGGAGGGGTTTGTAAAAGGTAATTTCCCGCTGGAGCTCTCCGACGACGATGTCTCGGGTGGAACCTTGAGTTATGAGTTAGGGGCCGCGGCGTACGACTCGATTGAACTGCGCGACGGCAGTGTGCTCAACGGCGATCTTGTCTCCATCTCGGGAATGGATGTTGAGATTCGCGTCGGTGGGCTTATCCAGCACATGGATCGAAACAAGATCAAGCGCGTAATGCTCACCCAGCGCGACCCGCCATCGCCAACGCCGCTTCCACCAGCCACAACTCCGACTCAGTAGGAATCTCTTGCTAAGAGGCAAACACCGCTAACTCCGCGAACCGGGGCTAACTCCGCTGTACCTAGCAAATCCGTGGTAACTGCTCGCCAATCTGAATGGGAATCACCCGGTTGGCTCCCATCGCGGTCCGCGCCACCAGCATCCGCGGATGCTCTGCAGTCGCTCGCCCAATCCGCGCCGCTTCGCGGCCCAGCGGATGCGCGCGCAGCAAAGCAAGCACCGTCTCCGCAGCTTCAGGCGCGACAAAGAAAACCGCTTTGCCCTCATTGGCCACATACACCGGATCAAGGCCCAGCAACTCGCATGCCGACTGCACTTCAGCCCGCACTGGCAAGCTCGATTCGTCAATCGCTATGCCCACTCCGGAGGCCAGCGCAATCTCATTCAGCGTGGAGGCGAGTCCCCCGCGCGTGGGGTCGCGCATGGCATGAACCGCTTCGCCGGCAGCACTCAGCACCTCGGCAATCATCCCGTTCAGCGCCGCGCAATCCGATCGAATCTGGCTTTCGAACTCCAACCCCTCGCGAACGCTCATAATCGCCATGCCGTGGTCGCCTATGGTTCCCGAAACGAGAATCGCGTCGCCCGCCCGCGCCCGTTGCGGACCCACATGAATCCCAGTCCGCAGCACGCCGATCCCGGCTGTATTGATGTAGCAGCCGTCGCCGTGTCCCCGCTCCACGACCTTGGTGTCGCCGGTAACAATCTGCACTCCGGCGGTTGCGGCAGCCTTCGCCATCGCCTCCACAATCGCCGCCAGTTGCGCCAGCGGAAATCCCTCTTCCAGAATGAAGCTGGCGCTCAAAAACTTCGGCTCCGCGCCTGACACAGCCAGATCGTTCACCGTACCGTTGACCGCCAACTCCCCAATCGACCCACCGGGAAAGAACAGCGGCTGCACCACAAACGAGTCGGTGCTCATGGCCAGACGGCCGGCAGCGAGATCGAGAACGGCCGCATCGCCCAGGTTTTCGAGCGCGGCATTGCGAAACGCCGGCAGAAACAGATGCTCCACCAACTCATTGCCCAGCTTGCCGCCGCCCCCATGGCCCATCACGATGGATGGGTAATCGGCCAGAGGTAGCGGACACGACCAGCCAGAGAAATCCGGCGCGCTCTTTTCTTCGATCCCGTTCACCAAGTCTCCGATCCACGGCAACTAACAAATGACAACTCTTAACTAACCGCTAACCACTGTCCTCGCCAACTCCTCCGCCGAAATAAACCGCCCATAGTTGTAGTAAGCCGCGCAAGCTCCTTCGCTCGAGACCATCGTCGCTCCCAGCGGATGCCTCGGCGTGCATTCCTTTCCAAACGCGCCACACTCCGCCGGCTTGATAGCCCCGCGCAGCACGTCTCCGGCCCGGCACAATGCCGACTCCTGGGTATGAATGCCGGAAATTTGAAAGCGCTCTTCCGCGTCAAATTCGCGATAAGCCGCGCTGAGCCGCCAGCCGCTTTTGGGAATCACGCCGATGCCTCGCCAGGCCCGGTCCGTGACCTCGAAAACCTCAGACAGCAGTTTTTGCGCGGGCTGGTTGCCCTCGAGTCGCACGATGCGCTCGTAGGCGTTTTCGACCCCGTGCCGGCCGGACTCCAGTTGCACCACCGCGCGGCGAATCCCATCGAGCAGGTCAAGCGGCTCGAACCCTGTAACCACCAGCGGAACTCCGTACTTCTCGGCAATCGGCGGATACTCCCAATAACCCATAACGCTGCACACGTGCCCGGCCAGCAGAAAAGCCTGCACCTTGTTACCGGGCGACGACATGATGGCCGCGATGGCCGGCGGCACCAGAACATGCGACACGAGCACCGAAAAATTCTCCAAGCCACGCCGCTTGGCCACATGCACGCTCATCGCATTGGCCGGGGCCGTGGTCTCAAACCCAACGCCGAAGAATACTACCTGCTTCCCGTGATTATTCGCCGCCAGTTCCACCGCGTCGAGCGGCGAATACACCACCCGAACATCGCCACCCGCTCCCTTGATCTGAAACAGGTCGGCGTCGGTTCCCGGCACCCGCAGCATGTCGCCAAACGAGCAGAAAATCACGCCCGGCTGCGCGGCAATCGCCAGCGCCTTGTCAATCAGTTCCAGCGGGGTAACGCACACCGGGCAACCGGGGCCGTGGATCATTTCGATGCCGGCGGGGAGCATCTGGTCGATTCCGTTCTTGATTATCGAGTGCGTCTGCCCGCCGCAAACTTCCATAATCTTCCAGGGCCGCGTGGTGATCGAGTGGATTTCGCGAGCCATGCGCTGGGCAATTTCGCCATTCCGGAACTCGGTCAGGTATTTCACTGGGTGGAGCAGCTCCCATCGGGGCAAGACGACTGTGGCACAGCTGCGGCCCGGGCAAACGCCTCTTCCTCGGTCCCAAGTTCCTCGTCCAGAATTCCCATTTTGCGAAACTCGGCAAGCGTCTGCTCCGCCGTTTCCTCATCGATCTTCGACAGCGCAAACCCCACGTGGACAATGGTGTAGTCGCCCACCTCGACCTCAGGCACGTAGTCCAGGCAAACCCGCTTGACCACACCGCCAAAATTCACCCGCCCGATGCGAAGGCCGCCCTCGTTGGTAATCGTTTCGACTTTTCCCGGAATCGCAAGACACATAATACCCTTCTTATACGCCGTCCGATTGGTTACAAAATGTGATCTAAATCACCGAAAGGTCGATTGGAGGGCCGTTTCCGGCCACAACCGGGTGGCCCAAAAGCGGCTATACGTAGCTCTTCCGATTTGGATCGAACACATATGGATGCCGATTCTCGTTGAAGATATCGAGCATTGTCTGGGAGCCTTTCGCGAGCTTCAGCTTGCACTCAGCCGTCGTGATCGGGACGATCCAGAGAAACTCAACACCATCGCCGTCGGAAAATCAATTCACTCTGCAGGTCGAGATCCTTCTTCACGATGAACGAGAGAAGAAAAATCGTGTCCAGTGTCGAACTGCCCCACAAGGGCTCGGGAGGATTGCCGTTCGGAAAGGTATGAAGCTCGCCGATCCAGGCCTTTTGGTCGTGCGGAAAGTGGGCAAGCCATCGCATGGTTTCCACGTACTCTTGCTTCGGTTCCCGACAATGGAAGATGAGCTCAACCCTGCGCGGCACCTCTAACTTTCTGGGAACATTCATGGTTAGATCGCTCATTCCGGAGGTCACAAGAGTGCAGATATCACCGTCCTTGCTTGTTCGGTAGTATTCCATCACGTCGATATGCGGAATGAGCGGGATCACCTCGTGGTACACCTGCTTTGCTTCGCCAAAGCGGCGCAGATACACCTCATCGCGGATCTTTCCAAATTCAACCGCCCTTTCCGTTAGACCCACTTTGGTTGGAGACCAACTGGCAGTCGAATAGCGGTGGATGATCGAACCGCCCTCCGAAGTCTCCGGCTCTGCCTTCTTCTTACCGAACCAATCGAACATGCCCGTATCCTCACGTAAAAAGAAAGTAGCTCGGCCTCAAATTGACCGACAGCAGTGCTTGTGTGCTTATTGTTTCTTCTTCCCCTCGTTCAGCGCCGCGCGCCCTTCTACAATCCTCTTCACCAGCGCCTCGGACAACGGCGCATCTACCGGAAACTGAATCGTACCCTTTAACACTTTGCAGTTCTTCAGCTCCTCCGCAAACTCCTCAACCAGCGAATGATCCGCGGGGAAAAAGCTGCAATGCCTCTTAAATGCCGCGTACCAAACCAGCCCGCCCTTGTACTGGAACGAAGGAATCTTGTAGCTGATATCCTCGGTCGCCTCCTTGGGCGCCGCGGTCCTGATCATTGCCCGCATGTGTTCCAGAGTCGTCCGCGCAGGCTCGGGCACCTGTGCAAGATACGCCTCCACCTCAGCCTTGCCATTCTCCGTGCTTGACTTCTTCACAGCCATCGCAATCCCTCCTGCAGCCTACGCTCCCCGTTCCTTCCGCTCTTCATCAAGGTAGGCAAGCCACTCGTCCATCCCCGTCCCCTTCTTCGCAGACGTCTCAAAGATTCGCATCCCGGGCCGAATCTCGTTGATGTTCCTGAGCGCCAACTCGCGATCAAACCCGCACGGCTCGGCGATATCCATCTTCGTAATCACCGCCGCATCCGCAGAGTTGAACATGGTGGGGTACTTCAGCGGCTTATCCTCGCCCTCCGTCACGCTGAGCAGCGCCACGCGAATCTTCTCCCCCAGGTCGTAGCTCGATGGGCAAACCAGATTCCCAACATTCTCAATAAACAGATAATCGAGACCACCGAGCGTCACGCCCTCCCATCCGTCCAGGTGCTTCCCAATCATCTCCGCATCAAGGTGGCAAATGCCGTGCGTATTGATTTGGCGCACCGGCGCTCCGCTAGCCGCCAGACGCCTTGCGTCGTTATCCGTCTCCAGGTCGCCCACAAGCGCCGCGACCCGCGCTCCACGCGTCCGCAATTCCCGCAGCGTCCACTCCAGGAACGCTGTCTTCCCCGTTCCCGGACTGGACACCAGATTCAGCACCAGCACGCCAGCGGCGGCGTAGCTCGCGCGCAGACCCGCGGCGAGCTCATCGTTCTTCTTCAGAACTCCCCGCCGCAACTCCACAATACGGGTTGTCATACCGTCTCCTCAACCTCATTCATCTCGTCTATCTCAATCGCCTCAATCTCCAACTCCCGCCCCTGCCGCAGGTCGAAGCAGGGCTCTGTGCAGCGCGGACACCGGAAGCTCTGCACTCCATCGAGTTCGACCTCCGCCTGGCACACCGAACACCACATTACAACCGGCACCATCTTCACCACCAGCCGCGATCCTTCCAGCGCCGTCCCCTCGGTCGCGATTCCAAAACAGAATTGCAGAGAATCCTCAACCACCGACGCCAGCGCTCCCACGCGCAAGCGCACCTCAACCACTCGAGCGCCTTTATAAGCGGCCACCGACTCAGTCACCGTATCCACAATGCTCGCGACAATCGAAAGTTCATGCATGAAACCCCGATTCTACGCCCGGCGACCCGATTTAGCAGATTCTCCTTTCTCCCGAATCGCTTAGACTGGGAGAGGCCAATCCGCACCAACCTCTTACGGCTTGTAGATATTGCGATTAGGGTTTCGCCCATTTTCCCATTCCGTATTGCATCATAGGAGAAGGACCTTCCCCATGCACAACACCGTCGCCCCTTCCGCATCGCGCCTTGCCCTCAGCAATCTTGCTCCTGCCGCCGTCCAGTCAGAAATCCGCGCAATGTCCGTGGCCTGCGACGAGATCGGCGGCATCAATCTGGCTCAAGGCGTTTGCGACACACCGGTCCCGCCCGTCGTAGAGAACGCCGCAATCCAGGCCATCCGCGACGGTTATAACATCTACACACGCCTCGACGGTATCGCCCGGCTCCGCAATGCCATCGCCGCCAAGCAGCAGCGTGATTACGCGCTAACCTACGATCCCGAGCGCGAAATCCTTGTTGCCTCCGGCGCCACAGGTGGTTTTCACGCCGCCGCCATGGCGCTGTTCAACCCCGGAGACGACGTCCTCCTTTTCGAGCCCTTCTACGGCTACCACGTATCCACGCTGCGGTCGCTGCGCATCAACCCGGTGCTGGTCCCGCTGGCCGAACCCGGCTTCGCTCTCGACATCGACTCACTGCGCGCCGCCATCACGCCGCGGACGCGAGCCATCGTCTTGAATACCCCAGCCAATCCCAGCGGTAAAATTTTCAACCTTGCCGAACTCACAGCTGTTGCCGAGTTAGCAATCGAGCACGACCTGTTCGTCCTCACCGACGAAATCTACGAGTATTTCGTCTACGACGGCGCAAGCCATATCCCAATTGCGACACTGCCGGGAATGAAGGAGCGTACGATCATCCTGTCCGGCTTCAGCAAGACTTTTTCAGTTACCGGCTGGCGCCTTGGCTATGTTACTGCCGACGCGCGGTGGCTGCCTGCCATGAATTACTTTCACGATTTAACTTATGTCTGCGCGCCCTCCGCATTTCAGCACGGAGCGGCCGCCGGCCTGGAGCAACTTCCTCCCAGCTTCTATACTCAGTTAGCCGCCGACCACCAGTCCAAGCGGGCCCGCATGTTATCCGCCCTGACCGATGCTGGCCTCGAACCCACCACTCCAGCCGGCGCTTACTACGTTCTCGCCGATGCCTCTCGCCTCCCCGGAAGGACGGCTGCGGAAAAGGCTCGCCATCTGCTTGCGATTACGGGCGTGGCTTCGGTCGCAGGGTCGGCTTTTTTCCGCCCCGGCCATGGCGAGAACCTATTGCGGTTTTGCTTCGCAAAAAAAGACCACGACCTAGACGAAGCGTGCGCACGTCTGAGAAGGCCTTGAGGCCTGGGCAAACTCGCCTGGCTAAATTTGCGTCGCTATCTGCGATGCGGATCGCTCGCGCCAACGTCCGCGGGTGAAGTCGGGGAACTTAGCCGGCATGCTGCCGCCGACTGCCGAAATGCCGCTCAACGGGCCAGGCGCAGACCAGGCCGCTGCATCGTACACATCCATATCCGGAACGAGGCCATCGCGCATGCACTGTAACAGCCTGTATAACATGATGTAATCCATCCCTCCGTGGCCGCCTAGCTTCACGGCTATCTCGCCTTCCTGCTTCCAGAGCGGATGCTGGTGTTCTTTCCAGGAATCGATAGTGCCCCAGGCTTCGTCGCCGGGCTGCCCGTCAAAGTAAATGCGAGGGGGATAGTCGGCGAAAACGCCCTTGGTTCCAGCGATAATGTTGATGCGATCGTAGGGATGGGGATTTACCGTATCGTGTTTCAAAGTAATTGTAAGTCCGTTCGCAGTCTTTATCAGCGAAGTACTCATATCTCCGGTTATGTAGCGCTCAGCCCATCTGGGATCGGTAACAGGCAAGTGCGCCTTTCGATATTCATCGAGTCCCCGCTGGGGCGTGCCCACTGAGACGATGTAATCGAATCGGTCGCCTCTTTGAATGCTCATATAATTTGCAATTGGACCCAATCCATGCGTCGGGTACAGATTGCCGTCTCGCTGCGTGTGAACGGTCCGTCGCCACAATCCTTCGCCCTTGCCGGAGAATAACTCTTCGCGGAGATCGTGAATGTATGCGCCTTCTCCGTAGAGTAGATCGCCAAAAAGTCCGCCATGAGCCATTCTCAAAATAAGTGTTTCGTTATAGCCGTAGCAGCAGTTCTCAAGCATGATGCAGTGCCGGCGTGTCTGTTCGGATGTGTCGACCAGCTTCCAGCAATCCTCAATCGATGTGGCGGCCGGCACTTCTGTCGCGGCGTGCTTTCCATGAATCATGGCTGCCACAGCCATTTCAACATGCCAATTCCAGGGAGTCGCGATGATAACCAGGTCCAGATCGTCTCTCGCTACGAGCGACTCAAACGCATGATCGCCGCTGGTGTAGAGTTCGGGAGACCTCTGCCCAGCCTTGATAACCAGCGATTGCGCATGCACTGCCTTTTCCTGCACGATGTCGCATAGGGCCAGTATCTTCACGTCGGCGGCAAGCAGGTTTGTCAGCAGGCTGGTTCCTCTTCCACCAGTACCTATAATTCCTATTCTCGGGTTCACGGGAGCGAATGCCACACCGATCATGCTTCCGGCATGGGGGCTCGACGATTCCGCATGAAGCTCGGGAATGCTCATTCCAACGGCGGTTATGCTGCCAAGCCGAAGGAAATCCCTTCGCGACAAATCGCTAATCGAATCCGGCGTTCCCTCGTTCATCTCTCCCCCTGTTTTCATAAATGTTATTCAATGAAATGCACCCGCGTGGTTGTGAGTCGGCGTTGCAGCAGACGCTCATTGGATCGACCGTCGTTCGATTCGTGTTGAGTCTAGGCTCGTAACTACGATACGTCAAGCACGAGTTATCTCCATTTGGGTTTTTCTGGACGCAGCGAGGTGGACCGAAGGAGACGCCATGGAATTTGCGGCAATGGCATTCGACAGTTGAGCCGGAAAGGCTGAATGGTACTGGCTCAGCGCACTGTGCTACCTTACAATTGCTTCCTGGCTCCGCGGCGAAATGCGAACCCGCCTCCTTGTATATGCGGCGGGACCAGTGAATGAGGGCGATGGGAATGCATTCGACAATCGCAGCAAAAAGCGTTGAAGCCGATCGGTCACAGGCAGCCATGCGGATTGCAGCTTCGGCGCCTCCGCGCAACATCGCCGTCGACGCGTACCGCGGCCTCGTAATGATGCTTATGATGGGAGAGGTATTGAGTTTTCCCGCGGTTGCACACTCCTTTCCCAATAGCATTCTCTGGCGTGTTCTTGCGTACAATCAGACGCACGTTGCATGGGCGGGAATGAGTCTTCACGATACAATTCAGCCGTCTTTCACGTTTCTTGTTGGCGTCGCTCTTCCTTATTCCATTGCCAGCCGGACAAGCAAGGGGCAAAGCTTTCGCATGCAGTTGGCGCATACCGTTTGGCGAAGCCTGGTTCTCATTGCGCTCGGCATTTTTCTACGATCCACGCAAAGCGGGCAGACCTACTTTACATTTGAGGACACACTTACTCAAATTGGCTTGGGATACACATTCGCATTCTTATTGGCGCATTGCCGATCCAAATGGCAATCGATTGCGCTGGCCGCAATACTCATCGGATACTGGCTCGCATGGGCGGTTTATCCAGTCCCCGGATCGGGATTCAATTATGCTGCCGTTGGGGTTCCTGCTAACTGGCCCTATAACTTCAGCGGGTTCGCATCGCATTGGAACAAGAACAGCAATTTGGGCCAGGCGTTTGACCTATGGTTTCTGAACCTGTTTCCACGCGCCTCTCGATTTGCATTCAACCCCGGCGGGTATCTTACCCTTAGCTTTATTCCAACGCTTGGAACGATGCTTTTCGGCCTTCGTGCTGGAATATGGTTCCGCTCGGCTTCCCCAAAGATTCCCGTGAGGAGATTCCTGGTGGCGGGCATCGTTCTGATGGTTGCGGGACTTCTATTCCACTGGTTGGGAGTTTGCCCCATCGTCAAACGCATCTGGACTCCAGGCTGGACTTTTTTCAGCGGGGGTGTGTGCTTCCTGTTTCTTGCGGTGTTCTCATGGGTTATCGACATAAAGTCCTATCGGCGGTGGGCATTCCCATTGGTCGTTGTCGGAATGAATTCGATAGCGGCTTATTTGATCGCCGGTCTTGGGGAGAGCTTTATTGTGAGCAGCCTGCGTATTCACCTCGGATACCGCATCTTTCAATTCTTTGGAAAGTCGTTGGAACCGCTGATGCTTGGAATTGCGGTGATGTCGATCTACTGGCTCGTTTTGTTCTGGATGTATCGCAAGCGCATCTTTCTTCGTGTCTGAACAATCGTCGCAGAATGCTATTTGCGAGCTTTGGAGTTATGATTCTCCTCAAAGCATTGGAATTTTTCCCACTCAGTGAATAAAGCTATGACCACTCCAACATTGCTCGTGCTGGCTGCCGGCATGGGAAGCCGCTACGGCGGCTTGAAGCAGATGGATCCCGTTGGTCCGAACGGGGAAGCCATCGTCGACTACTCGGTCTACGATGCCCTGCGCGCAGGCTTCGGCAAGGTCGTCTTTGTGATTCGAAGGGACATGGAGCACCCGTTTAAACAATTCGTCGCGGCGAGGTTTGAAAGGCACATCGCAGTCGAATATGCTTTTCAGGAATTGAATGACCTTCCCAAGGGCTTTGTGGCGCCGGTTGGGCGCATAAAGCCATGGGGAACTACGCATGCCGCTCTCATGGCCGCCGGCACCATTCACGAGCCCTTTGCTGTAATCAATGCCGACGACTTTTACGGCGCGGTTGCCTATCGCGTACTGGCGAGGCACTTGCAGTCGAACACACCAGACTATGCGATGGCCGGATTCATTCTGCGCGAGACGCTCTCCAGCTTTGGCGCGGTGTCGCGCGCTGTGTGCCGCGTGGGAACTGACGGATATCTTCAAAGCATTGCCGAAATGAAAAACATTGAGGCCGACGGCTTTCATGCCAGGAATACTGACGCGAGCGGCACCATAACTTTCCTCACAGGCGACGAGTTAGTCTCCATGAACATGTGGGCGTTTATTCCGCAGGTTTTCGAACAGTTACAAGAACAGTTTCAACTGTTCCTCGAACTTCATAACTCAAATTTGCATTCGGAGAGCTATTTACCCAGCGCAATCGATGCGCTGGTGGCGCGCGGGGTGGCGCGGGTCAAGGTACTTCGCTCCGGGGAAACATGGTTCGGTGTCACATACCGAGAGGATCATACTTGCGTCGTAGAAAGAGTTTTCCGCCTGATTCAGGAGGAATACTATCCGAGCAGGCTCTGGTCATGAGCAGAAAGCCCAATATCGACGAGGTGGTCCGCGAATTTCAAATCGACGGGGAGTTTGTAGCCGCGTCGCCCTATGGGAGCGGTCACATCAACGACACTTACTGCGCCGTCTTTTGTCAGCGACGCGTCGCAGAGCGCGTCGTCCTGCAGCGCATCAATACGCACATCTTCACGCAGCCCGACGCCTTGATGGAGAACATTCAGCGCGTCACGGCGCATATTGCCCGACAGATGGCCGGTGAGGCAGACTCCGGCCGCCGCGTACTCACACTGATTCCCGCGCGCGATGGGCGGGCATGGCACGTGGATGCCGAGGCCGGTTTCTGGCGCGCCTGGCGCTTTATTCCCAACGCCCGCGCCTACGATGCAGTCGAGACGGCTGAGCAGGCATTTCAGGCCGCCCGCGCATTTGGCCGATTCCAGCAACTCCTCGTTTCACTGCCCCCGCCGCGCCTCCACGATACCATCCCCGATTTTCATCACACCCCCAAACGATTCAAAGCGCTAAAAGATGCGATCGTTCTCGACACGGCTAATCGCGCAGTCCTCGCCAGGCGGGAGATAGAATTCGCTTTCGCGCGTCAACCTATCGTTGGCGTTTTGCTCGACGCAGAATTTCCTGAGCGAGTCACACACAATGACACCAAATTCAACAACGTTCTGCTCGACGACGCAACCGGCGAAGGCATATGCGTCGTTGACCTCGACACGGTAATGCCAGGACTTGCGCTTTACGATTTCGGCGATATGGTGCGCACGGCCACCAGTCCGGCTACGGAAGATGAGCGCGATCTATCGAGAGTTACCATGCAGATGCCCATGTTTCAGGCAACGGTGCGAGGCTATCTCGCCTCAACGACAGGTTTTCTCACGATAGGCGAAAAGGAGTTATTGGCCTTTTCCGGTAAATTGATAACTTTTGAAATGGGTATCCGCTTTCTGGCCGACTATCTCGCGGGCGACACTTATTACAAGGTGCATCGCGACGGACACAATCTGGACCGTTGCCGCACCCAGTTCAAACTCGTCGAGTCAATCGAGCAGCAGGAGGAAGCCATGAACCGGATGGTCGAATCCATCGCAGCAGGAAGCCTGTAAGCTTTTCCTGTTCAGCGAGGCTCTGCGAAAACGAGGGGACGGTTGGTGCTTTTCGTGCGCTTCTCCAGTGGCACAATCTTACGGTCAGGTCGGCGTGAGTCCCGATATTGTTTCGCTCTTTATCGCTGAACCTGAAGCGGCAAAGAGAAACCCCCACGACGTATCGAGATACAGCCAGCGCTGCGTGCTGAACCAACTGGTTGGAAGTCCAGGGACGTGCAGCAAGGTGTGACCGCCCATGCACATCAACTCGGTGCCGTTCCATGCCAGGAAGGTCCTCGACGCCTGGCCAACGTGTGCTGGATTGCATACACGCCTGAGACATACCGGGCACCGTTGACGCTGATCCTGGAGCACCCATCGAAGACTGAACAGGCAGATTGAAAAGGTAGAAACCAACTGAACATACGCAGAGGACGACGCTGAGAGCGCTGTGTTGGCATAGGCCAGGTCAAGCGAGGAGAAATATACGATGGGTAAAAGCAGTGCGATCTTGGCTGAGAGGAATACCCAGCGGTAAAGCGTTCGTGATCGCAAGGCCCTTTCAGAGCTTTCGCTGCATTCGCCGAGTGACACGGACGTAATCGCCGGCAACGCAAGGATTGCGAGAACGAGCGCGAAAGAAAAAAGCGCCCAGATCCCAGGTGTCAACGGGTCGAGCGAAATGCCCAGAAGATTGCCTTCGGAGTTATCGGGGTTAAGCTCGGTAATACGAACCTTGGCTGCGTACATCTCGGATCGTCCCATGGCCGTCAGATGTGCGATAACAAATCCCGCGCCACCCGCAAGGGTTTTTTCATCGGGCTCCAACAGCCACGCATCGACTTTGCCTGGCAGCCCCCGTGAGCCATCCGGCACTACTCCAGCAATTCTGGCTCTGCCCGGACCCAGGTGCAAGACCATTCCGGCCACGCGCGGATTTGCTTGAAACTCTTGCTTCCATTTCCGCTCACTTAGAATCACACCGGGTATATCGCCGTAGGTCCCGGCATCCTGCTCTGGGAACTGTACCGGCAAGCCAAGCAGCGCAAATAGATTCTCGCTGGAATGTGCGATTCCCCATTTTGACTTTTCGTCTGACGCATTCGACACAGACTCCCGCCGAACGGGCTCTTGGGTGACGCGATAGAACGCAAATCCATCGAAGTACTGCTGCTTGCGTTCCTTCCATGCGCGAAACTGCTTTGGCAAGATAGATGGGGAAGAATCGTCGCTGGAGGCCGCGTCCTGGATCAGCACCAGGCCCGGGCCCATCCGGATCGGTGCAAGACTGCGTTCCGCGCGCACACCCGGCAATAGCAATGCCAGGGCGTAACATGCAGCCAGCATTGCGGCGAGAAAGAGAACGCACTGCGTTGCCGAGCCCCGCAACGTCGAGGAGGGCGCTCTGCTCTCAAAGGAATGCCGCTTAAGGTAAAGCGCATCCTGAAACGCTCCCAGGCAAAATGCGGTCACCTCTGCTTCTCCTCGCAATGAAAAGCTGCCAATCGGCGCGCAGTCGTGCCGCACATGCCATAGTTCCGAGTGCCACTCATGCCACCACTCCGCGCGCTGGCTGCGCGGCACTAGCAGTGAAGCGGCCCGGAGAAGGCCAATATGCCATACGCGAGCAATCCGTTCCGATGGAGGCGTCATACCGGCTTTGCCTCCTCTGATGGAATCAATCTCTCCAGCAGCGGATAGCGCTTGCGAGATGCTTCGAGTGTGGCTCTGCCCGCCGGCGTAAGCTTGTAGTACTTTCTAGGCGGCCTCTGCTCGGCATCGGCAATCGACTGGCGCTCCCATTGCGAGCGGATTAGTTCGTCGCGTTCCAGGCGGCGCATTGCCGGGTACACGGTTCCGCTTGGCAGGCCAGCCATCTCCATGATGCTGAAGCCATAAATGAATCCGGCGTCGAGCGCCTGAAGAATCAGCGCCGCCGTATGGGAAAGCTTTGCTTCGACAAATCTCGGTTCCCGGGCCATGGCACATTGTAGCTATGTAGCAATCTACTTGACAAGAGTATATGTCGTTTGCTACATAGGGTAGGCAGGTGAACGATGCTTGAACTTCGGCGTGTCTCCAAACGGTTCTCCAGCATTCCCGCGGTGGACGACGTCAGCTTTTGCGCCCGGCCCGGAGAAGTAACCGGCTACCTGGGGCCGAACGGATCAGGGAAATCCACCACCATGAAGATGATCACAGGCCTGATCGAAATGTCTGCGGGGCAAATCCTGTTTCAGGGACAGCCAATTCAGGATGACTTGATCACGTACAAAAGGCGCATGGGTTATGTTCCTGAGGAGCCATACCTTTATAGCCACCTCTCTGGGGCGGAATACCTCACGATGGTCGCACAGCTTCGTGGGCTTCCGGCGAAGCAGTCCTCGGAGCGCATCGATGGGCTGCTGCGCCTGCTTACACTGCACGACGACCGTCATGCGTCGATCTCCGGCTACTCCAAGGGGATGCGGCAGAAGATTCTGCTCATTGCGGCCCTCATGCACAATCCCGAACTCATCCTTCTTGACGAACCTTTCTCGGGACTGGATGTCGGCACATCGCTGGTTTTGCGCAGCCTGATTCAAGAGCTCGCAGCGCGCGGCAAAGTGGTGCTGTTCAGCTCGCACGAACTGGATACAGTGGAGCGCGTTTGTTCGCATGTTGTCATTCTCCATCGCGGCAAGATCGTTGCCGACGATTCCATTGAGCGCCTGCGTTCCCTGATGGAACTGCCCACCCTCGAAGCCATTTTTTCTCAGCTCGCCGTCGAACAGGATACTGTTTCGATCGCGCGGCAGATTGCGGATCTCATCCATGCATAAGCTGATCGAACGACTGGCCGGATACTTGCCGCTCGATTTTCGCGTGCTTTATCGCCAGTTTCTGCTGCGCGTCATCGACCTTGAAGCGCTGTCGATTCAAGCCGACGTCGTCCGTTTCCTGGGACAGTTTGCCGGCGTGCTCATCATGATCAGCCTGCTTTCCGCACTTCGCGCATTCGTGTCTACATTTGCTCCGCCCACCACTGCCGCAGGCTGGCTCAACCTCGAATGGGGAACAGAACAATCTGCCATCACGACCATGATGCTGGTAATCGGGCTTCTTACGGTTGTTAGTTGGGACTCCACCTTCCCCGACCGAAAAGATGTCATGGTGTTATCCCCCTTGCCCGTCGCTCCGCATACCATCCTGTTCGCAAAAGTGTCTGCGTCG
>Ga0182030_10013360_pt1 | contig 16342 bp, 13 predicted proteins | sample 812S3MmetaG_FD_121299 | JGI IMG/M metagenome (GOLD analysis project Ga0182030, IMG submission 121299) | Permafrost microbial communities from Stordalen Mire, Sweden - 812S3M metaG (Illumina Assembly) | ecosystem: Environmental > Terrestrial > Soil > Wetlands > Permafrost | place: Sweden...
CGTGCAGCAGAATAACCCAGTCACCGGCCATCCCAAACTCAAGTTGCGCCTGATACAGGCCCGGCCTAACTTCTTTGGCCTCGCCAAAAACCGGGCTCATGCCGGGGGGTGACATGTCAGCCTCAAGCTCAATGTGAGCCCCGGTAACCGGTCGAGCGGCAACATCCGCCAGCTTGAGCGTGATTGTAGTCGGGCCAACCCGCGCCGGCTGCGGCGCGATTTCGTGCTCTATCGTTGGAGCTGTCGTCGGCCCGCCCGGTCGGGAACATCCAACGGCGAGAGAAGCTGCAGCGCAAGTAACTAAGACGAAAATTTGAAACAACGGAGGTACCGCTCGCCTACTCCTTCGAAAGGCACCTGCCATTCTTGGAATCTTGTGGTCCGGGCTGCTCAAGCACCTTCCAATCAGACAGCCTGCTCGGCAGCACGATGCCCCCATGCACAGCTGCAGGTCATGTTCCTCTCCTCAACTTCCTCCGGGAACATGTGGTAGTACATGCCGATCACCATGGGAATGAACACGATCGAGTTGTAGAACAGGTGCAGCTCTACGCGTGGGAAAAACAACTGCAGCACGCTGCAGGGTACCGGCTTGTGCCAGAAATTGTGGTGGAAAGTAGCCTGCCAGATCAGCAGGAAGTGCTCAATGTGGTGCCAGAACTGAATCACCAGCGCAACCGTCCACCAGGTGCGTGCCTGCCCGGTAAACCCTTTGCGGAGGACCCAGATTCCGATCAGCATGATCAGGGCGTAACCATAGTGCAGTGTCTCGGACTTGATCAGCCATGGATACCAGAGGCCAAGCAGGCCGCCCGCTTTGGACCGCGGCCATCCCATCACATAAATCTGGTAGGCCTGTACAAAATGCTCCGCCCAGTGTGCAAGCACTATAAACATAAAGAATTGCAGTGCCCGCTCATGCCAGCGGATATTGAGCTTCTCGTAGAAGCTGGCGTCCGCCGCTGGCACGACATGTAGGTTGGGAACCGCAGGATTCGATACCGCCATGGCCGCCCTCGCTACACCGGGACTCGCATCCGAAATGTGATCACGATCACATTTTAGCCAATTTGGGTCAATAGTACATTTCTATTAGCCGCGAAACGCAAACAACCTCTGTGCAATCAGGGGCGTACAGGCGCGACTGTAGCCTGGACGCGAGAGGCACAATCGCAGCCGACGGCCTCAATTCACAGGTGTCGCGTCGCGCTGATCGAGGGAGACTACGTTGGCCCCTGGGTTTCAGATCCACTTTGAAGTGCCCTACAAGAAGTGCCATACAAGAAGGTGGCTCCAGGAAAGGCAGAGTCCATCACATAATTAGGAGCCAGGGGGAACTCCGGGGAACGTGGCTTTACCGGTAGGACTCCCAGGTGCTGTGGCTAGAATGTGGATGGATTTAACGACATTCCACCGGCTAGCTTGATTTTCGATCACGTGGCTTTTGCTGCTTCGGTCTCGATTTGGACGCCGGTTTGGTCGTCGATTTGAACAACGGAGCGCCCCAGGTGCCGGCTGCCAGCAACGCCCCGAAAAGAATAACGGCGTCGATGCTGGCTCGTCCTTCCGGAGACCAGTAAACGTCCCGCAGGTTCAACCAGAGAGCAAATTCGTCAAGGGTAAGGGCCGCGCCCACGCCATAAAGAATTGACATAAACCGGCTGACTATGAGCGACGAATTATCCTCGCCGGTGCCGAAGTCAGCGAGCCACCCGTAGCCCACCAGAAGCAGAATAATGATCCCGAAAACCAGGTGGTGAATATGCCGACTGCCGGCCTCAATGAAATGAAACGGCGGAATCTGGTGCAGGATCGCATAGACCACTGCGCGGACTCCGGCGAATGTGAGGAAGAAACTTACTGAAGCCACAAAGAGCCGCCGTCGTGGCCGGTCGGGAATGCGCTCGTGCAAAGCGTCGCCCAGAGACGTCCCCTGGAGCAGCAACAACATGAGAGCCGTCCCTGCGATCACAAGCAGGAGTATGAACCATGTATAAGCCATAGGACATTAGACAGCATCAGTCCCGCCGCTGCCATGACGATGGTCTCCGGAGTTTGAGCAACTTTGAAAAGCTCGCGAGGTCAAATCGAGGGGTGTCGTGAAGGACTGCTACAGCGAAGGCTCCAACGTTCAGCACCCAAACTGCATCCCGCCCAGAGATGGAACTTAACTAAGTTTCCCTTCAGCACGATAGCTCCAATTTGCAATCGTGTCCTAATCTTTCAGCGGGTTCCTTCGCGAACTTTGCGGGAGTTCTCTGCCTTCCCTGCAGTTAAAAGCTTCTCTTCTGGGCCAGCCGCGCAGAGTCTCTAAGCCGCAAAGTTCGCCAAGAAGAGTCGCAAAAGGGCGCGGAGTTGCCGATCCATCAAATTAGGCAACTACCCAATCTGGTATTGACCTTGATAGCGCAATGGTGGTCCAACCAAAGCTATCCCATCAAGCTGGAACGGTTGTGCAAGGACTAATCTTGACGACGGGCTGGAGCGTGAGCTAAATCACATCTCGTCGCTCAATTTCTGTGCGACCATGTGCCAAATATCAAGTTGCTATCCAGGAAAGTGTGCCTACTCAAGCCACACCCAGCTCCGCACCACGAAGGGACGAGCAGGAGCTGCGCGACGCGCGCTTCGCCATGCGTCTCTCGCTGATTTTTGGTTTGGTAATGCTACTCGGTAAGAGTACGGCGTATTTCATGACGCATTCGGCTGCGATCTTCTCCGATGCGGCCGAATCCGTTATCCACGTCATTGCCGTGGGTTTTGCCAGTTTCAGTCTTCGGCTCAGCACAAAACCAGCGTCCTCTCAATTTCTCTACGGCTACGAGCGGATTACCTTCTTCTCCGCTGGGTTTGAAGGAGCAATGATCGTAGTGGCCGCGATCGCAATTCTCTTTGAATCGATTCGCAGGTGGATTGCCGGGCTACAGTTGGAGCACCTGGGAACAGGCGTGTTGCTGGTGCTGGTGGCAGGAGTCCTCAATGCAGGTCTCGGTTACTATCTGCTGCGAATCGGCCGGCGAACCAATTCGCTGATTCTCGAAGCCAATGGGAAACACGTCTTGACCGATAGCTGGACCAGCTTTGGCGTTGTGGGAGGACTCGGGCTGGTGATTTTGACGCACTGGAAGCCGTTCGATCCGCTGGTGGCCATCGCTGTGGCCGTAAATATTCTCTGGTCAGGCGGCCACTTGGTCTGGCGTTCCGCAGTCGGGCTCCTGGACTATTCCGATCCGCAGGCCGGCCGGGAAATTCGGGAGAAGCTGGATGCAATCTGCTCGGAACTGAACATTCAATACCATGGCGTGCGCTTCCGCACCACCGGATACCGCCAGATTATCGAAGTACACTTGTTGTTCCCGCGCCTGACATCGGTCAGTGAGGCCCACCGCCTCGCCACCATTCTGGAAGAACGCCTGCCTCCCGAACTGGGGATTCCCGCTGAGGTGACGACCCACCTGGAGTGCTTAGAAGACCATGCCGATGTCCACCGCGAGCGGCACTACACGGGGAAACCTGAGTAGACACGCCAGCCATAACTGCCCAACGCGCTACTGCCGGCAATGACGAGCGCCGCAATCCCAACGATTTGCTTCCACCAGATTTCGCATTTACTAGAATTCATTCGGCTTCGATTCGCCATCCCAACCTGGCGGAGGACTTCATCAACCTTGCCGCCATCGAATACGAACGCGCGGATTACAAGGCGGCTGAGCAATTGGATCGGCAGGCGCTCGCCATCATGCAGTCGTTCTATTCGAAAAACCATCCTGAGACAGCGTGGGTCATGACTCTCGCCGCTCGGGCACTCGTGGCCGAGGGGCAACTCAGCGAGGCGGCCGACATGCTACGGGACGCACTGGGGAACCAGAAACAGGTTTACAAAGAGCCCTGGGCATCCAGAGCTATTGCGCGCCGAGTCAGAGGATCATTCCAAAGGATGGATGAAACACAAACTCAGCATCACATTGCAATAACTAATTGGCGAGTTCGGGAACAGCGTGTTTCAGGCCCTGCACCACGCCGCGAAGTTCGGCCAATCCTTTCAACCTGCCGATCAGCGAATATCCGGGATTCACCTTCTTGCCTATATCATCCGCCAACAGGTGCCCGTGGTCGGGGCGCATGGGAATCTCCTGGTCCGCGCGGCCTTCGCGGCGCCGGCGCAGTTCTTCCGCCATCACCGCGTGAATTATGCCCACCATGTCTGAGCTGCCGCACAAGTGATCGGCTTCATGAAACGAGCCGTCTGCCTCGCGTGTGACCTGCCGCAGGTGAACAAAATGGATGCGATCCGCGAACTCCCGAACCATCGCGGTCAAGTCGTTATCTTCTCTTGAGCTATACGAGCCAACACAGAATGTAAGTCCGTTGGCGCGCGTCTCTGCGGCGCTGAGAATTGCTCGCGCGTCATTCGCCGTGGAGACAATACGCGGCAGGCCGAACAGCGGCCAAGATGGATCATCCGGATGAATAGCGAGGCGAATCCCAAGTTCGTCCGCGACCGGAACAACTTCTCTGAGAAACGCCGCGAGATTGCTTTGCAGGTCGTCGGCAGTCACGCCCGCATATTCCGCCAATGCGCGGCGAATGGTTTCGCGGTCATACGAGGATTCCGAAGCAGGCAGCCCGGCAATGATGTTCCGCTCCAAGTCTTCGCGGCGCTCCCGTGGCATAGCTTCAAAACGCCCCCGTGCCGAAGTCACTCGGTCAGCGGTGTAGTCCGCTTCCGCACCTTTGCGGCCGAGAATGAAAAGATCGTAGGCAGCAAAATCGATCGCATCGAATCGCAGCGCATATCCCGTACTGGGCAGACGCCACATTAAGTCCGTTCGCGTCCAGTCCACCACCGGCATGAAGTTGTAGCAAACAGTTTTGACACCGGCTTTGGCGATTGCGGCGAGAGAATCCTTCCATGCTCCAATGAAATGCTGGTACCGTCCCGCGCGCAGCTTGATGGAGTTGTGAACCGGGATGCTTTCGACTACGGACCAGACAAGACCCGCAGCCTCGATTTCATCTTTTCGCCGGAGGACTTCGCGCAGCGGCCACGCTTCTCCGCCGTACATGTGGTGAAGCGCGGTGACGATTCCTGTAGCGCCCGCCTGTTTGACGTGGTCAAGCGGGACCGGGTCCTGCGGACCATACCACCGCCAGGTTTCCTTCATATCTTCGTCTTCACGCTTCCGCCGAGCCGCATCAGGCTCTGCGCTTGGCTTTGCCGCTCACCGAAATCTCTCCCAAATCAACCAGCAGTTTTTTCAAATGGTCTAAATCGTGATGACGCAGGCCGGTCAACGGCGGCCGTGTCTGCCCAACCGCAAGCCCGCGTAGAATCGCGGAATCGCGTGACATGGAGAGCCAGTGAGGATCGTTATTATTCGAATACACAGTTGAAAACTCCATGAGCACAAGCGGCATGAGGCGATACCAAAGATGGCGCGCCGCATCCAAGTCTTTCTCCACGGCCAGATGCTCGTACAACTTCACCGTCAAACCAGGCGTGATGATCGGCAAACATCCAATCCAGCCGTCTGCGCCCGCTGCCAGAGCCGAAAAGGCAATGCCGTCGTTTCCCGCAAAAACCGGGAATGATGGGCCACACACCAGCCTGGTTTCGGGGACCCGATTGTAATCGGGATGTGACCATTTGACCGAATGGATCACGTCTTCCTCAGCCAACTGATGCACCTCGGCCACGCTGAAGTCGGTGCCGGTCAATACTGGCACAACGTAGAGCATGATCGGCAGGCCCACCGCTTCCCGCACTCTGCGGAGATGGTCAAAGCAGTCTCGCTTCGGCGGTCGTAAGACGTAGGGAGCCATGAGCATCAGCCCGGCGCAACCAACCGCCTTGGCATGACGGCTGAACTCAATCGCTTCACTCGTGAGGTAGGTCACCACTCCAGCGTAGATTGGAACCTTACCCGCAACCTCGGTAGCGATCGCCTCCAGAACTGCCTTGCGCTCATCCATGGTCATCGCGATAGGCTCGCCCGAGCTTCCGAGAGGAACCAGCCCGTGGACTCCTTGGTCCAGAAGAAACCGGACAAATTCGCGGCTGCCTTTCAAGTTAACGCTGCTATCGCGATGAAAGGCAGTGATCGTGGGAGCATAAATCCCTTTGGGGGAAATGTTTTTCGACGCGTTCTTAGCCAATCAAAGCTCCTTGTGGTAGTTGCGGGAATGATGGCCGTGAAGTGGAATTGAAGGAAGCCGTTTCATTTAATCACACTGACCGCGTAATTTCAGAGGAATGCAGCCTAGTTTCTTCGCCACCCAGGCTGCATTGCGAGAGCAAGCTCCGAGTCGTGCACCCTAGGCGCGAGTAAGGAAGATCGGCAAGCCCAGCTTGCGGTCGTACGTCGGCCGGTAGCGTTCCGTGTTGTACATGGTGGCAATATCAACTTTGCGTGGTCCTAGTTTGGGATCGGGGATCGGCACCATGGCGTAGCAGCCACTGTTAATCGCCGTCAGCAGGCCGGTTTTTCCCTCTTGCAGAGCATCCATCGCCATTCCAGCGAAAGTGTTGGCGACCATGCGGTCCACGAAATCCGGGCTGCCGGAGCGCAGCTCGTAGGTCAGGTCACTGACCGCTGTCTCGTCGCCGGTAGCCGCTTTGATCTCGTTGCTCAGGTCCTCCGCCACGCTCATTTTCTTGTGGTGGCCGAAGGCATCGGCTGGGCCGTATTCCTTCACCGTATAGCCTTCCCACTCGGCGCCCTCCGAAAGAATCACTAGCGAGTAATTGCTGGGATTGTTGTGCTTGTCCTGAACTAGGATCTCGATCAAGTGCTTCAAGTTCACCTTGTACTCGGGGATGCAGCAGCGCAAACCCGTCACGTACGCGGTATAGAGAGCAGTGTATCCGGCGTCGCGGCCGAACACCCTGAAAATGCCGATGCGCTCGTGCGAGCCAACCGTCGTCCGCTGCCGCTCAATGGCGTCCATAGCGCGCGTGACGGCGGTAGAGAACCCTATGCAGTACTCGGTATTGCGAACGTCGTTGTCCATGGTCTTCGGCACCGCGATCACCTTCACCCCCTGCCGGTCGAGTTCGGCGGCATAGCTAAGGGTGTCATCGCCTCCGATCGCCACTAGGTAATCGAGCCCCAGCGCCTCGATATTTTTCAGCACCGCCGGGGTCACGTCGAACACCGTGCTGGTCACGCCCTTCTTGGTGGATTGCTTGCTCGTAAACTGTTGCCCCTCCAATACAGGCGGCAGCTTTTGCATCTTGGTGGGATTGGTCCGCGAGCTGTGCAGATAAGTGCCGCCCGTGCGGTCGATGGTGCGGGTGTTCTCGCGGTTCAAGGGCTGGATATACCGCGACCGGCTGGCCGGGTCTTTCAGATCGACGTGCGTCAATCCTTCCCAACCACGGCGGATGCCAATGACGTCGCATCCGATTTCTGCCCCCCGGTAAACTACCGACTTGATGACCGAATTCAGTCCCGGGACGTCGCCGCCTCCGGTAAGAATACCAACGCGCTTTGCCGACATGAAATGCTCCTTATAAGTATGAAAGTGCGGATCAGAACCTCAAAATTCATTCTATAGAAGATCGCGCCAAAAGGATGGCTCAGTGACGTGCATGATCGGATGCCGGGTGATCCTCCTATCTCGGCGGCATCGCTATGCGCGGCTGACCGTGCGATGCGCAGGACGACGGCGAGCGCCATCCCTGCCCAAAAAGCATGTTGCGTCTGGCAACAATCGGACCCGGCGGAGCGGTTCACAATCATGATTAAGACCTCCCGGCAGGCCGCCGATGCAGTATGCGAGTGCGACCGGCGGAAATTCATCAGGGTTTGATCCCCGTCTCAAGAATACCGTCACTTCGACGCTCGTCGCAGATCGCCTGCCCGCAAGTGTCGTTCTTCCCTGGCTGTGGCCAAGAAACCGGTGCAGGCATTTTGCTTCGACGGCTGACCAATGGGGTGGAGCGACAGGAAGCTTGCTCACTCTCCATGGAAGTGTGAGCTGAATCAACTTGCTCTTCGATGGCTCCAAGCATTCACTTCGCAGTAGCTGGCACTACGACTCCGCCTTCGATCTTCGGAATACCGAAGTGCCCGCCGAGATGGAATAAATCAACCGGACTGATAGACCCGGAGACCACGATAAAGTTGACGTCATCCGGCCGGGCAACGAGAATCGCGATGTCGCTGATAGCATTATTTTCTAAATGGATCCAGAGATCGGTCACGCCCGGCCCCCCGCCCTTCTCATGGTTGTTCACCAGTTGTGTCCAGCCCGCTTCGTGGTACTCCTTTTTCACGGAACTTAGAACCGCCGGATCGTACATCCAGGCTCCGGGAAAATGGTAGCTGTGCACTGAGAGTCCACTTACACCTGCAATCACGCGGCGCAGGTCGTCGTTATCCCGGTCCAGCTTGGACGCAAATACCAGCATGGTATGGTCCAGCGTGAATTCCGTTTTCGAGGACGCGCTTTGCCCCAAAGCCTCAACGCCTCGAGGAACCCAGTCGTGCGACGGCTGCTGTCCCTCGGTCAGTTTGGCGGCAGACGTGGCGATCAAAACCACAAAAACAATGCGGAACAACCTCATAGAGCACCTCAATAAGGGGAACGGGATGGACTGCAGCCCCACTTCTAAGGCAGTGTTCCCGCCATAGGCAATGCACGACAGGTAATCTGTAGCTCACCCGCTAACCCTATGAATTCAGACGCATCTAGGAAGAGAAGTCAACTACTGCCAAAGCTAGATCTGGCTTGGCGGTTGGGGAATCGAAACACGAGACGCCTATCTGACTGATTACGGGCCGGGGATTCCGGAATCAAGATGCCTTTACTTGCTTTCTCTGGCATCGTCTTCTTCCTCTACCACCACCGGAACGAAAGCCGCTTGTCGGCGACCTGGGTATGGCACGTTCCAACCCCGCACGTCGTGCCAGAGGATCCGGTTGAGCTTTTCGGCAGGCGCGGCATCGGGTACGTCGAAGCGCATGCGGTTGGAAGCCAATGCCCCCTCGCGCTCCGCGCCCCGTAATGCGGATGCCGGTGGGTTAACTTCGAAAAGAGATTGCTTTGGAATCTCAGCTGAGTAGGGGGTAAGGTTAGGCGTGCTCTGGAAAGCGTTGCGCATGTCGTTTGCGATCAGATCGAAGAGCGAAAGCGTTGGCAAACCGAGCATGAGTTCGATGGACTTCAGTATGCTTTGGTGGGAATAAAACGTCGAATCGATGGAGGCGCGGCGCGTGTAGGGGCTGACAACCAGCGCGACCGTGCGATGGCCGTCAACATGATCAACGCCATTCTGCGCATCGTCCTCGACGACAAAGATCGCCATCTTCCGCCAGAAAGCCGATCTGGAGAGCGCCTCGACGATGCGGCCGAGTGCAAGGTCATTATCGGCCACCATCGCCTTCGGGGTGGAGACGCCTGGCCGTGTCCCTACCGTATGGTCGCAGTTTAATTGGAGGAGAGTGAGGTTCGGCATGTTTCCCTCTTTCTCCCACTTCTTTAGATCGGTTAGAAAAATCTGCGCCCGGACCACATCCGGGACGGCGTTGGTGTAGCCGGGGAAGTAGTGTGCCATCACCTGATTAAGCGGCGGGATGGGAGAACCATGGTGGAACTCCGAGGAGAAATCCGCACCCTCCTGCCAACGTTTCAGATACTGGCTGCGTTGCTCGGTCGAAATGTTCATCGCAGGCGTGAACTCTCCGTAGACACGAACTGTTTTCTTGCGAGCCAATGCGATGTCCCACAGAAATCCGGACTTGGAATAGGCGATGGGGTCGCTGCCGTCGAAGGGATAGCTGCGGCCTTCGTAGCCCGGCCACATGGCGTAGGCGGTTTCGTTGGCTTGGGTGAGCCATTGGTGGCCATCCCCGCTCACTCCGCCGGTCGCATAAAAATTGTCGAGCAAGACGAACTGGTCAGCCAGCCGATGCTGATTGGGCGTAACGTCCTCACCGAACATGACCAGGGACGGATCTCCATTGCCTTTGCTTAGGTCGCCCAGTACTTGGTCATAGGTGCGATTCTCTTTAATGATGAAGACAACGTGCTCGATTAAAGAGGGATCGCCCGATCGTGCTGGAATCGGCATCGGGGCTGCCACGGCCCGCCTGCCGGTACTCGCCTTGGCGGAAAGAGGTATGTGGTTATTTTCCGCAACCGATGTTGTGTAGCCCGCGAGCTGCGCCGCATCCGGCAAATGCAACACGTGCACCGACCCGCGTTCAGCGTACACGCTGCGTTTCCCTATCTCAGCTTGAGCGCCTGCTCCCACGCCAAACAGCGTCCCAACGGCTAAATACTTGCCATCGGCGCTTAGTGAAAGGCTCGCTGGATACCAGCCTGTCGGGATAAGTCCGTCGATCTTCCCAGTCGCTGTTGTGACTTGGGCAACTGCGTTCAGGCCGCCACAAGCGACGAAGAGAGTCTGACCGTCAGCGGTGAGGGCGAGCGCCGTGGGCGCCACGCCGCCCACTGCCCGCTCAAATGGCTGGATCGTAATCGTACGGGTTACTTTGTTAGTGCTTGTGTCAATCACAGAAACGGAGTCGTCGTTGGAGTTAGCGGCGAAGATCCGGTTGCGAGGCTCGTCCCACAGAATCGCCGTGGGATGCAGCCCTACCCGAATCTCAGCGGTTGCCTTTCCAGCTTTCGCGTCAATGCGGGTGACCGTTCCGGTAGCGGCGATTCCCCGGGAATCAATCACAACCACATCCTGAGGACGCTTCTGTGGTTCATCGGGATCAGCGATACCGGTAGTCGCCGTGGAGTCGCCGGCTTTAGCAAGCCGGCCGCCCCAGTTGCTGACATACACGACGGTACCTGCTGCATTAATCGCCGCGCCAAAAGGTGCGATAGCAGTCGCAACTTTGGCGATAAGCGCTTTATGATCGAGATCGATCAGAGCAAGTTGATTGTCGTAGGTGAGTGGCACGGCTGCGACACGCGCCTGTCCAGCGACAGCAAGCGCACCACACAGATAAGAACCCAAATCGGACACTACGATAGAGGCCGAGCCATCGTGGAGTCCGAATAGATCCAGGTGCGGAGGCTGGCCGGTGTGGTCAGCGACAGCAAACGCGGCCAAAGCCTGCCCAGTAGACGCATCGTAACGCACGCCTTGCAGGCACGGAGACCCTTTCCACTGTTGATGCGAAATGAGCTTGTTCTTCTGCCAGTCAAACTGATAGACATCTTTGCCCGCCGAGATAAACAGCTGCTCCGAGCTTGCGCCAAAGGAAACGCCGTAGACCCGCCCGCGGACGATTGCTGGCACTCCCGCCGGCGTGATTCCCTGTCGCGTTGTGATCACACCAGGGTCAGGAACAGAGCGCTGCGGCTCGATGGGCAGTTGCGCGGACATGAACTTACAGAGCGCCAGGACAACAAACCACGCGCGCATGCGGTTCATGGGGGAACGAAAGCTCAACTTAGCGCTGGCAAATAAAATATCGAAGCACTCTTCAACGATCTGCTTTCTCCGTGAAAGTCCACAGCGCCCGCACATGAGGAGATTATGGCAGATCGAACCAGCGATTCACATGTGCTAACGGCAATCGAGCTTTCTCCGCTTGACCTGCCGCTGGCCAAACGATTAGCCTACCGCCACAACGTTTGGGGAGGTGGTCTCCATGCTTAGTGGCTTCAAGCAGTTCATTCTTCGCGGCAATGTAATTGATATGGCGGTGGGCGTCGTCATAGGAGCGGCCTTTGGCGGCGTGGTGACTGCTTTAACCAAGGACCTGCTTACGCCGTTTATCGCTGCCATCGTGGGCAAGCCGGATTTTTCTGCCGTTAGCTTCACCGTCCACGGCTCGGCGTTTCCGGTCGGCGACTTCATCAATGCTGCCATCTCGTTCCTGTTGATCGCGGCCGCGGTGTACTTCTTTGTGGTCACGCCGGTGAACGCGTTGGTGGCCCGCATGCGCAAGGCCCCGGCGCCCGCCGATCCCACCACGAAGAAGTGCCCCGAATGCCTGAGCGAAATTCCTATTGACGCTCGCCGCTGCGCGCACTGCGCCCAGCCAGTAATGGGGAAAGCAGCATGAAATGACATATAGGCACAGGTTTCTCCTCTTGTTGTTCAGTCTGTGTCTGCTTGCCGCCGGATCTCTGCTAGCTGCATCCCAGAACTCGGACGCCAAGCCTCCCGCACAAACGCAGCTGCCCAAGCGGGTTCGCGTTAGTCAGGGAGTTACGCAATCCTTGCTGATCAAGAAGGTGGATCCCAAATATCCTGATAAGGCTCGGAACCAGCACGTGCAAGGCACCGTAGTGCTCCGGGCTGTCATCGGAGCTACCGGCGATATCAGCGAGTTGGATGTGTTGAGCGGCGACAAACTCCTGGTGCCCTCGGCGCTCAAAGCGGTGAAGCAATGGAAATACCGCCCATACTTGCTTCAGGGACACCCGGTCGAGGTGGATACAACAATTACTGTGAACTATACCCTCTCCCAATAACCCCGGCCCAGTCGTCGGCGCCCCCCAGGCCCGGACTAGCGAAACAGCAGCATGGTCGAAGTCTGATTCATGTGTCCCAGGTATTCCTCGCCATAAGTGCTGAAGCCAATGGCGGGAATCCCGGAGAAGATGGATCCGTACTCGTCGCACCGCTTTTCACTGCGAAGCTCGAGGGTGCGCAGGATGCAATGAAAGTCGATCAGTCCTGAAATGTGTCCTAAGGCAGATTTCCTGGCCGCGAGGGCGGCGCGGGTGTCGGCCACGATGTCGGTACCTTTCAGCACTTCCAGATGCATCCCCTCTTTGATCTGGCAGTAGAAGACCATGCTGTTTCCATCAATCCGCTGGGGACTGCGCACGAAGGGTTCGCCGTTGATCATGAGGCCCAGCGGGCGGTCCATGAAATGGTCTGGAACTCCTCGCGGACGCGCACCAATGGCTTCGGCATAGGCCTGAAGAGCGGGTTTGCCGTCGAATTGAATTACCATACGCCGGGCTTCGTCAACCTGGGTGGCGACCAGGCGCTTGCCGGTTGGCAGAAAACTCTGAGTTTTGAGGATGTCGAAGCCGTTCTTCAGCCGCAGGAGCAACAGAACTGCGGCATCGGTATGGGCCTTTCCTGCCGCGCACACGTAAGTTTTCCGGAACTTCATGTCGTCGCCGGCCGCACCGCCGACGAATAACACGTCACTGTGGTCCCCGATCTTTTCCATCAGGCGCTCCGAGGCTCCACTCAAGCCATCGATCAACACCAGGCCAACGTACCTGGTGAGATCCAAAGAAGAGACCGGAAGCTGAAAGTGCCCTTCGAAATGAGCAAAGGCCTGGCTCACAGGTATTTCAGCGTGGAGGTTTTCGATCACCGCTGCGCAGACGTCTTCTACTACGTCGCCAGGAAGAAACATGGCGACTACCGAACCTGTCATCATTTTGCCGGCACCGATCTCACCAGCGGTGGAGCAACCGGCGACACACGCGCCGGGAAATGCCGCCTGCAGGCGCTCGCTGAGGAGTTGTGGCTGGTACGTGGTTGAGGCGAAGAAGAGCACGAACCGCGGCATGCAGGGCCCACATTGCGCCAGCAAGTCTTCGACGGCCTGGGCGAGGGGTTTGCTGGAATGTGCAGTGGTGATGGGCACGGCGTGACTCCTAGCCAAGCTAGAGGGATACTCCCAACTCGGCAGCGATGATTCGGACTCTTTCCTCAGTGCGGGGATCGTCCGGCGACAGCGCAGTGAACGCGTCCGGATTCACCCCTTTGAAGATAAGTTTTGCTTTGGTGGTGTCGGTGAGCAGAAGATTGCCCTTGGCGCGGCGTTCAATAATCAGATCGATCATGCGTTTAATGCGTCCGGCCATTGTCAATGCTCTCCTACAGGCGCTCGCCATCAGATCGCATGTGGTTCATCGGCAGGGTGACCAGATCCTTGAATGTGGTGGCGAAATGCCTGGCCGACGCGTGCCGCGGGCTGCGGCTGGCTGACCCCTCCACTTCATCGCGTACTGAAAGCGCGTAGGGGCCTTTTCGTCGGGGACAATGCAGGCTACGATCAAGTTCATGCTCCGATGCGGCGGTCGTATCCTACTGGGAATTGTTCTCTTGCTGGCTAGCGCAGTGGCGCAGGTGAAAGACGCAAAGCGGCCCCATTCGCCGGAGGCCGGGGCAGCAAGTGAAGTTACCAGCGGCTTCTACCGCAATCCCTTCTTCGGCTTCCGCTACAAAATCCCCTTTGGCTGGGTGGAGCGCACTGCCGAAATGCGCGAAGACGACACCAACAACAAACCAACCGATCCCTCTCAAGCCCAGGTTCTGCTCGCGGTCTTCGAGCGGCCGCCCGAGGCGATGGGAGACACCGTGAACTCCGCCGTCGTGATCGCCGCCGAGAGTGTGCAATCTTACCCGGGATTAAAAACCGCGGTGGACTATTTCGCACCGCTCGAGGAAGTCACCAAAGCCAAGGGATTCAAAGTTACAAACGAGCCGTATGAATTTTCTGTCGGCTCAAAACAAATTGCCCGCGAAGACTTTAGCAAGCAACTTGGCAAGCTCACCATGCAGCAAGCTTCTCTGGTCATAGTGCAGAAGGGCTACGTCGTGTCCTTCACGTTTATCGCGGGCAGTGCAGACGAAGTGGAAGAGCTGATTGAAGGGCTGAGTTTCTCTCCAATTCTGAAACCAAGTAGCCCTTCCTCCCCAACGCCAAGAAAGTGATTTTTTTTAGCCGCTAAACCCCTCCAGGACCATGAGTTGCGTCCTCAATTCGAGGTCGAAGGGTGTGCCATTATGTGCTATAATCACAACTATCTGCAGGGCCCGTAAGTGTTAATAATTTCAGTAATTTGACGCGGTTCGAGCGCACCGGAATGGCGCCACCAGCCAAGCCTAAGTCCGGCGTTCTCCACGGAGTGGAATGGCCACAAAAGAGATCAACACACCTGTCGCGGAAAGCGTCGATAAAGATAAAAACGGGAAGGTGACTCCTATCACTGGTAACGGAGATTACACCGCCGATTCCATCAAAGTTCTCGGCGGCATGGAAGCTGTCCGCAAACGTCCCGCCATGTACATTGGCTCAACTGGCGAGATGGGATTGCACCACTTGGTTTACGAGGTGGTGGACAACTCGGTGGATGAGGCGCTCGCCGGATACGCCGACAAGATCGAAGTCGCCATCCACATTGATAACTCCATTACTGTGGTGGACAACGGCCGCGGCATTCCCGTGGACGCGATGGACATTGACGGCGAAAAAGTTTCCGCCGCGCAAGTCGTCATGACTAAGTTGCATGCCGGCGGCAAGTTCGATTCTTCTTCCTACAAAGTTTCTGGCGGACTGCATGGCGTGGGCGTTTCCTGCGTGAACGCGCTCAGCGAGGAACTTGAGCTGGAAATTTGGCGCGATGGTTTTACCTGGGAGCAGACTTACTCCAAGGGCGAACCTACCAGCAAGCTGAAGAAAGCCGGCGCCAGCAAGAAGCGTGGGACCAAGGTTCGCTTCCTGCCGGACAGGAGCATCTTTACCGCGACCGAATACAACTTTGACACGCTGGCCCAGCGCCTGCGCGAGTTGGCATTTTTGAATAAGGGACTGCTCATCACGCTGACCGATGAGCGTACTACAGACTCAAAGACCGGCGAGCACAAGACTGCCGAGTTCAAATATAACGGCGGCATCGCCGAGTTCATCAAGCATCTGAACCGCGGCAAGCAGGTGCTGCATGAAAAGCCCATCTACATGGAAGCCGAGCGTAGCGGCGTGGTCATGGAAATCGGGCTGCAGTACAACGATGGCTATTCCGAGTCGGTTTTCAGCTTCGCCAACAACATCAATACGGTGGATGGCGGAAGCCATCTCTCCGGCTTCCGCATGGCACTCACTCGCACCATCAACTATGCCGGGCAGCAGATGGGCCTGTTCAAAGACGTAAAAGAAAATCTTACGGGCGATGATGTGCGCGAAGGCCTGGTAGCGGTCATCAGCGTGAAACTGTCTCAACCGCAGTTCGAAGGTCAGACCAAGGGCAAGCTCAATTCCGATATCGCCGGAATTGTGCAAGCCTTCATCAACGAACGGCTGGGAGCGTTCTTCGAACAAAACTCCACGGTCGCGCGCAAAATCATCAACAAAGCCATTGACGCTGCCCGCGCCCGGGAAGCCGCACGCAAAGCTCGCGACCTCACTCGCCGCAAGGGCGCGCTCGACGGTGGCGGCCTGCCCGGCAAGCTGGCCGACTGCTCGGAGCGCCAGCCAGATCGTTGCGAGCTGTTTCTGGTCGAGGGTGAGTCCGCCGGTGGTACTGCCAAGCAGGGACGCGACCGCCGTTTCCAGGCGATTCTTCCGTTGAAGGGAAAGATTCTCAACGTCGAGAAAGCCCGCTATGACAAGATGCTGGCCCA
>Ga0182030_10013361_pt1 | contig 16342 bp, 13 predicted proteins | sample 812S3MmetaG_FD_121299 | JGI IMG/M metagenome (GOLD analysis project Ga0182030, IMG submission 121299) | Permafrost microbial communities from Stordalen Mire, Sweden - 812S3M metaG (Illumina Assembly) | ecosystem: Environmental > Terrestrial > Soil > Wetlands > Permafrost | place: Sweden...
GAGAACCTCGGGCCGGTCGCAGCGAATGAGCACCTGCATCGGTTTCTCGTGAACTTCCTGCCGCACCTGGTGAATGTCGCCCTCGGCGATCAGGTATCCGCCGGTGATGAGAATGACGCGGTCGGAGATGCGGTCAACTTCGTCGAGAATGTGGCTGGAGATAATGACATGCATGCCCTGGCGGCCAAGGTCTTCGAAAAGTGCCATTGACTCGGCACGGGCCATGGGGTCCAGTCCATTCAGCGGCTCATCGAGAACGAGAACGCGCGGATGATGGGCGATGGCTTGTGCCAGGCGAATCTTCTGACGCATGCCTTTGCTGTATCCGGCGATCCTGCGGCCGGCGGCTTCGCCGAGCTGGACGCGATCCAAAGCCTCGACGGTGAAATCCGCTGCCATCGCCTTTTCCATGCCATAGAGCATCAGGCTGTCGTAAACAAACTGCCATCCGGTGATGTTGCGTGGAAAGGAATCGAACTGGGCACAGTAACCAACGGCGCTGAAGAACTCTGTCGCGTCGGCAGGGGTAAGTCCAAGAACCGAAAGACGGCCGCGCGAGGGTTGAATGAGTCCGGTCATCAGGTTCATCAGCGTGGTCTTGCCCGATCCGTTGGGTCCAACCAGCGTGGTGATGCCGGGGGGAATCGAGAGCGTGATGCGATTCACGCCCAGGACTTCGCCATAGAACTTGGAGACATCTTCGAAAATGATCTGGTCGCTCATCCGCGGACCACCTCGCGCGCGCGAATGCGCTGGTTCAGCATGGCGAAGCAAACGAGGCAGGCCAATGTGAGCATGCATGCGATGGCGCCATTGGGCAGAAAATTGTCAGTATTGAAATGCTCCGGAGCTCCGAGGAGCCGTTGCCAGACGAGCGTGATCATATAGGGGATATTGAGCAGAAATCCCCACCTCGTCCGCAGTACAGCACTTGCGATGGCTCCCACGCCAGCGGGGATGAAAACGGCAGCAAAGATGACGCCGGTTGCCACGACACGCCACTTCACCCATGCCGACAAGGCGAGGCCCAGGATAGAGAGCAGGATGATCCAGATGAAAGAGCCAGCGAGAATGCCGAAGGCAATGCGCAGATTGCCGGCCATCCAGGGCAGGGTCGATGTGTATCCCTGATAGATGAAGAGCCCGAGACAGGGAATCCACGTAACGATCGAGAGTGTTGCGAAGAGCGCGAGGAACTTGCCGAACAGATAGCCGAACCGAGAGATGGGATGGCTGAGCAGGATCGGCAGTGCGCTGTCAGCGAGGTCGAAGGTGATGACGCGTGGAGCGACCCACGAAAGGAGAACCAGGGCGAGCCAGCATTGGCCGGAAAGAACCTTCAGAAAGAAGCCTGCATCGACATTGATGAGTTCGCTTGCTTTCCCGTTGATCAGGCTGCGGACCAGGGGATTGTTCGCCGCATAAATTCCGACCAGAGAGATGAGGCAAGGCACGAGGCAGAGGATGAAGAGAGCGATCGTGATCTTCGAGGCCCATGCCTCGGCCCATGCGTAACGCGCAAGCACGAGGATACGCTCTGCCGGAGAGGTAACAGGGCCTTCATAGGCTCGGTAGCTGCGCTTATAGACGGCCATTGGCAATCCTTTCCTTGTCGTTGTCCATGGCCCGCAGGAAAATGTCTTCGAGTGAATCGCGGCGCTGATTCATGCGGCGAATCTGAACGCCCTGTTCCGAAGCAATGACGTAAAGATCGCGGACTTCCACGTTTTCCGGGAGAATGAGTTTGATGCGGCCGCCGGGAAACACGGCGCACTCGCAGCCCAGGCCGCGTACGCTGACTGAAAAGCGTTCCGTGGCCCCAACCGTCTCCAGCTCCATGAAGCTGCGATTGGAACGGCGTTCCTCTTCGATATTGCAGAGCGCCGCCAGATGGCCGCCTTTTAAAATGAGCACCTCGTCGCACGTATCATCGATGTCGCGAAGCAGGTGCGAGGAGATGAGGAGCTGGATGCTGCCTTCCTTACGAATATCTTTGATGAGTTGAAGCATGCGCAGCCGAGCCACTGGATCGAGGCCATTCGTCGGCTCATCGAGAATAAGCAACCGCGGCCCGTGAGCCAGCGCCTGGGCCAGCTTGACGAGCTGCTTCATTCCCAGCGAATAGGAGTTGACCTTGCGGTAGCGCACCTCGCCGAGGCCAACATAGAAGAGCGCTTCGTGGGCGCGCTCCAGGGCCACCTCCGGTGGCAAGCCGGCAAGCTCAGCCATGTAGCGCACAAAACGCACGCCGCTCATGTTTCCAATGAACGAATCGTTCTCAGGCATGTAGCCGACTTTACCGCGAATTTCGGCTCGATTCAGATGCGAGTCGAGACCGAAAACGCTGGCCGTGCCTTTGGTGGGGCGATGAAAACCAAGAAGCGTGTTAATCAGGGTCGACTTACCGGCCCCGTTCGGTCCAAGAAGTCCGATCGCCTTTCCGCGCAACTCACCCGTGAGCCCGTTGAGAACAACACGGTTGGCGAGCCGGACTTCCAGGTCCTTCAGGTCGATGACGCCCATATCAGTTCTTTACGACAAACTTAGGGTTCTTGTTCCCGAATCCTAACAAAGTTTCGATGGTCAGAAAGTCGACATTGAAGAGACGGCTGTCGGTTGCGGCCACAATGCTGTCTTCTTCGCCACGCACACACACGGCCGTGGGCTTTGCATCCGCCGCCATCTGCCGCAGCGCGTCCGCCGCCTTGCCGCTCATTTGCCCCAGAAGCGGCGTTAAAACAGGCGTCAAGTTCTGATACGCAATGGCCGAGTAGTTCTCGTTCGCATCCTTGGGCAGCAACGAGATGAACGACGTAGAGCGGGCAAGCGAATCTCCGCTGGCGTAGATTTTGAGCGACTCCATCAAGAGTGCGCGATCGGGAGCCACAACCATGTAGCCGTCGGCGAACGTGTACTGCGCGACAACAGTGCCGGTTCCTGAGTCGTGCACAGAATAGTAGCGTTGCCCGTCGACCGTGGTCGAGTCGATGGAGATATGATGCGGATGCTGACCGTTCGCAAAATTGTTCGACAATGCGGCCAGATGTTCCAGCGTCTGCTCCAGGCGCGCCGAGTCGTTGACCTCAATGACCGCTTTCCATGATGGGGTGGGAAGAACAGGCCCATCGAGCGCAACTGTGAAGTCCCCGCCCAGCGAAGCGGCCACGTCCTCGCGAAGGTCAAACTGCAAATTCGCTTGCATGTCCGCGCGGTCCTTATTCTGCATCTCTTTGTCGGGGACGGCCATGTTCAGAATGTCATCGACAATCGTCTTCGGATCTTTCGACAGCACCGCCACCGCCGCGGCCGCATTCGGAGACACAAACTGCAGAGAGCCGATGGCAGCGGGTGCCGCGAGCCAGGATGCAACGCCTTGACGTGCTCCGGAGAATTGCAGCTTTACCTGATTTTCCGGCTGGCCATTGATTTCGCGGTGTTCCGCAATCAGATATTGAACCTGGTCGAGCCCGCTCGTATTCACCGCGCTCTCAGCCCGTGCGCCGCCATGCACCAGCATGGCCTTTGCCCCAATCATCTCGTGTAGATCGGCGGCCAGGAATATGCCCGCCCCGCGGCTGTATGCGCCCGCAATCTGCTTTCCAAAATCAGCCTGCGCAAAACCGCTGTCTCCCGAGTTCAATTGACGGTTAACCAATTTCAGGGCCGCAACATCGTTGGAAAGGACGATGTGATTTCCCGCGATAACCGCGAAGCCGCCGTTCTTTTCCTCCGCGGGAACACTGTTCAAACTATTCTCGTCGAGCACCGTCAGGCCCTTCATCGAACCGGAAACGGGGAACTGATTCTTCAACAGATCTTCCAGACCAGCCTGCTTCACGTCCGCCACAATCGCGAATACAGGATGGCCAGCCTGCTTCACGCCCACAACCACGATCTCATTGCCGAGATAGGTGCTAACCTGGTGAATCTTGTCCACCAGCGCATCGAGATCCGCAGTGTTCTTCTCATGCCCCTGGTTCCACCATTGCTGCAACTCAGGGCTTTGCTTCAGTTCCTCGTGGAAAATCTGATTGGCCTGCGCCACAAAATCGCCAAGATTCGGAATACTAATGTAGAGCAGCGTATCTGCCGGCACTTTACCAACCAGGTCGCTCGTGTAGCGAGGCTCGGGAAAGGGGATTTGTGCAATGCGATGCTGCAACACTCCCAGTTCGGCAAGCAACGGCAGGTACTTCTCGCGGTCGTGGCTCCACGCAATTTGCTGCTCAACCGGCGCCGGCGCCAGCGCGCTGCTGGTCGACACCTGGTCCCCGGCGTGGACAACGGAATCAATCCCGCCATGCGACACATCCACCGCCCCCTGAAGCACCGCGACGCGAGAACCTTTGAGGCCGGAGTCTACTGAGAATACCGTGCCCGTGACGGCCACGCGGCAGTCCGGCGTCTTGACATAAAGGTGACCGGAGGTGCGCTTCACCGCTTGCACAATCACGTCGCCATCATCCAGAGCGATAGTCGTGTTCACGCCGCGTGCGCCGATTGCCAGCACGCTCCGCTCGTTCATTTCAACTGTCGATCCATCGGACAGGCGCAGTACCGCATGACCACCGCCGCTGGTGCGTAGACGCTGATCCTGCGAGAGTTTATCGCCGGGCGCAAGCTGGCGATCGCCATTGTTCGAAATCAGATAAGCAGACCCGTCAATCGACTCAACCTCGGCGCGAACTCCCGGTGGAACCTGCCAATAGGCCCGATACACAAAAAGACCCGCAAGCAGAAACGTTGCCGCGGTGGCAAGTGCCCAGCCGAATGTCCGAGGACGCCACGCATCGATCCGGACAGTCTTCGGAGCGGACCAACGCACGGCCGTTGCTGCCGACCCTGCCTGAAAGCGGAGGCGGCAAGCCTGGCACTCAAGCAGATGCGCGTCAATCAAGCGCAATGTCGAATCAGGAACAACGCCTGCATCGCGCGACAAGAATCGCCGGCGCACGTCTTCGCACGTGACCAGAACGCTGCTCGGCGCGTGAACTCCGTGGTCCAGGCCCAGGCGCTCGGCCACGCGATCCGCCGATGCGGAAAGCTGATCCGAAGTAGGCCTGTCGGCGTGAATGGCTTCGATTGCGGACTCAAATAGAACTTCGTCTTGTCTCATCGTCTTCCCCGATTCAATTCCGAGAGTCGTCTCTTCAGCCGGGAGCGTGTCTGATGCAGCGTAACGGCTACTACTGCCTGGGACGTGCCGAACCATTGTGCAATCTCCCGATTGTCCATCTCTTCCAGATACCGCAGCGTGAACATTTCAGCTGCGCGTGGAGGCAATTCTGCAATCGCTTCTCGAACCAGATCGCTCAACTCCCGGTTTGCCACCGTTCGTTCCGGCGAACTGCCCGAAGCCATCGAGGCGGCTTCTTCAAGCGGCTCGGCTGCGGCAGAGGCGCGCCTCCTCAGCAAGTCGAGCGCTCCGTTAATGGCAGCGCGATAGAGATAGCTGCCGGCGTTGGCAACAGGGGCGTTTGTGCTCGCCAGCCGCAAAAACACGGCTTGCGCCACGTCCTCCGCATCGGCCATGTTGCCGGTAATTCGATAGGCCGACATGAGCACGCGCCTGTTGTGCTCCCCAAATAGAGAGGAGAGATCGTGCGTAAGCGGCAGGATTGCGTTGCCGACGGCCACCGGACCACCTTCTTGACTGTTCATAGGGATGACGCTCGAATCGGACAATTCTTAATCGGACAAGGAAGAATTACGAAAAAAGTTCTACACACGTTCCGAAAAGCCCAGTTCTTGGGCATTTAACTTGCGCAGGCCGCCATGTTGGTCGAATAGCCTGCCAAGGGGTTGGCAGGCCGGTTTTGTTGTCAAATTGCCAGGCTCGAAGATTTACGGAGCGTGCCATGACCCTGTGGTGAAATCAGGCGGAACACTCTTCACGACCAAGACTATCAGCGCAGGGTGTCCGTAGAAATCGCTGCTTCCCGCGGCATCAGCGAGCCATCCATCCGCCATCGACAACAAGAATGTGCCCGTTAATGTAGTCGCTCGCAGGGGACGCAAGAAAGACGGCAGCGCCGGCGACATCTTGCGGCGAGCCCCACCGTCCCGCGGGAATGCGCTCGAGGATTTGCCGGGAGCGCGTTGAATCGTCTTGAAGCGCCTGCGTGAGTTCGGTCGCCATGTATCCCGGAGCAATGGCATTGACTTGTAGTCCGCGCGCGGACCACTCATTCGCGAGTGCCTTGGTGAGTTGAGCCACGGCGCCTTTGGCAGCGGCATAGGCCGGCACCGTAATGCCGCCCTGAAAGCTCAAAAGCGACGCCATATTAATGATTTTTCCCGAACCTCGTTCGAGCATGGGACGGGCGGCCTGCTGGCAAAGACGAAACAGGCTAGTCAGGTTTGTATCCAGAACCTCGTTCCACGCGGCAACGGGAAAGTCGATGGCCGGTGCGCGCCGTGTGATTCCGGCGTTGTTTACGAGAATATCAATGGAACCCAGGGCTTCAATCGCCTCTTCGATGAGACCCACAGCATTCTCCGGGTTCGTCAGGTCGGCAGCGAGCGCGGCATGACGCACCCCCGTCGCTCGCACTCTATCGATCACATCGAGAGGCACGGATTTGGAACCGTGCAGCGCCACATTGGCCCCCGCCTCTGCGAGTGCCACCGCAATGGATGCCCCCATGCCGCGCGACGATCCAGTAACAAGAGCGTTCATCCCGGTAAGTCGAAAAGAGTCGAGAATCAAGAGGTGTCTCCCCGCCGAGTTATCCCCGGCGTGACTAAAGAAGGTCAGCTAGTTGAATGGGATCCATGTCGGTGTAAACCTGGTTTTCACCACCCATACCCCAGCAAAAAGAATAACTGGCCGTTCCGACGCCTGCATGGAGCGACCATAACGGCGAGATTGCCGCTTGTTTGTTTGCGACCAGCAGGTGGCGCGTTTCATGCGCCGGCCCCATCAAATGAACCACGCGCTGATCTGTCGGAAGATCGAAGTAAAGGTAGACCTCTGAACGGCGCATATGCGTATGCGGCGGCATCGTATTCCAGACGCTTCCTGAATGAAGGGTTGTGAACCCGAGCACAAGTTGGCAACTTGCGATCCCATCGGCGTGGATAAGTTTGTAAATCGATCGATGGTTCGCTGTAGCCGGACCGCCAATGGTCTGTGGCGCCACATCCATCGAATGGACAGATGCAACAGGATACGCAGCGTGCGCGGGATAGCTCAGCAGATAGAACTCCGCGGGCGATTCTGAATTCAGGCTTCCAAACGTGATGGAATGCTCGCCGCGTCCCACATACAGCGCGTCGCGATGATTGAGCTCATAATGCGCTCCGTCAATGCGGACAAAGCCCTGAGCACCGATATTCAGGATCCCAAGTTCACGGCGCTCGGTGAAACATGATACGCGCAATTGCGGGGGGCACTGAAGTTCGAGCGGCTCGGAAAGAGGCGTCGCACTGCCAATAACGGTCCTGTCCAGATCGACATAGACCAGTTCGATCGAACCAGGCTTGAACAGACTGTCGACGAGGAAAGTGGACCGTAGCTCCTCAGTAGACATTCCCGCAAATCGAACTTCATCGGCGAGTTGCAAAGTCCTCATGGCACTTCCTCAGATTGCTTTGTGGCAAAGCCAATTGTCTCCCCAGTCTCAACAAACGAATTCAACGTCTAAGTGGAGTAAACGATCGGCCGGCCCAGAAACACCGGCGCAATATGCCGTGCAAACAGGTTCTCGGTAACGTTCCTTGCAATGATCTCTTCGTTCGACGCAAGCAGATCGAGATAGCGCGAGCCCGCCTTAGCCGCGACCTTGAAGCTCACATGCAGCAGTTGCCGAAAGTCGGAGTTGTAGCTGGCGCAATGCAGATTGTGCCGCAAGGCTCCCGCGAACTGCTGCCCAGCCCATCCTGCAACCTCACGAGGGGAGGGGAGTCTTCGCGGATCGATGTCGATAACAGTCGCATAAGGCGCGCACAATTCTTCTGAGTGACTCACGGCTTCAGCGTAAATCTCCTTTACGAGATCGAGACCGGCGCCGCCCGACTCGGCAAGACCGATGACTTCCTCAAGCCATGTTGTGCCTGCAGTCTTTAGATGGACCCCCGCGTCCATATGCACAAGAGCATCGTGAATAGCGGGATAAATTGAGAACTTATCGCTCCCGGAGTGAATGCTGAGTTTGAGATTCGCTTCGAGCCCATAGAGACCAATCGCGTGTTGGATGGCGGCGATATCGAGTGATAACTCGTTCGAGAACCGGGCCGGATCGCCTGCGTAGTCAACACCCTTATTAAATCGGCCGCTGAACTTTGGTGCAATTGTTTGAAGCGCGATCCGTTGATCGGCAATAGCGGCCAGAATTATGAGCAATTCGGCTGGTGCCTGCGCGGCGTCTGTTTCATCCATGGAGATTTCAGCAACGAAGTTTCCAGGGCCCTTAGCTACCTCGATGTGGCGATAGATCTCTCCGGCTTCTTCGATAGCCACAAGGAACTTCGTTGCGGTATTCCGCAGAAGCTCGGGAGTGATCTCGATCTCTTGTTGCACCGCTTCGAGACGAACCGTGCCAGCGAGTTCGGCGTGACGTTTGACAAATTCCTCGATCGCCGCATTGGGCGCTGGTTTACCAATTGACTCGGCAACGTCAATGGTGTAAAAATCGCACGCGCTCAGAAATCGATCGACAGTTGTCAAGTTGATATGATCGGCATCGCAATAATACGGGAGCTTCCATCCCAGCTGACGCACTGCGGAATCCGCTGCCATGCGCACCGATGCGGGCTGCGAACAAATGATTGAATGCTCGCGATTCGACTTGTTCCAGACAGGGATAACATCGACCCCGGCGCGCGACGCCAGGATGCAGGCTTGTAACTGTGCCTTGGCCTGGTGCGCAAATCGGTCCCCCACGCCAATGGAGTACTTGCCGAGTAGAATCATGGATTCATTCCTTTACTTTGATGACAACTGCGCTGTAATGCGAGCCCGGAGCAACGAGAAGTTGATGTGGCACGCCGGCGGGAATATGAACAACGTCGCCAACCCCGATTGGGTGAGCCTTGCCGTCGAGAATTCCGGTTCCAGTGGTTTCTCCGTCGTCTCCTTTGCGGGGGGCGACAATCTGTCCACCGGTAATCAGTGTGGCCTTTCCCGCGGTGACATAGAAAATGTCGACGAAGTGGGCATGCATCTCGGCCCCGCCGCTCGCGGCTCGTTCGGAAATCTTGACGGCATGCGTTCCGTACTCACCCAGAGTCGCTCCACTGCTTCCGGATGACTCGGCCTGTTTTACAAGACCCTCCAGCTGGTCATGAATCTGGGCCGATGGGAAAACCTCTGCGCGCGGTTGAGATTGCGCAAACGCCCCTGTTGCGACGCTGGCGATGATTGCTATCCAAATAAGCTTCATAAGTATTTATCTCGCATTCCTCAATTCACAGATCAAGCCAGCTTGTGACTTAGAGCATCTTGTTTTGCGCCCTCTCCAGGGTTACATCGGGAGCCGCGCGGCTCCAGCCAATGCGAAAATCTTTTACGTTTTCAAGTGCAAACGCGCCCAGGGCCGAACGAGGCGCAGTCACAGCGAAAAAGTCCGCTCGCTCTACATTCGACAAATGAAATGCGGGTCGCTCATCCGGAGCGGCCGTGGCGATTTCGACATGGCTCATTTCAATTCCTCGCACATGTCGCAGGAAAAACCCGAATGCCGGCATTGGGCCGAACATCGAAGGCTCAGGATACTTGCTCTCAAGTTCGGCCGGTTGAACCTGTGCAACTGCGGCCGAAGCCCCGCCAACTGTCTCAATATAGATGTTTGAGAGCTTGACATCTTCGATTGGGAAGCCGGGAACTCCGCTCAGAATAGACGAAAGATTTTGAGGCGCTTGATAACAGGTCAAATTGCTGATGAGGATGCGTCGCATGGTCCCGACCTTCGTTGTCTCTTTTGGCCCGCGCAAGCGCGATCCGAGGCGCATGAAAAGTGGGCTTGACGAGAGATCGCGCATCGTCGTGTTGGTGATCGTGATATCCTCCATCAAAGCGCCGTCCACCGACTCCAGCGCATACCCCTGGCAACCGTCAAAAACGCAATCGGAAATGGTGATGTTGATAAATCCACCGTTGGATTCGGTCCCGCACTTGATGCGTCCCGTTCGCCATTGATGTGCATCCGGAGAAAAGCGTTTGAACGTGCCGTCGAGCACCGTACCCATTTCAAAATCGCCCGTCACCCAACAATTCGAAATCGTGACGTTTCGGGTAGGCCGCGCAAAACCAAGCGCATAACTCGACTTTGGGCAGATTCCGTCGTCCCAGGGGGAATTCACCGTGCAATTTGAAACCCGGGCATTCTGGCAACAGTCCAGGTCCATTCCATCGCGGTCAGTGTCGATTTTGAGGTTATCAATGGTGAGGTTGTCGACACCCGTGAGCAGCAAACCAAAATGGCCACCTTTGAGAATGTCGAAATCGCGAAACAGAACATTGCGGCAATTCTTCAACGCTATGGCCTTGTTTCCCACTCCAGGTTGCTCCGCAATAAATTCGCCGCCGCGATGGTTCTCCGATCGGCCATCGGATAACCCGTTGCCCCAAATCAAGCCGGGACCAGTAACACTCAGGTCATGAAGATCCTCGCCCCATAGCAGTGAGTTATGCCAGTGATTATGCCCGTAGTCCTGGTAGGCATCCCAGGCCGCTTTAGGCTCAGCCGCATCGTAGACACCGCTTCGATACCCCGTCTGCTCTCCAGGACGCGGCGAGTCGGCAGCCATAATGACACTTCCTTGCAAAAGCCTGAGATGCACCTGACTCTTAAGATGAATCGAAAAGCACAGATAAGTCCCTCCCGGAAATACAACGTCTCCGCCCCCTGCGCCTGCCGCAGATTCGATGGCGCGATTCACGGCTTGTGTATCGAGGGTCTTTCCATCCCCGACGGCTCCGTATTCGCGCACATTGAAGATTCCCGCTGACCCCGGGTTCACGCCAGAATCGGCCCGAAAAGCAAATGACGAAGCCGGAAGGGCCACTGCTCCTGCACCAAGTCCACCGGCGCGAAGAAAGGCACGGCGTTTAGTATCGATTGGATTCATTAGGATCCTTTTCCTCGAAGACTCTCGTTACGAACACAAAGTCCACGTGCCAAATCTGTTCACAAAACGAGTTACGGAAACTCACATCCGGATTACATCGTCTTTTAGTCTCAATCAAGATGAAATACCTCCTGAAGCGGCATCAGGCCCTCATCGGGCGCTCGGCCATCAACCTGTTCAAAGAAAGGCGCCATCTCTGCTTGCCACCGGCTATTCACGTCCTGAGAATTCATCGCCGCGCATGCACGATCGAAATCATCCGTCTCGAGATATCCCACAAGAAGGCCATCTGGATTCAGGAAAAGCGAGTAATTGCTCCACCCCGCATGGCGAAGTGCATCGAGCATCTCTGGCCATACCTCCGCATGCCTTGCCCGGTATTCATTGAGACGGTCCTTGCGAACCCTCAGGAGAAAACAAATGCGCATGGGTAACTCTCCGCGTGAGTGGTGTTGCGATCGTTGCTGATCATCCAGACCAAAGCACCTTACAAAAGTGTCTCGTGCATAACCAATGCAACCGCGCTCCGTAACCGCGCCCTGTTTCCTTCTTGCGCGGGACGAAGTCTCGGCTTTGCGACCAATGGAAAGCGATGCATTTCGTCTTCGATGAGTGGTCCGGCCACGTGCCAGAGATTAGCAATATCACCCACCACCACAATCTCCGCGGGTGCCAGCGCAGAAGCGATCATATGCATGCCACGCCCCAATGCGGCGCACATTCGCTGGATCGCGTGGATCGCGTCTAGATTACCCGCTTCGGTCAGGTGAACCAGATCTTCAAATGTGGAGCAGGATGCGCCGGTCCTCTCCGCGTAGTAGCGCAGCGCCGCGGGATTCGCAGCCTGCGTCTCCCAACATCCACGGCTTCCGCACGCGCAGGGTAACCCGTGGGGATCCATCTGGACGTGTCCGAACTCGCCCGCTGACCCGCCTTCTCCGCGCAGGATGCGCCCGTTAGCGAAGATTCCCGTCCCCAACCCCTCCGACACATTCACGACAACCAGGTCGTGAATTCCGTCACTGTCGCCGAACCACACTTCCGACAACGCGCAGGCATTTGCCACATTGTCGGCAACAACCGGTAAGCCAGTTGCTTCCTCGACTGAAGACTTAATGTCCTCTATCGGCCAGTGGACATTTGGAGCGAAGATTGTCTTTCCTGCTCGCTCCGGTCCCGCACTCCGTTGGTTCGCGCCAAGATCGACCCTTCCGGGTAAGCTGATTCCAATTCCGTCGAACGATCGATCTTTGCTTGCGGCGATCAACTGCTTAATCGCCTCAACAATGGCTCCAACCACTTTCTGCGGATCGTCTGGAAGAGCAATGAGACTTTGCGATACGATCCGACCACCCAGATCGGCGACAGCAAGGGTCGTCTGCGATGGATGGATGTCGAGCGCCAGGACTCCACGCTGACTGTTCACTTCAAGAAACGTCGGCCTGCGCCCACGAGGCAATCGGCCCAGCGACCCCTCCACGATCCACCGATCGGCAAGCAACTCTTCCACAATCAGCGAGACCGTGCTTCTTTGTAGTCCAGACACACGCGCGAGCTCGGCGCGCGAAATTGGCTGCCTCGTCCGAATCTGATTGAAGATCAAATTCCGATTGATCTGGCGCGGAATTTTGTTGGATGCGCTGACCCTATTGGTGAACGAAAAGCGCGGCGCAACAGACCTTGGTCGGCTTTCTGATTTGCTCGCCATCTGGGCATCCTGTTAGCTCTGGCTGATGTGATGCGAACCGAGAAATCGGCGGTTCGCGTGAAAAGTGATGGTCCGCCTGCTCCCAATTTCGGTCGAAGTTAGGCAGGCCCGTGATTCGCAGTCAGACGTTGTATGTGGAAGAAGATGTTCGCCCGCCGTGTCCTGTCCAGTTGGTGTGAAAGAATTGCCCGCGCGGCTTGTCAATGCGTTCGTAGGTGTGCGCGCCAAAATAATCGCGCTGCGCCTGCAGCAAATTAGCCGGCAACCGCGCCGTGCGGTAGCCATCGAAGAATGCCAGGGCCGTTGAAAATGCCGGCGTGGGCACGCCCAACCCAACTGCGTGAACGATTGCTTCGCGCCATGCCGGCTGGTACCGATTGAGGGCATCGGCAAAAAACTCGTCCAGCAGCAGGTTATCCAGGGCCGGGTTCTTGTCAAAGGCTTCTTTGATTTTTCCGAGGAATCGGCTGCGGATGATACATCCGCCTCGCCACATCAAAGCAATTCCTCCCATATTCAGGTTCCACCCGTTCTCTTTCGCAGCCGCTCTCAAAAGCATGTAGCCTTGCGCATAGGAAATAATCTTTGAGCAGTAGAGTGCGTTGCGAACACATTCGATGTAAGCGATGCGATCGCTGTCAATGGCCTTTGCATCGGGGCCTTGAAGAATGAATGACGCGGCAACACGCTCGTCTTTCAGCGCCGAAAGGCATCGCGAGAAAACAGACTCGCCAATGAGCGTTACAGGCTGGCCTAAGTCGAGTGAACTGAAGACCGTCCACTTACCCGTGCCTTTTTGACCGGCGGCATCGAGAATCTTGTCGACAATTGGCTCGCCATCTTCGTCTTTCTTGGCAAAAATGTGGCTGGAAATTTCGATGAGATAACTATCGAGTTCGCTCTGATTCCAATCGGCAAATACCCGGCTCAAATCGTCAGCGCTCAGGTTAAGGCCTCGCTGCAGCAAATCGTAAGCTTCGCAAATTAGCTGCATGTCGCCGTACTCGATTCCGTTGTGAACCATTTTGACAAAGTGCCCCGCGCCATTTTCGCCCACCCAGTCGCAACAGGGAGTTCCATCTTCCACCTTCGCCGCGATGGCTTGGAAAATGTCTTTCACATGCGGCCATGCAGCGGGATTTCCGCCCGGCATGATCGATGGACCGAAGCGTGCCCCCTCTTCGCCACCCGAGACACCGGTGCCGACAAAGAGAATGCCCTTTTCCGCAAGCGCCTTGCTTCGCCGATTGGAATCAGTGAAGAGCGAGTTACCGCCGTCGATCAGAATGTCCCCTGCTTCGAGCAAGGGAAGCACATGGTCGATCATCTGGTCTACCGTGTCGCCGGCTTTCACCATGAACATCACGCGGCGCGGCCGCTTCAGCAGCGAGACGAACTCCTGAATCGAGTGAGCGCCAACAACGTTTGTACCTTTTGCCTCCTCGGCGATAAAGTCGTCGACTTTGGAAACAGTCCGGTTGAATACAGCCACCTTGAATCCATGGTCGTTCATGTTAAGGACAAGATTCTGTCCCATTACTGCAAGGCCGATCAGGCCGATGTCGCAAGTTGCGTCTGGCATACGATCTCCAAAACTCCGCTGAATTCCAATGATGTGAGTCTATTGGTTGACACCGCTGGCGAGAAAGCCGCCATCGACGACGAGAGTTTGCCCAGTGACAAAGGATGCTGCTTCCGAAGACAGGTAAATTGCGGCTCCAATCAACTCTTCGGTCTTGCCGAAGCGCCCCATGGGTGTGCGCATCAGCAACTCCTGGCCGCGCGGCGTGCTGTCGAGTAGCTGCGCATTCAGGTCAGTGCGAAACACGCCTGGTGCGATTGCGTTCACGTTTACACCCTTCTTCGACCACTCAATAGCGAGCGAGCGGGTAAGGGAAGTTACGCCGGCTTTGCTGGCGGCATACGCGGCCACCTCATTCAGAGCGACAAAGCTGTTCAGGGATGTGATGTTCACAATGCGGCCGTAGCCCCGTTCGAGCATAGGCTTGCCAAAAACCTGGCAGGCACGAAGGGTACCGGTAAGGTTGGTATCGAGAATGGCGTTCCACTCATCTTCCGGCATGGTGAGTGTTGGCGTTCGTTTAATCCTTCCTGCGCAGTTAATAAGAATATCGACCTGACCAAATCTCTCCAGAACTGCTACAAGCAAATGTTCCAACGAGGCTCGGTCGCAAACATCGGATACGCAGCGCAGCGTCTGGTGGCCGCGCGACTCGATCTCCTGCGCCGTTTCGTCCACTTGCTGTTCACGGCGCGCGGTCGCGATCACGTGTGCCCCGGCCTCTGCCAGTCCGAGCGAAAGCGCGCGCCCAATCCCCGAAGTGCCGCCGGTCACTACCGCAATCTTGTCGCTCAGATTAAGTGCATTAAATCCCATTAGTCTTCCTTTGCGAAGCGGTTCCGATGAGCCCAGAGTCCGAGACCGGGATTGGCAATGAAGAAAACCTCTTCACCGTCGATTTGGTTGTAGCCATGCTTGAGCGTTGAAGGATTGTAGCGCGCAAGCATCGTGGCCAAATCCTCGTAACTGAATCCCACGGACTCAACCTCCCGTTGCGTCAAATGTCCGGGGCACCAGGTAATCCTGAATCGTCCTTCAGATGACCCGTGAATCAAATGGGCGGCGGCGCTCAAATCGCCGGCAAGTTCGGGGTCGGCCTCCACCGCGGCAAGAGTTGCCGGCGTTCCGCGATAGCCGTATTTGCGAATGAGTGCATCAATCGCGTTGTCTTCGCCGAACTCCTTTACGCCGGGTGCGAGAATGATGAGTTCTGCATCGTCGGCCAGGGCCATTCGCGTGCGATATACCGCTTTGTTCCCGAGCCACGTGGAATGGAACTCATGAGGGTCGAGATAGACCACGGCTTTTTTTATCGGCTTGTCGAGCATTTCAAAATTTACTTGCAGACTCAGTTCTGCGGCGCGGTGGAAACACTCCAAGTCATCGCCGATAAAGAGTCCGCGCACCGCAAGTCCGCCCGCCGCTCGGCGCGCGACTACCGTCAGCACATACACAATCGGCAGGTGGCGCAGGAAACGATCGGCGGCGTAGTTGAGCACCGAGCGGACTGGATTTTCTGCGCGGCCCATGATGCGCTCCATCCCGTATACAGCACCCAGATAATGACTGCGATTGATTCCTTCGCGGCCTCCGGCGCCAACCAGAATATTCTTGGTGAAGTTAGCCATGCCGATTACCTCGTGCGGCACAACCTGGCCAAGCGAAAGGATGAGGTCGAATTCCCCTCCGGCGATTAGCCGGTTGACTTGGGCGGGCCACGGATAACTCAGCTTGCCTTCCGACTGCTCATGAATGAAATCCGCTGGGACCTCACCGAGTGTTTCAACATCGGTCCGCCAGTTATGAACACGAAATAATTTCTGCGGAATGTCACCGAACATTCGGGTAAGTTGGTCGGCGCGCATCGGCGTGTGCGTGCCCAGCGCGGGAAGAATCGCCTTCATGCAGTCGCCATAATGCTTCCATGCAATGTTCGTCAGTTCTCCGGCTCGGGAGTGCTCCCGGCTCTGATCCGGTGGAAC
>Ga0182030_10013362_pt1 | contig 16342 bp, 21 predicted proteins | sample 812S3MmetaG_FD_121299 | JGI IMG/M metagenome (GOLD analysis project Ga0182030, IMG submission 121299) | Permafrost microbial communities from Stordalen Mire, Sweden - 812S3M metaG (Illumina Assembly) | ecosystem: Environmental > Terrestrial > Soil > Wetlands > Permafrost | place: Sweden...
AGCACGGCGTCCATCCTCTGGTACAGCGGAGCCGCTTTCCGGCGGGTGCTTAAACGGTTTCGGGAGGCACGTCTCTGAACGACCGCTCCCTCGCGGTCGCGGCTCTGTAAACACTTACAAACATTGAGACGCCAATCTGAGCCGCGCGCGCCAGCAAGCGGTTCCTAACCAAAATCCCGAAACTGTTTAAGCACCCCTTTCCGGTTCCGGCTCCCGCTTCGGCGGCGCGCCATGATAAGATGAGATTTCCAATCCTATCTGAGGTTTCCGTGGCTAGAATCACCCGAAAAGAGTTAAAATCCGACAAGTTCGCACAGGAAGTCGGGCTCACCGTCACTTTCTTTGAAGAGCACCAGAAAGATGTCGTCCGCTACGGCGGCATCGGGGTCGCAGTTATCCTGCTGATCGGCGGCTTCTTTATCTATCAGAGACATGAGCACGCCGCGCGCCAGGAGGAACTGGGGCAGGCCATCCGGGTGCAAGAGACCCCCGTGGCTAACGTGGCTACCAATGGGCAGCAGACCTTCCCCACCCAAGATCTGAAGGACCAGGCCGCCATCAAGGCGTTCGCCGACCTCGAAAGCAAATACAGCGGGAGCGACGAGGCGCAAATCGCCGAATACTATCTCGGCGCCATCCATTCCGACCAGGGGAAGCTGGCCGACGCCGAGAAGAATTTTCTCAACGTAGCCAATCACGGCGACAAGAACTATTCCTCGCTGGCCAAAATCTCGCTGGCGGAGATCTACTTTTCCGACGGCCGGTCCGATCAGGGCGAGAAGATTCTGCGGGACTTGATGGAGCATCCCACGATCATGGTTTCCAAGGATCAGGCGGCCATCGCCCTGGCGCGCCACTATATCGGGCGCAACAACGCCGAGGCGCGCAAGTTGCTGGCGCCCATTAAAGACGGCAGGTCTCCCGTCGCGACCATCGCGCAGACCGTGTCCAGCCAGCTCCCGCCGCAGTAGCCGGCCGGAGCCCGTTATGCTGGCGCGACTGCGGTTTCCAGTGGAGCGAAGTCGGGGCCGGGTCTATCCCGAACCCAGCCACCCCTACCGCAGCGCCTTCCAGCGTGATCGCGACCGCGTCGTCCATTCCCGCGCTTTTCGCCGCCTGGAGGCCAAAACCCAGGTCTTTGCGCCGGGACTCTCGGATCATTTTCGGAACCGTTTGACGCACACCATTGAGGTGGCGCAAATCGCGCGCACCCTGGCCAACGTGCTGGAACTCGACGAAAACCTGACCGAAGCCCTGGCTCTGGCGCACGACATCGGCCATCCGCCCTTCGCCCATGCCGGCGAAGAGGAATTGAACCGCCAGATGGAGCGCTTCGGCGAACATTTCGACCACAATCTGCACGCCCTGCGCATCGTGGAGAGTTTCGAACAACGCTACGCCCGTTTTCCCGGCCTGAACCTCACCTTCGAGGTGCGCGAGGGAATGGTCAAACACTCCCGCGACCTCATTGCGGGCGAATATCCCGAGTTGGAGGCTTACCAGCCCGCTCTGCGGCCGGCTTTGGAAGCGCAGTTGATCGACCTCGCCGACGAAGTGGCCTACAATACCGCCGATCTGGACGACGGGTTCTCGGCCGGCATGTTCACCAGCGAAGACGTGGCCGCCTACGTTCCGGAATACGCCGCCATCCACGAGGCCATGGAGATCCAGTTTCCGGCCGCCACCCCCCGCGAACGATTCCACGAAGGGCTCCGCCAACTGATCGACCTGCTGGTCTCGGGGCTGATCGCGGGCACTGTCGCCAACGCGCGGGAGGCGGGAGCGCGCGACGCCGGGGATGTGCGCGCCGCCCCCTGTCGCCTGGCCGCGTTCACACCGGAAACCGCCGCTACCAGCCGCGCGCTTAAGGCGTTTCTCTATCGCAGGGTTTACGTTTCGGCCGCGCTTACCGAAGATCGCGGCCGCTCCATGTCCATGGTGGCGGAGCTTTTTCAGTTTTTCACCAATCACCCGGACCGGCTTCCCCAGCCCTACAGTGAGCAGGCCCGCAGCGAACCGGCCCACCGCGTAATCTGCGATTACATCGCCGGCATGACCGACGCCTTTTTCGGACGCACTTTTGAGGCGATGATCGGCAGCCCGGTCATTCTTCCTCGCTCGTGATACTGGAGAGCTCGACGTCCCGCACGCCGTACAGTTTTTTCAGATGGCGCCGGATTTCATCGCCGATCCGTCGTGGATCTTCATCGGCATCGTGCTCCAATTCGACTTTGAAGAATAGATTCGTCCGGCTCATCGGTAGCGGGCTCCCCTAACCTTTATACTAAGAGAATGGCCTGCGCCATTTGCCAGACTCGCCGTCCGCGGCGCTTCTGCCCCGGGGTGAGGGGCGATATTTGCACGCTATGTTGCGGGACCGAACGCGAAGTCAGCGTCGATTGCCCCCTGAATTGCGAGTACCTGCGGGAGGCGCACAGGCACGAAAAGGTGCCCGCCCTTGCCCCCGAAACTCTGCCCAACCGGGACGTTCCCGTGTCCGAGGAATTCGTGGCGGAGAATCAGGAACTCCTGATTTTCCTGGCCGAATCCCTTGTCGATGCGGCGCTGCAGAACCCCGCGGTAGTGGATTACGACATCCGCGAAGCGTTGGACGCCTCGATTCGCACGCATCGCACCCTCGAAAGCGGTCTGCTGTATGAGAGCCTCCCGGCCAATCCGCTGGCCGCCGGGATCAGCCGGGCACTGCGGGAGGCGATCGCGGAGTTCCGCCGGGCCGAAGCCCAACGGCTGGGAATCCACAAGACGCGCGACGCCACCGTACTGGGGCTGCTGGTCTTCCTGCAACAGCTTGAACTGATCCATAACAACGGGCGCCGCCGCGGACGCGCCTTCCTCGACGCTCTGCGCGATTTCTACCCGGACGAGTCCGCAACCGAGCCTCCCGAGGGTTCCCCGCTAATCTTGCCTTGAGCCTGGATTTGAGCCTGCGAGGGACGTACCTTCTCCACCAGACAGGCTCTCTTTCTGCCCGTGCTTACCATTTGGGCCGTATATTTGTGAACGCCGTTGACCAGTAACTCCACCGGACGTTCCACCGGGTAATCGAACGTGAGCAGATGACCTTCGCTGAGCCCCAGCAGGTCTGCGATGCTCAAGGTGGGACCTTCCAGCCGCGCCTCCAGCGTGAGGGCACTCTCCCGCAGCATGCGCAGGACCCGCACTTGTTCGGTAGCGTTGGCGTGAGTCTTGCGGACCGACCATTGCTGGTCGAACTTCTGCCGCATCATCTTGATGACGATGGAGGGCATGGCGATGTTCATCATCCCCACGGACTCGCCGATGCGCACTTCCACGCCGATCGAGACCACCGCTTCGTTGGGAGCCAGCAGGTGCAGCAATTGCGGCTCGGTCTCCATCGACTCGATGGTGAAATCCACTGCCGTCACACCCTTCCAGGCTTCCCGCAAGTCATGCAGGATGATCCGAAACAGGCCATCCAGCAATTTCTGTTCGATTTCCGTAATGTCGCGCTGGATGCTCGCCGAGCCTTTCCCCGTGCCGCCCAACAGCATTTCCAGAATCGGAAAGACCAGCGAAGGATTCAGTTCCAGCACGCCGTTGCCGTCGTACGGGCTCAACCCCAGCGAAACAATGCACGTGGGAGAAGGCAGGCCATCCAGGAACTCGGCGTAGGACAACTGCTCCACGCTCACCAGGTTTACCGTCAGGTACGAGCGAAGGTAGGCCGACAGACTGGACACCAGATTACGCACGAAGGTATCGTGCAGCAGGTGAATGGCGCGGACCTGCGATTTCGGAATGCGGTCCGGGCGCCGGAAATCGAATTTGACGGCCGGAGTATCACGCTTCCGGTCCGTCATATTCTGAAAGACTGCGTCGATTTCCTGTTGTGATAGCTCTCGGCTCAAACCCTAGGCTCCTGGTTTCATATCGGCATTTCCGCCACAATCCTTTAATCCTCGGGGCCAGGCAACTTTTCGCGATACTTTTTCATCCGTTTCCTAATGAAAAGCCGGCTTGGTTCCGATGAATAGTGTGTAAGGAGTCGAATGGAGTCAAACGTCTTGGTAGTGGATGATTCGGCTGCGATCCGGAAGATTTTGCAGCGGGTACTGCGGCAAACGGGCATGGCGATCCACACCATCCATGAAGCTGGTGATGGCCAGGAGGCGCTGGCAGTGCTCGGCGCACAAAAAGTCGATCTGGTGTTGAGCGACATCAACATGCCCAAAATGGACGGCCTGCAGCTTCTTGCTTCCATAAAGGCCTCCGCGCAATGGCGGCAGATCCCGGTAGTAATGATTACTACCGAGGGCGGTGAAACCAAAGTCGGCGAAGCGGTCAAACTGGGCGCCGCCGGTTACGTCCGTAAGCCCTTCACCGCAGATCAGATCAAGGAGAAGCTGGCCGGCCTTCTGGCACCAGCGCTGCCCTTATGAACCTTAACTCTATCATCCTGAAATCCGTGAGCGAGTCCACCCTGCAGGTGTTTACGACCATGCTCGGTGTCGATATCGTTTGCAACCAATCTGCGGTCGAGACCAGCATGCCGGAGGCCAGCGAGGGAGTAGTCTCTTTCATCGGCCTGGCAGGTTCCTGGGCCGGCACGGGCAGCGTAAGCTGTTCGCCTGCGTTGGCGTGCCGGATCTGCGCCCAGATGCTGATGTGCGAGGCCACGTCGGTCAACGAGGAAGTCCTGGACACCGTCGCCGAGCTCACCAATATGATCGTCGGCAGCGTCAAAACCGACCTGGAACAACATCTCGGCCCCCTAGGCTTGAGTATTCCAACCGTAGTCTACGGCCGGAATTTCAAAACCAAGAGCGCCGGCAACACGGAATGGATTGTCGTGCGTTTCTTGTGGGACGACGAAACGTTGGTCGTCAAGCTCTGTCTGGAGCCCAAAGAGCAGGCTGCGCACGTCCTGTTCCACACTTCGCCGACGCTGTCGTGTTCCTTGGAAGTCTAAAGAGAATTATCGGGAGAAAATACCTATGCCACCCAGCATGTTAACTGCAAACGAACCGTCTACGGCCGCGCAAACCGACGCCCGCGCCGGAAAGTACCTCACCTTCCAACTGGCCAATGAAGAGTTCGGCATCCGAGTCCTGAAAGTGCGCGAGATCATGGGGCTGCAGGAGATCACCGCTGTCCCTCAAACGCCCATGCACATCAAAGGCGTGATCAACCTGCGCGGGAAAGTAGTGCCGGTGATCGATCTCCGCCTGAAATTCGGACTGGACGCGGCCGAATACACGCAACGAACATGTATTATCGTGACCCAGGTACAGGGCGAGTCCGGGTCGGTCCTGATGGGAATCGTAGTTGACGGCGTCTCCGAAGTCCTCAACCTGTCCGGCCAGGAGATCGAGGACACGCCGGACTTCGGCGAAGCCGTCACGGGCCAGTACCTCCTGGGTATGGCCAAGGTGAAGGGAAAAGTCAAAATCCTGTTGGATATCGACCGAGTCCTGTCCACTCAGGATCTGCGCGGGCTGGCCTCCATTGTCCACTAGGTTTCATCCATGAGAAAAATCAACGGTTCCAGCGGGAACATCCCGGAAATCGCCAAGGTCATCGACGAGATCGCCTTCCAGACCAGTATCCTGGCTCTCAACGCGGCCGTGGCGGCGGGTGAGGCTGACATGGGATTCGCAGTGGCGGCAGACGAAGTCCGCGCGCTGGCCCACCGCAGTGTCAGGGCTGCCCAGGAAGCGGCCCCGATCGCAGGAAACATCCAACAGGAACACAGTCTCTAAGGAACAATCCCTTGTCCCATTCGGCCGAGTTACACCAACAAATCGAAGATTTGGCTCTTCAGCTCGTGGTAGCTGAACCGGGGAACGCAGAGGCCGCATCCAAATGGGTGCCTGCCCTCGAAAGCATCCGCGACCGTGCCGCCGAGGACCAGGCCAGCCAGGTAGCCGCTGCCGCCACGGCCTTGATCCAATCGTTGCCGGATCCGGAACAAGCGGCGGCCGACGGCGTTGCCATTGCGGACGTGCTGCAGGCGGGCATTGTACGTTTGCAGCAGATCCTCGACGACGAAGCCCGCGAACCCGCTACCGGCTCGTCTCTCTCTTTGGCGCAGGACCCGGAACTTCTCGGCGATTTCATCCTGGAGAGCCGGGAGCACCTCGCCGCCATCGAATCCCAGCTACTGACCCTCGAAGGCGACCCTGGCGCTTCCGAGGCTCTCAATTCGGTCTTCCGGGGCTTTCACACCATCAAAGGTCTGGCCGGCTTCTTGGAGCTGTGGGACGTGCAGAAGCTTGCCCACGAGACCGAGACAGTGCTCGATCGCGCCCGCAGCTCGCAATGGGCACTGACTCCCGACGCGTTTGACGTAATCCTCGAAAGCGCCGATTATCTGCGGCGTTGGATGGCCCATCTGGAGTCGACCATGCAGGGCCGGCCGTCGGACGCGCCACCCCCCAACGAACCGCTGATTCTGCGGATTCGCGCCCTGACTGCCGATTCATCCGAACCCAGCCAGGGGACGGTCGAATTGGCACAAATGGCGGCTGCGGTCGACGCGGCATCCTCCGACGTAGCGGTACCGGCCGCCGAAGCGGCGCCAGCCGCCGAACCGGCGCGCCACAAGAACGAAACCATGGCGGTGAAGGTCGATACCGCCAAGCTCGATTACCTGGCAGACATGGCCGGCGAAATGGTGATTGCGGAATCCCTCGTCCGCCACGATCCCGAGCTTTCCGCGATCAAGAGCCAGGCGCTGCAACGCAAGTTGGCGCAAATGACGCGCATCACCGCGGAACTGCAGAAGACCGCCATGGCCATGCGGTTGGTTCCCATCGGACCGGTGTTCCGCCGCATGTCGCGACTGGTGCGCGATCTGTCGCGGCAGTTCGGCAAACAGGTGCAGATGGAGACCGAGGGCGACGAGATCGAACTGGACCGCACGATCGTCGAAGAACTGGCCGATCCGCTTATGCACATGGTACGCAACGCCATGGATCACGGTCTGGAACTGCCGCAGGATCGCATCGCCTGCGGCAAAAGTCCTGCTGGCCATCTGTTGTTGAAAGCCCAACACCAGGCCGGCCAGGTGGTGATCGAAATCAGCGACGACGGCCGCGGGTTGGATGCCGCCAAAATCAAGGCCAAAGCCGTTCAGAAGGGAATGATCGCGGCCGAAAAAGAGCTTTCGGAAAATGAGACCTTCAACTTGATTTTTGAACCGGGCTTCACGACCGCGGCCCAGGTAACCAACGTTTCCGGGCGGGGTGTGGGCATGGACGTGGTCCGGCGGCACATCGAGAAGCTGCGCGGAAGAATCGAAATCCGGTCCAGCGTAGGACACGGCGCCGCGTTTTTCCTCAAGCTGCCGCTGACCCTGGCAATCATCGATGGTTTGGTGGTAGGCGTGGGGAGCGAACGCTACATAGTGCCTTTGTTCGCGGTGCGGGAGATGTTCCGGCCGACGGCCGAAACCATTTGGACCGTGCAGGGGCGCGCCGAAATGGCGCTGGTGCGCGGCAACCTGCTGCCGGTATTCCGCCTGTACCGCCGGTTTGGCGTGAAACCCCGGTCGGAAGACCCCACCCAATCGGTTTTGGTGGTGGCGGAAGTAGAAGGCGCCAGTTACTGTCTGTTGGTGGATGATCTCATCGGCAAGCAGGAAGTCGTGATCAAGTCGCTGGGCGCAACCTTTAGCAGCGTCACAGCTATCGCCGGCGGAGCGATCATGGGCGATGGCCGGGTAGGGCTCATTTTAGATTTGGACCGCCTTCTCAAGGACGGTGAGCATGAAGCCGCCCGCTGATTGGCTGGAGCAGGAGACCGTACCGGCTCTGGGGAGCAGGGATTTCGATCAAATTCGTCAACTGGCGCACGGCACGTTCGGACTGGATCTCAAACCAGGCAAGGAGGAACTGGTCTCCGCGCGACTGAGGCGACTGCTGCGGAAGGGCGGGTTCCGGTCGTTTCAGGAATACTACCGGCACGTCCTGGCCGATCGTTCCGGCGTGGCTCTGGCCGCCATGATCGACGCCCTGGCCACCAACCATACAGCCTTCCTGCGCGAGCCCGATCACTTCACGTTTCTGCGTGAGGAAGTGCTGCCCTCGCTCGCCAACCGCGACCCGTTGGAGGTCTGGTGCGCCGCCTGTTCCACTGGTGAAGAGGTCTGGACCCTGGCCATGTTCCTCAACGAAGCCTGTCCCCAGCGGCGGATTTCGATTGCCGCCACCGATATCTCGAACAAAGCGCTGCATGCCGCCCAGGCAGCCGAATATACGCCCGACAGGTGCCAGGGCATCCCGGCAGCCTGGTTATCGCGTTACTTTGTGCCGGGAAAAGGTCCGGCCAAGACCTACTGCGTGGCGCCCCGCATCCGGACGCAAGCAAGTTTTCGCCGCATCAACCTGGTCGAGACCTTCTCCTGGGGGCGTCTGTTTCCGGTGATCTTCTGCCGCAACGTCATGATTTACTTCGACCGCCAGACACAAGAGCAAGTGGTCGGACGGCTGGCGGCAATGCTGGAACCGGGTGGTTATCTGTTTGTAGGCCATGCCGAGAGCCTGACCAGAATCCCGCACTCGCTCGACTACGTGCGCCCGGCCGTCTATCGGAAACCCGTGAAAAAGGAGGGCCGGTGGAGCAAATAGTTGTAGGGATGGCCGACTGTCGCATCGGCGATGCGCCCAGCCAGGTACTCGCCACATACGCCTTAGGGTCGTGTATTGGACTGGCGGTTCACGACGCCAAGGCCGGGGTAGGCGGTCTGCTGCACTTCATGCTGCCCGACTCCACCATCGATCGCGCCCGCAGCCGCGACAACCCGTGGATGTTCGCCGACACCGGAATTCCGATGATGCTGGACCGCATATGCGCGCGCGGAGCGTCGAAACGGCGTCTGACGGTGCGCGCCGCAGGCGGGGCCAGCATGATGGACCCGGAGAATGTGTTCGACATCGGCCGGCGCAATTACCTGGCCATGCGCAAGATTCTTTGGAAGGCCGGAGTGATGGTGCATGGAGAGGCCGTGGGCGGCGTCCGTTCGCGCACGGTACGGCTGGAAATCGGTAGTGGAAAGTTCTTGATACAGGAAGCCGGCGAAGTACGGGAATTAGCGGCCGGTTTTCCGAAAGTGGGGGTTGCCTGATGGCATATCGCGTGTTAATTGTCGACGATTCGCCGGCGATGCGGACGTTTGTCCGCCGCGTCATCGACTTGTCGGGGTTCGAATTATCGGAGTGCTTCGAGGCATCCAACGGCCAGGAAGCGCTGGAAATATTGAACCACGAGTGGGTGGACGCCATTCTCACGGACATCAACATGCCCGGCATGGATGGCCAGGAATTCCTCCGGCGCCTCTCGCAGGACGAACTGTTGCGCTCGATTCCGGCCATCGTAATCTCAACCGACGCCACCTCCCACCGCATGGCATCCATGGCCTCCCTGGGGGCGCGCGGCTATGTGACCAAGCCGTTCCTCCCGGAAGCCCTGCGAGCCGAGTTAGAACGCACACTGGGGGTGCCTTGTGATTGACACCGTGATCCGTCAGGCCTTACGAGATTCCGTCAACGAAGTCCTGGAAAAAATGTTCTTCGTCCAGACACTGGGAGAGTTCTCGGATCTGGAAGTTGCCGGGCACCCGCCGGAGGCCGAAATGGCCGCCCGGCTCGATTTCCAGGGCGAACCCGCCGGTTCCCTCAGGCTGCGCTTGACATCCGTCGCGGCAAAGCAGATCGCCGCGGACTTTCTGGGAATTGACGCAGCGGACGTTTCGGACCTCCAAGTGTCCGAAGTGATCCGCGAACTGGCCAACATGACTTGCGGCTCGGTACTCAGCCGGGTGGAAAGCTCCACGGCTTTCAACCTGTCGGCGCCGCAAATCGTGCCGCCTTCGGAAGAAGACACGGGGAGCCTCTGGAACACCCGCTATGCGGTAGAGCTGTCCAACGGCAGACTCACCGTGAACATCACGACGGAAAGCCCAACATGCTCCCAACCCGCCGAATCCGCGTATTGATAGTCGACGATTCGGCGATCGTCCGCAAGATCCTCACGGAGGCTCTGGCGGGAGAGCCGGACCTGGAGGTAGTGGGCTCCGCCCCGGACCCTTACGTGGCCCGGGACAAGATTCTCTCGCTGCGGCCGGACGTGCTGACGCTGGATATCGAAATGCCGCGCATGGACGGGTTGACCTTTCTGAAAAAATTGATGCATTTCCACCCTATGCCGGCGGTGGTCATCAGTTCCCTGGCACAGCCTTCCTGCCGGGCCGCCATAAAGGCGCTGGAATTCGGAGCGGTAGAAGTTCTGGCCAAACCGGGCGGTCCCTACTCGGTGGGAGAATTGCGCCACTCGCTGGCGTCCAAAATCCGCGCGGCGTCGTCGTCCCGCGTGCGCCGGTCGGAGCCCCCGGCCCGACCGGCGGAACCGAGCGCGCCACCGGCAACCGCGGCCGTTCGTCCGCCGCTTCCCGGCGACATGGTGATCGCCATTGGCGCTTCCACCGGCGGCACCGAAGCCATTGCCTCAGTGCTCACCAAGTTGCCCGCATCCACACCCGGGATGGTGATAGCCCAGCACATTCCGCCGATATTCTCCCGCGCCTTCGCCAATCGCCTGAACGAGATCTGCGCCATAGAGGTAAAAGAGGCCGAAGAGGGAGATGTGCTCCGGCCAGGCCTGGCATTGGTCGCTCCGGGAGACTTCCACATGCTGCTGCGCAAAGCTGGCGGCCGGTATTCGGTGAACATCAAGACCGGTCCCCGAGTGTGTTACCAACGCCCTTCGGTAGATGTGCTGTTCTCTTCCGTCGCCGAGGCGGCCGGCAGCCGGGCGGTTGGCATATTGCTCACCGGGATGGGGGCGGATGGATCCCAGGGATTGCTCAAAATGCGTCAAGCGGGGGCCCGCACCATCGCACAAAACGAAGCCACCTGTGTGGTGTTCGGTATGCCGCGCGAAGCCATCAACTTGGGAGCAGCCGAACAGATTCTGCCGCTGCTCGCGATTCCCGAAGGCATCCTGACGGTCCGGCGCCCGGTCGCGAGCGCTACATGAAGTAGTTCTTGACCTTCTCGAAAAGCCCCTTCTCCGAGGGCGCGTTGTCCACCGGCAGCGTGTCGCGAAGTTGCTCCAGCAGTTTCCGTTGCTCGCGCGTCAGCCGCGACGGGGTTCTCACTTCGATGTGCACATACAGATCACCGCGGCCGCTTCCGTTTACCACCGGGACTCCCCGGTGCCGGATGCGGATCTGCCCGCCGCTCTGCGTGCCCTCCGGAATCTTCACTTTGTAGGGCTGTTCGAGTGTAGGAACCTCGAGCTCCGCGCCGAGCGCCGCCTGCGCGATATTCACCGGAATGGTGCAGTGCAGATCCTGTTCGTGGCGCTCGAAAAAGGGGTGCTCCCGCACTTTCAGGAACACGTAAAGGTCTCCCGCCGGACCGCCGTTGCCGCCGGGCTGCCCTTCGTTGGCCAGCCGGATGCGCGTCGCTTCATCCACACCCGCCGGAATGGTGACCTTGAGCTTGCGCTGCACCTGCCGGTAGCCTTGCCCGCGGCATTGACTGCAGGGGTTTCGAATGATCTTCCCGGACCCATTGCAGGTGGCGCAGGTCCGCCGGATAGAGAGGAAACTCTGCTGATAAAGCACCTCGCCGCGGCCGTGGCAGGTGGGGCAGGTGCTGGCCGAAGTGCCGGGTTCCGAACCGGCGCCGCTACAGTGATCGCAGCGCTCCATGCGCGGTACCTGAATGTCGGCGTTCATGCCGAATACAGCCTCTTCAAACGAAAGTTCCAGATCGTAACGGACGTCTTCCCCGCGCTGCGCCCGGGTGCGCCGCCGGCCGCCGCCTCCTCCTCCGAACAGATCGCCGAAACCGAAGAAATCTCCCAATATGTCGCCAAAATCGGCGAAGGCCTCGGGATTGGGCTGTCCCGAGGCGCCCTGCAATCCGGCAAAACCGAAGCGGTCGTAAGCTGCGCGCTTCTGCGCGTCGCTCAGCACACTGTAAGCCTCGGAGGCTTCCTTAAACCTGTCCTCCGCCTCGGGATCTTCAGGATTGCGGTCGGGATGATGCTTCAAGGCCAGTCTTCGGTAGGCCCCCTTGATGTCCGCGTCGCCGGCATCCTTGCCCACACCCAGAACTTCGTAGTAGTCTCTCTTTGCCACGGGTTCTCCAGCGTTTACGGTTTTACAGCGACCTTTACCATCGCGGGTCTGAGGAGCTTGCCCTTGAAATTATAGCCTCTCTGGAACTCGCCCAGAACGGCCTGGTCCTCGGCCTCGTCGGTTTCCACGCGTTCCACGGCCTGATGGAGGTTAGGGTCGAACGGACGGCCGGCCGTCTCGATCGGCTCCAGCCCCAGCTTCTTGAGCGTATCGTACAACCGTTGGTAGATCAGTTCCACTCCCTTGGCGTAGTTCCGGTCGGCGGTTTCCACTTTCAAGGCCCGCTCGAAATCGTCCAGCACCGGAAGCACCTCTTTCACCAGGTCCATGGCGGCAAACTGCAGGAAGTCGGAGCGCTCGCGTTCGGCGCGGCGGCGCGCATTGTCGAACTCGGCGCGGGCGCGCAACAGGCGGTCGCCCAACTCCCCCTTTTCCGCCGCCAGCCGGTCGCGCTCGGCGGAGACGGCGGCGAACTGCCCCTCCAAAGTCTCGGAGGGAAGGCCGGCGTCGGGAGACACGTCGGAAATATTGGTATCGGGTTTCGGGGTGTCCACTACTCTTAGCTTATCAAAGCGGTCGACTCAACTTCAAAACCGGGCATTTTCCAGCGCCCGGCTGGTCTGCAATACGGCCGCCATGACGCGCTCGTAATGCATGCGCATGGGGCCGAGCACTGCCACCTTGGCGGGCAATCCGCCGATCCGCACGTTCACGCCGATGAGCGCCAGATCTTTCATGGCCGGGTGGATCTCTTCGAGACCCACGCGCACGTCCAGTTCCCCGGGCGGCAGGTCCAGGAAACGGTCCAGCAGCTCCATCAGCCGGCTCTTCTCTTCCAGCGCGCGCAGCAGCTCGCGCATTTTCTCGCGGGTGAGCCGGAGGTCCAGGGCCAGCAGGTTGGAAGCGCCTTCCATATGCACTTCGGGCGAGGTGTCCACTTCCAATAGACCATTGCGGCACAGCGCCTGCAATTGCGCCTGCGCCGCGTCGTACAGCGCCCGCTCCTGAAGCATGCGCCGCAGCAATTCGCGGCGCGCCGCGCCCAGTTGCCAGCCGCTGAAATTCCGATTCACATAGTTGCGGATGGACATCAGCTCATCGGGCGGCGAGGGTTGATCGAGGGCCACCACGCGGTTGCGCACCATGTGATCGCGCGTCACCAGGATGATCAGCACGCGCTGGTCGGCCAGCGGCACCAGTTCGATCTGGTCCAGTTCCTGCGCCAGCGCCGGTATGGCCGCCGCGATCCCCACGTTGCGGGTCAATTCCACCAGGATATGGCTGGACCGCTCCATGTGCGCGCCCACGGTATCCAAACCGCTGAACTCGCTACGCAGGCGGTCGGAGTCCGCGGCCGCCAGGCGCGAGGCTGTGAGGGAACTCACATAATAGCGGAAGGCCTTCTCGGTGGGCACCCGGCCGGCGGAGGTGTGCGGCTGTGAGAGGTAGCCCTCATCGGCCAGGTCGGCCATGGCGTTGCGGATGGTAGCCGGGCTGAGCGAATGGCTGCGATGCCGGGAAATGGTGCGTGAACCCACAGGCTCCCCGGTTTCGATGTACTCGCGCACGATGGAGCTGAGGATTTCCATGTGGCGCGTTTTGATCGGCGGAACGTTGGGCATGATGTCCCGGAATGAGTTCTCCCCTGTTCCTATTCTAATCGACTGAAAGGAAAGGGGTCAAATGCGGGCTTTCAGTTGTCGGCGATGGGCTCCTGGCTTTTTGGCTCACCGGGGCGCCCGATGGCATGGGCCGCTACAGGCCGCGCGGAGCTGAAAGCCAAAAGCTAACAGCCAAAAGCCTCTTCCCCTTTTCATCTGTGATACTCTGAAATTTCCACGTGTGCCAGCGTGTGTCAGTGAAGCTCTCGTTCTGCGGACCTACCCACTGAAAGAAGCCGACCTCATCGTTAGCTTCCTCACCAGGGATCAGGGTAAGTTGCGGGGCGTGGCCAAACGGGCGCGGCGGCCGAAGAGCAGTTTCGGCGCGGGGCTGGAGCGGTTATCGCACGTGCGCATGGCGTATTTCCAGCGCGAGACACGCGAACTGGTAAATCTGGATTCCTGCGAGATGATTCATTCTCAATTCGCACTGGTTTCCGATTACTGGACCAGCGTGGCGTTGGATTACTTCGCGGAAGTTTCAGAACAGTTACTGCCTTCCGCGGAACCGAGCGAACGGTTTTTCCGCTTGCTGCTGGCAGTTCTGGAGTCGCTCCAGGCGCCGTCGGCAAGCAAGGCGTGGCGGGCTGTAACGTATTTTTCACTATGGTCGCTACGGTTATCGGGCTGGCTGCCGGAACTCGATGTCTGCCTGGGCTGTGGCAGCCTGCTGGAAGATCCGGAGAATCCCCAGCGGGCCTTTTTCACCCGCGGGCAAGCGGGATTGATGTGCAGCCATTGCCGGGGCTCAAAGGGCAACCCGGCGGGCGCCGCCAGCAGTTGGGATTTGAGCGCCGCGTCGCGCGCGCTGGCCGCGGAGATGTTGCGGAAGCCGGTCGCCGGACTGCCGGCCATGGAGTGGAGCCAGGGGACGGCGGCGGATTTGAGAAGGTTCCTGATACAGCAGATTGAGGCCCATGCGGAACGAAAGTTGTACACGGCGCAAATGTTCTGGGAAGTAGCCGCTCCCTGACCGACGGGTTACCGAATGCCATCTTTTCAAGAGATCATTTTCAAGCTGAAACAGTATTGGGCCGAACGGGGCTGCATTATCCAGGAGCCGTATGACGTGGAAGTAGGGGCCGGCACCATGTGCCCGGAAACCTTCCTGCGCGTTCTCGGTCCGTCTCCCTATAGCGTCGCGTACGTGCAGCCCAGCCGACGGCCGGCCGACGGCCGATACGGCGACAACCCCAACCGCCTTTTTAAACACTCGCAGTTACAGGTGATCCTCAAGCCCGCTCCCGCGGACGTGATCGAGCAGTACCTCGGCAGCCTGGAGGCCATCGGGATCGACCTGCGGCAGCACGACATCAAGTTCGAAGAGGACAACTGGGAAGCGCCCACGCTGGGCGCCTGGGGCATCGGCTGGCAGGTGATGCTGGATGGTCTGGAGGTCACGCAGTTCACCTACTTCCAGCAATGCGGCGGCATCGATCTCGACCTGGTGCCCGCCGAGATCACTTACGGGCTGGAGCGGCTGACCGCCTTCCTGCAGATGAAGGACAGCGTCTACGATATCGAGTGGACCAAGGACTTCTCCTACGGCGATGTGCGCTACCGCGACGAGCTGCAGTATTCGGTCTACAACTTCGAGATGGCCGACATCGCCACGCTGTGGAAGCTGTTCGAGCTGCATGAAGGGGAAGCGGCGCGGCTGTTGAAACTCTACGATCCCAAGGACGCCGATAAGAAGCGGTTTCCGCTGCTGCCCACTTACGACCACGTGCTCCAATGCTCCAACCTCTTTAATACGCTCGATTCGCGCGGCGCCATCAGCGTCACCGAACGCGTGGGCATGATCCAGCGGGTGCGCAAGATCGCCGTGGGAGTGGCGCAAGCCTGGGCCGATCAACAGAGCCCCGCAGTGGTGGAGGTGGCCCAGTGAGTCTTCCTTTCCTGCTCGAATGCTCCAACTTCCTCTTTAATGCGTTCGATTCGAGTGGCGCCATCAGCGTCACCGAACGGGGTACGCCCCGGCTTGCTTACGGGGCGCCCTCCGGGCCGCGACCGTTCCGAGCCGCGACAGTTACGGAGCGGGTTCTGCCCACCGTGGCGCAGGCATGGGCCGATCAACAGAGCCCCGCGGTGGTGGAGGTGGCCCAGTGAGTCTTCCTTTCCTGCTCGAAATCGGCACCGAAGAGATTCCCGATTGGATGATTCCGAGCGCGCTGGAGAATCTCCGGCTGCTGTTCGAAAAGCTCGAGATTCCCCACGAATCGATCACCATGGACGCGACACCGCGCCGCCTGGTACTGCGCGCCGACGGGCTTCCGGCACGGCAGGCCGACAGCGAAGAGCGGGTCATGGGACCGCCGAAATCGGCGCCCGCGCAGGCGGTGGCGGGGTTCGCGCGGAAGCAGGGCATTGCGCCGGGAGACCTGGCGGTGGAGACCACGCCGAGGGGCGAATACTACTGCTTCACCCGCAAGGTGGCGGGGCGCCGGACCAAAGACATTCTGGCGGACGCGCTGCCCGGCATCATCCTGCAGATCTATTTCCCCAAGACGATGTATTGGACCGTCAAGGGCGGGCCGCGTTTCATCCGGCCGAT
>Ga0182030_10013363_pt1 | contig 16341 bp, 8 predicted proteins | sample 812S3MmetaG_FD_121299 | JGI IMG/M metagenome (GOLD analysis project Ga0182030, IMG submission 121299) | Permafrost microbial communities from Stordalen Mire, Sweden - 812S3M metaG (Illumina Assembly) | ecosystem: Environmental > Terrestrial > Soil > Wetlands > Permafrost | place: Sweden...
ATTACCAGATCCACGAACGAGGAGTTTCGCAAGAACTTCAATCGAAATTCCTTCACGTTCCGCCATAGCCTCGCCGGCCACCCGCTCTTCGAGCTCGAAAGGCTCGCCCGTCTTGCCGAGACCATCCTCGCGCGCGGAGCATTCCGCCAATTTACCCATCGCGAAGCCGTAGTTGATGCCGCCTCTACGCTCCGAGAATCGGCACCGCAGCGAGTGGCCCGCGCCATCATGGATATCGACAAGCCCGGGTCGTGGATGAAGCTGACCCAGGTTCAGATGGTCGATCCGGAATACGGTGCGCTGGTAGACCGGCTTATCGAAGAGATCCAAGTGGAGAGCGGCGTACCTATCGTGAGCGACATGAACTGGCTCGGAGCGACGATCTTTCTCGGCTCGCCGGGGTCGGTCACGCCCTACCACATCGACCACGAGATAAACTTTCTTTTCTTAGTTCGTGGCGAGAAGACGGTAAACCTATTTGACCCGACGAATCGATCGGTGCTCACCGAGGAAGAGATTGAGAACTTTTACGTCGGCGATTCCTGGGCGGCGAGATACCGAGTGGAGAATCAGTCGAAGGCGAGGGTGTACCGTATTCGCGCCGGCGATGGCGTGCACCATCCGAGTCTCGCACCGCACTGGGTGACAAACGGCAGCGGTCCGACCATCGCGTTCAGCGTCGCGTTTGGACAGCGTTCAACGGATCCTCGGGCGCGCGTGTATCAGGTGAATCGATATTTGAGAAAGTTCGGATTTCGGCCGACTCCCCTCGGGCAAAGTCGGTGGCGAGATTCGGCTAAGATTGCGGCGCTCGGATTGCTATCGATGCGCAATCCGAAGACCGACCGCGATTACTATGCCTCTGCCATCGAGCGCATTCAGCGCGCTCGACAACTGGTCATGCGCCCCTTTGTTGGAAACGATCCCGACGAACGGCGGCGTTTCGATCCTGCTGACTAGAGCAGCCGCCGATTGAGTGGAGCGAAGCTCGAGAGAGCCGCTCGACGAGCGACGGCTCTTTCGAGGCTTGCTGCGCGCATTCGTGTCGTCTGGCTCTTGGATGTTCTGCTACGGGCAACCGACGGTTGCCCCAATTCGTCAAATCTGTGAAACGGTTCGCTATTCCCCCATAGATCGCGAGAACGGACCGCCGCTTTTCATCGGGATCGCTTCCAGTCAGCCTCCCGTCATGCAATTGCGAACAGTTCAATTAAATTATCCGCACCACACCGTCAAGTAATCATCTGGAGATTTACGACTGCAATTCTCCTGCCCGGAGTCGGCGTTAGCTGCAACCGGTGACGATCCAAACTTCCAGGATCGTAAGACAGCGGGACCTAACAAGACCCCCCCGATGGCTGGGCGTGGAAGCGCCTCGACGGGGTGTCCAGTTCACGTCGTAGGCGCAGGTCGCACCTCAAGGCGGCGATCCGCGGTTGGCTCTTAACTCCTTCGGCGTGCCAACCGATTCCTGTCGAGGAGGAAGCTCATGCTCGCACCGACGACCGTGATCGACAACGAATACGCATCTCTTTGGGTTTACGAGAGTCAGGGCATTATCCACCACCAGTTTAAGAAATTTATTTCCGGAGAGAACTTTCGGTCTGTTTTGAGTACGGGTCTCAAGGAGCTGACGACGAGGAGAGCCAAGAAGTGGCTTTCGGACGACCGAAGTAACGGAGCTCTGAAACCGGAGGACGAGGAGTGGGCTCAGGGTGTGTGGTTTCCGAAGACAGTCGCAGCAGGTTGGAAGTACTGGGCAATCATCCCCCCGGAGAAGGTGGTCGGCAAAATGAACATTCAGAGGTTCATCCAAACGTTCGCCAAGGCTGGAATCACGGCTCAGGTATTTCCGGATCCCACCGACGCTCTTAAGTGGCTAGTGGAGCAATGACGTAAGTATCCACGCGCTCGCCCTAGGGCAGCCGCCGATTGAGTGATGCGAGGCTCGTCTGGCTCTTGGATGTTCAGCTAGGGGCAACCGACGGTTGCCCTTGGCCGTGAGCTGCGCCGTGTTCGAGCGAGAACCGCCCGCAAGTAACTCGCGGTGTGGGAACGCTCGCACCGGGCGACGTCTTCTGGGGTCCCCTCGGCAATGAGCTCCCCTCCGCCGTCACCGCCTTCGGGGCCGATATCGAGCACCCAATCGGCGCACGCCACGAGGTCGAGGTTGTGCTCGATGACGAGCACCGTATTGCCTTGGTCTCGGAGGTCCAGAAGGGCGGACATGAGCACTTCGATGTCCGTGAAGTGCAGCCCAGAGGTGGGTTCATCGAGCACGTAAAGAGTTCGCCCTGTCGCCTTGCGCGCGAGCTCGCGAGCGAGCTTCACGCGCTGTGCTTCCCCTCCGGAAAGCGTCGTTGCCGGCTGTCCGAGGGTCAGATAGCCGAGGCCGACCTTTCGCAGGGCCTCGAGCTTATCGGCAATCTTCGGGACTGCGCCGAGGAGGTCGGTCGCGTGGTCCACGTCCACGTTCAGCACGTCGGCGATCGACAGGCCACGATATTTGATTTCGAGCGTCTCCCGGTTGTATCGACGACCTCCGCACGCTTCGCACGTCACGAACACGTCGGGAAGGAAATGCATCTCGATGCGCAGCACTCCGTCGCCCTGGCATGCTTCGCAGCGTCCGCCTTTGACGTTGAACGAAAATCGTCCCGCTTTATATCCTCGAGCGCGAGCTTCCGGCAGACTCGCGTAGAGTTCGCGTAGCTGTGCGGAGATGCCGGTGTAGGTCGCAGGATTCGACCTTGGAGTCCGACCGATCGCTGCCTGATCGATCGACACGACCTTGTCGATTTGTTCGAGCCCGAGCACCTCTGTGCAATCTCCGACGGGCGCCGTAGCATGATAGAGCTTCGCGCGTGCCGCCGGCAGAAGCGTGTCGACGATCAAACTCGATTTGCCACTTCCGCTGACGCCCGTGACGCATGTCATGACCCCTAGCGGTATGGCCACGGTCACGTTTCGAAGGTTGTGGGCGCGAGCGCCGACGACGCTCAGTCTCTCGGGTCCAGGAGCCTTGCGCTTACTAGGAATCGGAAGTTGCTTGGCACCCGTCAGCCACGGTCCGGTGATCGAACGCTCGTCTCGCATGATCTCATCGGGCGTGCCCTGGGAGATGATCTCGCCTCCGTGGACGCCGGCCCCCGGCCCCATATCCACCACGTGATCGGCTGCCAAGATCGCATCGCGGTCGTGTTCGACGACGATCACAGTATTGCCAAGGTCTCGGAGGCGAGCCTGCGCCTCGATGAGTCTCGCATTGTCGCGAGCGTGGAGGCCGCTGCTCGGTTCGTCGAGGACATAGAGCACGCCGACGAGCGCTGCACCGATTTGGGTCGCGAGCCGGATTCGCTGCCCTTCCCCAGATGACAGCGTTTGCGCGCTGCGATCGAGCGTCAGGTAGTCGAGGCCGACGTCTATGAGAAACCCAAGGCGGGCCGCAACTGCCTTGAGAAGGGGCTGCGCAATGGCGCGCTCGCGCGATCCCAGTCCCTCGGGGGAGTGATCGTCGTCGAGAGATTCCACGAACGCTTTCACCTGGCGAAGTGGCATCGACCCGACTTGTGCGATGTCCTTTCCTCCGAGGCGCACCGCCAATGCTTCCGGACGCAGGCGCTTACCGCTACATGCGCTGCAGGTACGCGTCGTGAGAAACCGTCCGAGCTCGTCGTCCGCAATTCCGCCGTCGCCACTGATATCGTCGTCTTCAGCACGCTCCGCGGTAACGTCGGATAGACTCGAAATCCGACTTTCCAGTCTCGGCACGATTCCCGTGTAGCTGCGGGTCGTCGATGCCGCTTGTTTGCGATTTCTCCGGGCTTCGCCGCGCCTCGAGTGCGCGGCGGCCTGGTCCGCGGAGGGAGCCGCGCCGAACAGGATCGCCTTTCGTTGGTGCTCTGGGAGTTTCGACCAGGAGACATCGGGATCGACTCCGAGAAGTTCGACCGCCTTCGCGAGTTCGGACGCGAGCGACACGCTGGCGCGGCGGCCCCACCCGAGGACCACGCCTTCGCGCAGCGTCTGGTGGGCATCTCCGATGCACCGATCGGGGTCGACCACATCGCGGGCCCCGAGGCCGTCGCAGCTCGTGCAGGCGCCGTGCGGTCCGTTGAACGAGAACATGCGCGGCTCGATTGGCGGCAGCGAAATTCCGCAGTCGATGCAGGCGAATCGCTCGCTCATCCAAAATGGTTCATCGTCACCGGACTGGATGAGAATCAGACCCTCGCCGAGCTTGAGGGCGAGCTCCACGCTGTCAGTGAGTCGGTTGCCGACGCCTGGCTTGAGGACCACGCGATCGACGACGACGTCGAGGTCGTGAAGTCGGTTGCGATCGAGATCGAAGTCGTCGCCGAGATCGACCATCGAGCCGTCGATCCGCGCGCGGACGAAGCCGTCTCGCCGAAGTCGGTCGAGCTCCAGTTTGAGCTCTCCTTTGCGGGCGCGTGCGAGGGGAGCGAGAACACTGAGGCGCGTCGCGTCTTCGAGCCGGAGAAGCCGATCGACGATCTGCTGCACGGTTTGGGCTTCGATTCGCTTGCCGCAGTTCGGGCAGTGGGGAATGCCAACCCGGGAATAGAGTAGGCGCAGGTAGTCAGCTATCTCCGTCACCGTTCCGACCGTCGACCTGGGCGACTTAGATAGGGGGCGCTGCTCGATGGCGATGGCCGGGCTGAGCCCGTCGATGCGCTCGACGTCGGGCTTGGCGAGTTGTTCGAGGAATTGCCTCGCGTACGCGCTGAGCGATTCGACGTAGCGCCGCTGGCCCTCTGCATAAATCGTGTCGAACGCGAGCGAGGACTTGCCGGACCCACTAGGGCCCGTGAGCACGATGACCTTGTCTCTCGGCAGACTGACGCTGACGTTCTTCAGGTTGTGCTGACACGCTCCGACGACAGTGATGTGATCCACCGGTTGGCAGACGGTTAGCATGGCGCTTGCCACAGTGGCCTCGCAAAGGGCGAGTTGCTTGGCGCACGGATCCCGTCCGCGAGGGATGGCGTGGTACGCTGCAAGTCTTCGGATGGTCAAGGTAGAGTGCGAAGCGTGCCGGGCCCCTTACCAGCTCGATGAGCGTCGGATACCTCCCGCCGGGCTCAAGATGCGCTGTCCGAAGTGCGGACACTCGTTTCTCGTGACCGTTGGGCAATCGGCCACTGCTCCGAAGGGCGACGCTTCGTCGGACTCGCCGTGGGCCGAGCCGAGAGCAGGGTTGTCTCGTCCTGCAGTGGTTCCCCGCGCGCCTGCGATCGAGCGGGGGCCGGCAGGTGCGCCGCCTCCACCGACCTCCAAGACACGCCCTCGGCGAGCCACAGTCATCGGCCTCGGAACTCCCCCAGCGACGCCCGTCGAGCTTGAACCAAATGCGCGGCCTGGGTCTCAGCGATCGGGCGGGCAGGCGAGCTCGTCGCTCCCGTCGCCCTCGCCGTTTCCGTCCGATTTCCCAGCGATCCTGGGAGGTTTTGACGAATCCAATCTGCCCGTTGCGACTCACGGTCGTTCGACCGCGACAGATCCGAGCCCGGAGCCGTTCGACGACTTCGAGCTCGATCTTCCGGTAGCCCCGGATGACTTACCGGCTCGCCCGGTGTCGATTGTGCCGAACGATCTCGAGGCCGAATCATCTTTTGAGCTCGATCTTCCAGACGTCGTCGCGCCCGACTTCCCGGTTCCTGTCGTGATGGCAGACCTTCCATCGATCGCGGTAGGCTTGCCGGTGTCCTCCGGTGGGCTCCCGGAGGTCGCCGTACAGCCGCCGGTCACAGCAGACGCGCGCCCGATCGCTGCTGCGGAAGGCGCGCAGCTCAACGCGGGAATGGGATCGATCAATCTTCCGACTCCAGCCGAGTCACTACCGCGTCCGACCGGTGCCAATGTGCATCTTCCGGCTGTGGCGGAAACGCTTCCGCGCGTGGTCGGGTCCGACGCGCTCGCTTCGACTTCGCCTCCCTCGTGGTCCGACAGCGGCCATTTCGGCGAGATCGAACTGCCTGGCGAAACGACGGCGACGCGACCGTCTTCGGCACCGATCGTGAGCCCGGAGCTCAACGTAAAAGCGAGGATGCCTAGCGTTCCGCCACCTCACGGATCGGTCGTGCGCCGCGACCTGTCCGCATCGGCGGGGGGCGGAATGTCATTTGGGGAGGTCGAGCTGGCGGCCTCCGACGCGGGAACGGAACGCGACATCAGCGTCGTCGCGCCGCTACCAGCCACTCATGCGGCCGCGGCTCCGTCGGCCACCGAGTCGGCTTCCGAGGAGGAGATGCTCGTCTCGGCGCCGGCGGCGACGGGGGCCGCAAGGACCGAGTCGCTTGCATCCCGGCGTCGGCACGTGGCAACTGCGCCAAGGCAATCGATCCGAGCCCGTCTGGCGATCGCTTCCATCGTGGCCGCGGTGCTCGGCGGGACGGCGCTCGAACTGACGCCGTATGGAGCATTCGGGTACCTTGTCGCGAGCGACTGGGTGCGATCGGGCGCTTACGATCGTGCGACGCGTGCCGCCGTGGTCGATACGGAGAAGCGGATGGGGGAGGACACGTACGACACGGCACGGAACGCGGTCGATAGCGCGGCGGCTTCTCATTCTCTTCTGCGCCGAGACAGGTCTCTGACGGCGTATGCGGCGCTCGTCGATTTTGAGCTGTCGATTCGATTTGGAGTCGATGCGCAGAGGCAGCCGCGGGGAAAACAGCTCCTTGATGAGCTGCCTGCCAAGGACACCGTGCCCTATCGCACTCTGGCGAACGCGGCACAGATTGCCAACGGTGGCGATACCAAGCGAGCGCTCGCCGCGCTGGATGGCGCAGAACGACGTCCGTCGGGCGATCCGATCGAAGTTGCCATTGCGGTTCTCCGAGGGGAGCTTCAGCTCGCTGCCAAGAATGGTGACGCTGCGCTGCGTGCCTTTCGCGATGCCGAGCGCCTGGCGGGCGATGCGCGCACACACTACGGCCTGGCGCGAGCCTACGACATGCTGGGCGATACTGGAAATGCCAGAACACAAATCTCGGCGGCCCTTGCCACCTCGCCCGATCACGCGGGCGCGCTCATCCTCCGAGCTCGATTGACTGCCTCGGAGGACCAAGCGCGCGCGCGCGCGATTGAGGACCTCGACAGGGTGCTGACGGGACCGTCGAGGGCGAAAGCGTCTCCGCGGGAGCTGTCTCGCGCTTACGCTTTGCGGGCCCACGTTGACATGCGCAGCGGGAAGACGAGGGAGGCGAGGGAAGCTTTCGTTCAATCGCTCCATCTGGATCCGCGCGACAGTGACGCTCTATGCGGTGAAGGACGATTGTTTCTGCTGGAGGCGCGTCCGACCGAAGCGCTCGCGCGTTTCGACTCGGCGCTTCAGATCGAGCCGGACGCCGTCGACGCGATCGTGGGAGATGCGGAGGCCAAGATGCTTTCGGAGCGGCCGGCCGAAGCCAAGCAACAACTCGTCGACGCGAGAGCCCGATTTCCTCGGAATTCGGACGTCGCGATGTGGCTCGGTAAAGCGGAAGAACGCGTCGGAAGCAAGGACAACGCCCAATCCGATTATCGCGCGGCGATCTCGCTTGTCGAGGCGAAGCGGTCGGATGCCGTCGCACCCTACGTGGCGCTGTCGGAGCTCTTCTTGTCGCGCGGGCAATACTCGGATGCGGTTGCCACGCTACGAGATGCCGGGGGTCGTCTCTCGCCGTCTGTTGCGCTCGACTGCGCGTTCGGTGAGGTCGCTGAGCAGCAAGGCGACTTCCCCGAAGCGATCGCGCGATACAGGTCGGCCGTGGCGCGCGATCCGCAAGCTGCGCAGCCGCGGTTTCAGCTCGCTGTCGTCCTGCGTAAGTCCCATCAGCTCGCGGAGGCCCGAGCCGAGCTTGACCGAGTTACGGCGATCGACGCCGACTTTCCTGGCCTCATGATCGAGCGGGGACAACTGTTTGAGGATTTGGGCGAAATCGGACTTGCGGTCGAGCAATTCCAGCTCGCGCTCGCGAAGGCCCCCGATGACGCCGATCTGCAGCTGCGGGTGGGCAGTGTGCTCGTCACCGTTGGCCGGGCCGACGAGGGGCTCGCGATGTTGCGCAAGGTGCTCGACAAGCGTCCGACAAACGCCGAGGCGCATCACTTCGTCGGACGCGCCTTGATGGACCAAGGTCCCGGCCACGAGATCGAGGCTCTCCGTTATCTCAAGCGAGCGGTCGACCTCGATCCGAATCGCGCCGAATATCACGTCTACGTTGCGTGGGCGGCCAATGAGATCATGCCGCCGCAGATCGAGCTCGTGCGCGACGAAGTGGCACGCGCTCTCGATCTCGATAAACGCAACCCCGAAGCGTATTGGCAGCGCGGCATTCTCGAACGAATCCAAGGGGCCGTGGACGATGCCGTTCGGGACGAAAAACACGCCCTCGAGCTTCGTCCGTCGCGCTACGAGGCGCACGCCGTGTTGGCAGAGTGTTATGAGGACAAGAACGAAGAAGGCGCTGCCGTGGAGCAGTGGCAATTGGCCCTGGCGGGGCAGCGATCACATGGTGCGGAGTCGGTGGCCCTTCCGCACCCGTATTGGCAATATAAGCTCGGGCGGCTTCTCTTCGGACACGGCAAAGTCGGCGCAGCCCTGCCGATTCTCCTTGCTGCTGCCAACTCGATCGAGCACCAAGCTCAGAGGCCCGGCTGGCGAGCGTCGCTCTACTTCATGACAGCCGAGGCATTCCGAATCGGGGGACGCACGACTGAAGCTCTCGAATGGTATCGGCGTTTCTTCGACGTTGCGCCGATCAACTCGCCGGATCGACTGGATGCGCAGCTAGCGATATCTCGGATCACAGGTGGACGCGACGTTCGATGATGTGCGCCGCGGCCATTATGACTCCGCGCGATCTCCAAGTGCTGCAGCCATACGTGCGAAGTCGTCGACGCTGAGAGTCTCCCCGCGGGCTCCGAGGTCGATGCCCGCGCTCGTCGCTGCCCGATCGAGCTCTCCCGGCTCACGGGCCGCGCCGGCCCACGCGTTGCGCAGCGTCTTTCGACGCGCCGTGAACGCTCCGTGCACGAGAGCCCGAAAAATCGGCGTTTCCTCTGCACCGAACTTATCGTGCGGCACGAGCTCAACGACCGCGCTCGTCACCTCGGGAGGAGGATAAAACGAGCCCGGCCCAACTCGCCGCACGCGTCGGACTGAGTAGGCAGCGCGCACGAAGACTGTGAGTGCGCCGTAGCTTTTCGTGCCGGGCGTCGCGCCCAGTCTCTCTGCGACTTCGTCTTGGACCATGAACACGACGCGCTCGAGGTCTCGCGCGCATTCAGTCGCCAGGCGCAAAAGGGGGCCCGTAAGCGAGTAAGGCAGGTTTCCGCACAGGACGCGCGGGGACGTCTCCGATTTCGTTCCGAGGAGCCCCCGAACGTCGACCGTCTTCGCATCTGCCTCAACGATCGCCACATTCGGCACCAACGCGAATTCGCTTGCGAGAATGGGAATGAGCTCGCGATCTCTCTCGATCGCGTGCACCGCTTGCGCTCGTGCCGCCAACAGTCCCGTGAGCGCTCCTGTCCCGGCGCCGATTTCCACGACGCGCGACCGCCCGACTTCGATGTCGGGCACGCACGCCAAGGCGATCGCCCTTGCGACCTCTTCCGAGACCAGGAAATTCTGTCCAAAAGCCTTCTTCGGGTACATCCCTGCCGCCTTGAGGGTGGCGCGCGGGTCGCGCACGGGCACGCGCCCGGGGACGCCGTGTGCAGATGCACACGCCCTCGGTTCGTCCTGATCGGACGAGCTCGCGGGGGGAGACGCGGTTACTTCAGGTCGGGCCACGGGACGCGAAAGCTACTCTGTTCCGAGGCGGAAGACCGGTGTCTTTCGGCTGATCCCTTCGCGATCCCGGCGTCGAGCGTGCTCGCCTACTGGAAGTCTAACGATGGGTCACTTGTTGCGCTGCGTTGCGCATCAACCGGCGGCGCCTGCCGCCGGTTCAGTACCGCGACCGTCAGGGAGCGGTCATGGCTCGATGAGTACCCTGGGTGTCGCGGGAGATAATCAGCTCCTCGACGCGCTAGTTGCGGACCATCGTCGAGCGCGTCGCGGTCGGCGTGTGCGACGATTGCGGTTGGCAACCGTTCGTGGCCCATGCGCGAAGCAATCACACCCACTCGGTTGTTGCCGCAGATTGCGTGGCCGAGGCCGTAGCGCTCAGTCTCAAGTCGTGGATCACCCGCAGGCTTGTGGATGCCAGAGAGTTACGTCCGAACACGCCGCTGTGATCAAAGCCCGCGAGCGCCGTGTATGTCTGGCCCACGCGTTCTCACGCTGCGCGCTACAGACTACGTGGCGCACCATCGAGAACCTCGAGCCCTACGCGATAGGACGAATTACACCTGACCGCTCCCTGACGGTCGCGGTACTGAACCGGCGGCAGGCGCCGCCGGTTGATGCGTGCGGCGGCGCAACATGTGACCCATCGTTAGACAGGAGATACGCGCCGCGCGGCACTCCGCCGACCTCGGTCGGTTTTGACCGAAATACACCGGCCTTCTCGACGGTACCCGCCGCATCGGGTGGGGGGCATGTGAACCCCCGCGCATCGGGTGGGGGGGCATGTGAACCCGCGCATGTGAACCGCGCATCGGGTGGGGGGCCGTCGGGGGGAGCGGCCGCGCTCCTCCCCGACCGAGATTAATGTATTGCTCGCGCCGGTCGTTCTTCCAAGGATGAAAGGTGGGCGCGCGACATTGACCTTGGCACTTTGATTGCTACGATTGTAGTTGACGTCTTGTGCGTCCAATGCGGGCGTCTCGTCCGTAACCCTGGTTGCCGTCCAATTATATTTGGAGGTCCATCATGCTGCCTCCGTTCATTATCGAGCAGATTCGTCAGAGAGAAAAGCTGGAGCGCGCTCGTCATGAGCAGCAGCCCTTCCTTGAGGTTCCGTTGGATATGCCGGAGCAACATGCTCCGCACGTACCGGAAGACGAGACCGGGAACCGGGGCGTTGTGATCATAGATCTAGGTCGCGGCAGCTGACACTCGAGCTACGTGGCACACGTTGGCGAGCGATGCTCCATATGAGCGTCGGTAGCCGCTGTGCACGTTTGTCTCGCGATCGGTTGACCCGGCCTCGACACTCTCGATTGCAATAGCTAGGCTCGCCGCCGTCATGGCGCTATTTTTGCGCAATGCGCGCGCATTGCTCGGTGCAGCCGCCGTCGCGACGGCTGGTGCCGCTTGTTATCCCGGCGGAGGAGGTTCCAATCCGCCTCTCGACAGCTTGTACTTTCCCGTCGGCCTTGCGGTTTCGCCCGACGGGAGCAGGCTGTACGTCGTCAATTCGGATTTCGACCTCCAGTATAACGGCGGCACGCTCCAGTCCTACGACCTCCAGAGCATTCGAAACGCCGCGGTGGGGCAGATCGCCGATGGTGGAGCGTGCGCGGAGCAGGTCCCGACCAACGATTTCCTCGGCCTTGGATGCGCTCCGCCGCAACCGGTCACCGCATACCTGACGAGTTCTGTGGTTATCGGAGCATTTGCTGCGGACTTGCAGCTGTCGCTGTCAAATCCGAAGCGGCTCTTTGCTCCGATTCGCGGGGAAACCGCGGTTCTGTTCGCGGACGTCGATGACCAAGGGAATCTCTCGTGTCCTGGCGGGAACGGAACTCGCTGTGCCAGTGGAAACTACGTGGGCAACGACCCGAACGCGCCGCCAGCCAACACGCGGCATTCCGTCATGTCCGGTGAGCCGTTCGGCATCGCGCAGACGCTCGATGGGACAGCGATTGTCGTCACCTCGGACAGCGACACGACCGCTTCCGTGCTGAGCTCCGGAATTCCAGCGTCCTCTGCGGATGGGGCCGTCGCAGCGCAGTCTGTGGAGGTGTCGCCTTCGCTGCAATACGTGCTCAGTGGTCTTCCGTTTGCTGGGACGGGGATTGCCGCGATCCCGCATGACCGAGCGTTGAACCCGCCGCCGTGCGAGACCTCGAACGAGCAGCTCGGATGCTTGCGCCCCGCGTTCCTCGAGACCAATCACAGCACCGCAGAAATCGATCTCCTACGTTACTATTCGGACGACGATTCGCTCAATCCCAGCGGCAATCGCCCTTTTTTGCAGCGGGAGGGCGCCTTCCCTCTGACCGCGACGACGGGCAGCGACGAGCGTGGGATCGCCATCGACGACTCACCGCGCAGCTCATGTCGAGCGAGCGGTGGCGACGATAGCGCGTGCGCGATTCTCCCCGCGCGAGTCTTCGTTGCGAGCCGGACTCCTCCAGCTCTCGTGCTCGGCGAAGTCGGCACGCCTCCCTCCAACTACTCTGGATCCTTCGATCCAGACCTCCTCACGATCGTGGGAACCGTTCCTCTCCCGAGCGGCCCATCGAGGGTGTATCGCGCTCCCGTCATCGACCGAAACGGCAACTATTCCCTGCGAATTTTCGTCACCTGTTTCGACTCCGATCTCGTAGTTGTGTATGACCCAGAAACACGGCTTTGGGATTCTATCCACGTCGGCCGCGGTCCTTTTGCGATGGCGTTCGATCCATTTCCGACGGATGCCTACCATCCCAATGACTCCGCGCCTTGGGGCCAGGCTGCCCCGTCAGATCGGCCCTATCGGTTCGCCTATGTCGCGAGTTTTACGGAGTCGTTCGTGGAAGTCATAGATCTCGACAACTCGCGGCCGATGTCGCCGTCGACGTACGAGACGGTTGTATTTGCGCTCGGCGAACCGATGCTTCCCAAAGGCCAATGACCATGAGAATTGGGCTCGTTGCAGGGCTCGCGACTGTCGCGGGCATTGCCGTGGTAGCGACATTGGTCGCTTGCTCGCAGACCGTGTCCCCTCCCGTGGTGCGGACGATGGCACAGCCGCAGAAGGTCGATGTCGTCTGCCTACACGTCCTCGACGGCAGCGGTGTGCCTCTCGCCCAATACGCGCCCGTCAGCGAAACCCAGTGCACGCCCGTGCCGCCGAACGTGACGGGCGGGGCAATGCAGTATCATCTTTTTGCTTTAGTCACCCAGCGTTTGCGCGGGGAATTGGGTGTCGTCGATCTCACGAACGGACAGGTGGTCGACGAAGATCGGACCACTCCGGGCATCAACCTCATACCTGTTGGCCTGCAGCCAACCGATGTGGTCGTTGCGCCCGATGCACAGCTCACGTTTGTCTCGACCGCTGCTGACGGCATGACGGGCATCGACGTGATTGAAAACACTCGCCTGCTGGGCGATTCGACGGGGTCGCCGGCGCTCCCTCCGCTCGGCTTGTCCGATCTGATGGGATGTTCGCTTCCCGTCGCACCCGTCGCGCTCTCGACCATCGCCGCTCCGTCGGGCTCGCCCGGCACCGCGTACTACCTCGTGGCACTTCTGGCTGGTTCGGGCGGTTCGCCAGGTGCGATGGTGACCATTGATCCGACCGGATTTCAGGAGACGCTAGACGACGCGGGCGCAACTGGCGCAGTGGCGCCAGGTTCATTTTCGCCGTGCAAGATCGTTGGACGGACGTCGATTTCGGGTGTTTTGCCAGGGGCGACCTGGACTCCTGGGCCGACGTGGCCTGACGGTGTCCCTTACGCCGAAGCGGGTGACTTGCGCGACGGGGAGCCGTCACTGGGGCTCGCATGTTCGGGAGGTTCGCTGACGGCGGGCGACGGCGGGACGGAAGCGTCATCCGGCGCGCCCGTCGATGCGTCGGCGGACGGTCAAGGCGGCGGGCAGGCGATTGCCTTCCCATCCGGTTCTGCGGCGTTTCCAACTGCCATGGTGATGCGAAATGACGGGCGCCCGCTCGCCTACGTCGCGGACGGCGCTCTCCCGCTGATTCACGTCATCGACTTCTCGTTTCCGGCGCGACCGGTTGAACTCGATCCCCTCCTTACGACCAGCGTGGACAATCCCTCTCGCGTCGTGTCAGTCGGCTGGGTTGCCCTGAGTCCGTCGACGCGGGACTATAAGCGCTATCTCTACGCTGTCGACACGGCGGACGGCTCGGTGATGGTCTTCGATGTGACCGATCCAGACGCCTCCCCCCACGTGCCGCTGCGCCGGCCCCACGCAGAGCTCAATCCGTTGATTCCGGTGGACCGGTTGAAGTTTTCTGCGCCCGCGGCTGCCGTGGTGTTCGCGCAGCATGATTGGCCAGTTCTGTCGCCCGCCACGCCTTCGGACACCGTGAACGAGTTTACGGGGCTGCTGTGCAACCCCAACCCGAACGCGCATCCGAATGACACGACGTTTCTCGATGTCGGTGCGTACTACCGAGCCGACCAAACGAGCGTCGTTCAGGCACAAGAGGGAATTACTCCGACCCTGCCTTATCGACTCCGCGGCGTGTTCGCTTTCGTGACCCTCTCGAATGGGACCATGGTTGTGGTGGATGTGGACGACTGGGATGCGCCATGTCGACGTCCCGATCCGATGTCCACCGATCCTGACGCCGGCGAAGGGATCGTCGGTCTCACCGCGGGGATGACCGGCCAGCTCGATATTCCGGAGCTCCCGGCGACCGACGCGAACGATCTGGACCCCTACCACGCACCGCTCGTCTTCGCGGCGGGCCCGAACATCACTCCCCCCACGACTTCAGGAGTGACCCTCGAGGCGTTCTTCCCTGTGTCGGCACCCCATCGAGTGCGGTCCTCGCTATTGCTCGCACAGAGCGGCGGCGGTGGCGTCGTGCTCCCCGCCCTTTCGGGACAGCCACAGCTCTTTGACGTCAACGGTGCTCCACTTTCGGTATCCGCCGGCATCGGCCAGAGAAACCCACTCATTCTCGCAACGCCGCTGCCCGCGGGGTTCTTCGACCCGGACTACGTGAACAACAGCTTGGCCCCTCATCCGAGCGACCGTTCCGCGTTGTCGATTCCCGCCGTCGCCCCTGGAACTCCGCCCCCACCGCCTAGCGTACGGATATCGTTTGACGACCCGACCGTTCATCAAACTCAGGATTGGACGGTCACGTATGAAGGAGCGCTTCCGAGCGTGATCGGCATTTCCTCCGATCTAATGACCTCTGACAACTATCATACGCTTACCCTGAATGCTTCCGGAGCTCAGTTGTGCTCCCGTGGCATAGAGGACTGGGACGTCGGCCAGTCCCGTGTCGCCGAGGTGCTCGCGGCGAGAGGCGCTGCCAGTATTCCAGTCGATGCAGTACCGATAGATCCCGCATCGTGGACGGCAGACTACGTCGAGTTCACCGATGATTTGCTCGCTTCTACCGACCAGTACTGGAGTCTTCCGAGCTCTGACGCCAACGATTGTTGGAATGACATCAATGGCGGAGCCCTCGCGGACCCGCCCAACTCCACGGGTCCGAGTGTTCACGCGGCGGACCGGTATAACTTCTGCTTTGCGAGCTACGACGCCGCGGTCAACGCTGACACGCATTTTTCTCGCGATTTCCCCATCTTGCGGGCTTATGACAACGAGGTCGTGATCGGCCGATTCGCTTGGGACCCGGGGCCCGATTCAGCCAATCCTCTTCCCGAGCTCACCACGAATCGCACGATTGTCGGTTCCGATCCGAGCAACGTCCCGTTCCTCGAGCAAGCGCGATGCTGCTTTCATCATCAAGCGGCATTCAAGGTTCGCACCGGTGGCGAATGGGTAGCTGTTGGAACAGAGAACGTCGGACTGCTCCATCACGTGAGCGCGGACGGATCGTCGGCGGCAGATGGGAACAGTGGGGGGCGATGCGTCCTGTCGTGCAACCCCAAAGACGTACTGCTAAACGCCCGTGCATTCGACGTCCCTTGGGCGGATTCCACCTGTGCACCGCTGCCGACGGGAGCGGCGTCGATCGTGACCGATCGCAACAGCCCGCTTGCGATGCGAAACCCCATGTTGTCATTCGTCATGTGGGCTGGATGCGGGGCGCTCCCGAGCGTGGGCGGGCAGACGTATGACCACACGCTCAACGCGCGCGATTCCGTGTGGCGTTTTGCGGTGGGCCCCGGCTTCTCGCCTCTCACGGTTGCCATTGGACAGGTGTCGGGCTCTCCGGCGAGCCCCCAATCGATGCGGTATATCAATTCGCTAGGGCAGATCGCAGTTGTCGACGGCTCGCTCCAGGGTCTCATTCTCTACGATCTCAACACGATCGCCATCGGAGGCGGCCCGTATTATTGATCGGCGTGCCGCGCGCGCAGGATGTGGCGCTTTTGGGGTATCGGGTGGCTCTCACCTTTCGCACTGAGACGAACTACCGTGCGCGCTGCGCCGACGGCCGGCGACGCCGCAGGACCGACGCGCCCAGTGCGAGAAGGGTCATCGCGAACAATCCGGTAGCCGAACTTGCCCCGCGACCAGCTGCAATCTGACAGCCACCATTCGAGCTGCCCTTCGGTTCGTCA
>Ga0182030_10013364_pt1 | contig 16341 bp, 16 predicted proteins | sample 812S3MmetaG_FD_121299 | JGI IMG/M metagenome (GOLD analysis project Ga0182030, IMG submission 121299) | Permafrost microbial communities from Stordalen Mire, Sweden - 812S3M metaG (Illumina Assembly) | ecosystem: Environmental > Terrestrial > Soil > Wetlands > Permafrost | place: Sweden...
AAAGGCACAACTACAAAAAAAATCCCAACTACCCAACATCACGCAGAAAACAAAATCCCCATAAAACCCTGGCCCAGCCAATAAGTAATCCCCGTGATCCCACCCACACAACCCCAGGTTCTCCTACCTATCTACCTACCCACCTATTTATATAAGCGTCCTTATCCTCACCATCCATCACCAAACCAAACCAACCCAACCCAACCCACCTCACCGCCCCAAGAACGGAACGCGGGCCCTGATATTAACTTACCAAATGTAACCCCGGTGTGCGGTGTATGAATCCCCAACCTCCTGAGGTATCTTCGATCTTGAAGCCGCTCGGTACTGTACAGATGTGGCGGAAATTTATCTCGTGAGTGGGTACCTTAGAGGGGAGGGGAGGGGGATGTGTTATCGTCTGCTGGAGGCGGTGGCGGTGGCGGTGCTGCTGTGTGAGGTGGTGTGGCAGTATACATTACCTTTACCGTAGGTTCATCACAAAATAACCTAGTACACCGTGATAGCGATGGAGATAGTTTTGTTTTTGGCTGTTTTGGGCGCTTTGGTGGATGGATATGTATGATATGATATGATATGTTGGGGCTTGGTTGTATGTGGAAGTGTGATGTGGATATAGTAGATGTATTAGAAGATGATTTGATTTGATTTGTGGGAGACGAATGGAACTCGGGGATAAGGGGTTGTCCTAGATATTCGTACAGGATGGGGCCTACCTATTCTGTTTTTCTTGGGATGGACGGGATGCGGTACAACATATGCGGAAACTCTACTGGCTACCTATAGGTTACGTGTTTGGGGTTTTGAGGAGATGGGAAAAGTGAGGGATGTGTGGATTTGGTGGGGATTTATTCGTAGGGCGATCTTTGGGAGGGGTGGTTACTTACTTAGAGTGGCACTGGTACTGGGTGTCTTTCGACAAGCTTAGTTTTAAGTTTGAACTGTTGAAAGATGTTAATTTTGTCTGAGACGGGAAGGATATTATGAGGCCCTCCAATCGCGAGGCTTGAAGCTTCATCCCCAGCACCATAGCTCCGCCAAGATCAATAATTCTTCTTTTCCTCTTATTAGTCTGCGGAAGTTTTCAGGAAGGGAATTTAACTACCCACGAACTCTTCTCACCTGCCGCTACAATTGCAAGAAAAGTGACCGTGGTACCCGCCATGTATGTCCATTTTCGTTTGAGCTATTGTCTTAAAATGAAACTAACTTCTCAAAAGAGATGGTTATCCAACCCGTCAACCCAACCTTCAAACAATGGCTTTTCCATTTCCTAGTGTTTCGACTACTTGCCTCGGTGCTGTGCCACGACAGTTGAAGCCCAGTTGTCTTCTTCTCTTCAGCCATCTGAGTCATTTGGGACTCTATTGTTGCCATCAACCATCAATCCAAGTCCAATTATCAACCTGAATGAGGAACCCCTGAATAATAACGATGGCGCGGAGATTACAACTCCCATTGACAATTCGACTCACCCGACTTTTTTCGAACGACGACAATCAGCTCAACTAAATACAACTCGAAGACACCACAAGAATCAAAGTATTAATTCATATGAGGACTCATCTTTAGTAAATGGCACAGAAAGGAATTTAGCTCAACGCTGGCTCTCTCATCAGAGAAGAAATCACGGTATTGGACTCGCGGAACGCTGGACCGGGCCAAATCACGGCGAGAAGCGCCTATTGCCTCCAGATCTTGAAGCCATTCATGTACAGGGGAAGCCTAACGCGAGAACCTCGGGGAGAGTTGGCACTGCAGCTTTGGCACTTGGTGCGATCTCCCTCATTACCCTTGACTTTGACCGAAGGAAGCGGAGGAAACGACAAGAGACGCTTGAAAAAGACGAATCAAGACCTGCAAGTGGACAGATAGAATCTCTCTCAACTTGCCGACCGGATACACAGCCCACCTCCTCAGAGCAGCTGTTGCCAAAGCTAAATCTATATACGCAGGTCTTGTGATGGTTGAAGGAAAGTGCGTTGAGGTTGATAACGAGCAAACAACACTCACCGCGGCAGGAGGGGTGTCAAAACTCCAGTGGCAAGCGCTTATTACCTTGCATCATACCTTGCTCCATGAGTACCATAATTTTTTCCTGGCTTCCCAGCATCCTTCTGCAAGCCCTGCCTTACCACGATTAGCATCGAAGTATGCTATGCCAGCTAGAATGTGGCGTCATGGCATACATTCATTTCTTGAGCTGATGAGGCATCATTTGCCCGAGTGCTTGGATCATATGATAGCACCCACCTATATAGCTTATGCAATTCTAGAATTACTATACGAAACAGTTCCAGCTTTTGAAGACACGTGGATAGAATGCCTTGGTAGCCTTGCTCGTTATAGAATGGCTATTGAAGACGATGACACCCGAGATAGGGAAGTCTGGAGGGGTGTAGCACGTTACTGGTACTCGAAGGGTTCAGACCGAGCCCCGACAACAGGCCGGCTTTATCACCACCTTGCAATTCTAGCTAGACCCAACGCCCTGAGACAGCTCTTCTACTATACAAAATCACTTTGTGTTGTTAGCCCTTGTACGCCAGCCCGAGAATCGATCCTAACGCTCTTTCATCCAATACGAGAAAGAAATTACAACTTGCCACCTTTTCATGCTGTCTACATCAAAGCCCAAGAAGTTCTATTCAAAAACCAAGAAACAGTAATATTCGAGCCGTTCCTTCAGCAGTTTCTGACCTCATTAGACGCTTATATTCATACTGAGGTAGAGTGCTTTAAGCCAGAAGGATACCATATCGCTCTCGCAAATACTTTTGCAATGCTCGGCTTTGGATCAAAGAATAACATAATTATGAAAGTTATTGATTCTTCCTCTCCCGAAAGTGTCGATAGTTTGAAGGCAGAAAACATATCTCTCGACGAATCATTTAAAAACGCACAGAGGCTGAACAACGCTGCCCTAGAAATCGTTCTCCAAAGAACGAGAGATTCAAACGTCCTACCATTCGTTCACTGTTCACTAGCTTTCATGTATTGCATGTCTCGCTTTCCTGCGGCAATAAGCCATATTCAGGTCGGTTTTCCTTGGGAACGACTAGCTGCGTTTCTCAACGAGCTACTAGATTCTCACGGCGATCCATTTCCCAGCATCGAGAGCGATAAGTTTCCCGCTACAGGGTGTATTTGGTGGCTGTCGGGTCAGTGAGGATTATGCTATGCGAGGCTGTTTATGGATTGATAATTACTTCCCTGATCACTGGTTTGTCAACAATATGGACAACGACGAAAAATCCGTTGAACTTGCTTGGATGACGGAACAGCGGATGGATAGAATACTTTGGCTAGCTGTTTGCCTCTCAAAATGTTCTAAGCTTGTCTACAGCCCCGCCATGTACGATCCTACCCGTTCTAAATATTTACGACCCAGATTTTATGCTCCTTCTTGGAACTCTTCGTGGAGCCCGAGCGAGAATGCAGAAAAAGGGGCAGACACTGAAATGTTCCTGCTAACAGATGGGATGCTTGCTACTTTAGCTTTACCAGCCGACCCCATCGAGGGCCTCGAATTTGCCCAAGGATCTCACAGATCATTGGCAATGGACGCGTACGACCAATCATCTCCAGCAACAACTTATTCCGAGACGTACGAAGGCTGGCTCTCAAAGTTTATCGAATTGGACATTGGGTCGAGCGCAAGTCAAGAAAACGACCAAATTCAAATATCACAAGAAGACGGAGGTCTTTCAAAAACCTGGGGAAATGGCTTGGATAAACAGGACCAGCCTTCATTCCCCCCAAATCCCATCGATTTGATCTTATTGTATCAGCCTGGGGATCACAATCTTGACGAAAGACCTAAGAGCTCTGACTCAGATAGAGAGGATGGCGTAGATGAGCCCGAAGAAAAACAAAGAAAATGCTTCCAACAATCCCTCAAAATTATTTAACATCCTCCTCGTAGCTAATAATAATTTGATTGGTTATTTCTTGGGGGTTTCCCCCAAATCCCCATCTAGCCTTTGGTCAATAGAAAAGCAGCAATTATATATTCTATTCTTTAAAGAAATACCTAGTCCAGCTTTATCATTTCAAGCCTTTTATTATATTTTATACTTATTTTCAGAGGGGCACTAGCCTGGGACTCTGTCTGTAGCCTCAGTAGCCTTATAGTCTTAGTGGCCCTAAGTTTCCTAGTTGACCACCCCCTGAAGTCGACCACCTTTTACACCAAAAAACGCCGATTTTTACACTTCATAATTTCATAAATAATTAATAATTTTAATTTAAAATTAAAAATATATATTCTTTACATAATATCTAGAAAATATTAATAATTTTATATAATTTTATTTTAAAGCATTATGCTTCTACGAATGGGTGATTCCAGTAGTCGAATCCAGGTGTGATCCTCCGCGTTGTTCAATGATTTGCGCGATTTGTCCACCACTTCCCCGAAGAGAATCGAGATCAAGTATTAGACGCTGGAGAACATGGAGTAGTTTATGGAGTGTTTGGCTAGGGATAATTATTTAAATTTATTTAGCTTTAGATAAGAGCCTCTATTACTGCCGCCTTACAAGTTAAGACTTTACAGGTACTCTATGTCGCAGGTATTCTAGAGTTCCTTCTTTGTGATTGGATTAAATGATATGCGGCTGCCCGCCCCTAACCCTATATAGTAACGTCTTAACCGCCTACCCCTTACTGCCCAGTGAGCCTTTCACCGGCACACTGATTACCATAGTCAAGCCACCAACACAGCCTCTTTCTTCAGGAACATTGCTTTTTCTCCCAAAGCGCGAGCTGAAACTTCATCAACCCCTTTATTGTCTAGCCTTGCTGAAATATAACTCAATATCCACCTCCTATCTGGGCCTATCTCTCATTATAAGGTGGCGAAGTGCTATTCTCATATCAAATACCAATAATGCCATTCCATCGTCGATAGCCTACCACACTCCCGTTTCCAGCCTTGTCGAACGACACAAAATCGGCGAGAACCCCGACGGCAACAACCGATTTTTTCCCCCAAGGCTGAGTAGAATCTCTGGGAAATATTGACCCCCTCTACCATCTCGGGTCGAAGATTCGGCTGAGAAGGCCTATTCGAAGCTCTCAAAACGCACAGTCAGAGTTCCCTATTTGCCAACATCTACAAAGGAACGAAGTCATTCAGCCGACTACACACCATTCCTCTGGATACAACCCAGAAGAACACATCTTTGTTGAGAAATCCGGGCGAGAATACCATGATGCCACCACAAGGCGAAGCAGCCAAGGTACCTTATATTTACCAACCAATTCTTCGGTCAAACACAATCCGTCTTTTGACCCTATTGCCTGGAATAGAAGGCACAGCGATACAGTGCGAGCTTCAGGAAGTTACTCTGGCAAACGATTGGCCCCAATACTGCGCACTATCTTACGTATGGGGTGACCCCCAAGTTACGGAGGGCATTCAAGTTCACGGTAGAGAACTCCAAGTCACAACCAACCTTGAGTCGGCCTTGCAGCGCCTGCGGCTTTGCGATGATTCGCGCACCCTGTGGATTGATGCAATATGCATCGATCAAGAAAATTTCACGGAGCGGAACGAGCAGATCCAGCTTATGGTGCAAATATATAGCCTCGCAGCAAACGTCTTTGTTTGGTTGGGTAATGATGATTCGACCCACCACGCATTTAATGTCCTAGAGGATCTTTACCAGACTTGTCACAAAGAGGAAGCGGAAGAAGACGGAGAAGAAGCCAATGAAGCGCCAGCCGTAGGAATGGTTCATCAATCGAAACCTTCTCCATCTGCAGTTCTAGAGGTCCCAAACGATAATCCCGATCTGGAGAGGTTCATCCAAAACCTCAGCAAAGATGACTACATGAACTTGGGTTTAGCATTCAATGATAACTGCTGGTGGAGTAGAGCATGGATTCTTCAAGAAGTATATCATGCGTCTGAAATCACCATCTTCTGTGGTAGGCAATGCATTTCCTGGAATGTCGTTGATACCGTGATCGAAGGCATAGCTGGAAGAGATTACACACTTCGTCTCGGCTCTACCATTGGGAATGCGATAAAGATTTTTCTCTTGAAAAAGTACAAGACTGAATTCTCCAAAGATCTGGACTCCTTACTTCAATCGTTTGGGGACAAATGCTGTACAGACCCACGGGACCATATATTTGCCTTTATCAGCCTCAGCGATGGAAGCTGTTCGATTCGACCAGATTACAAGAAAACGGTTTCCCGCGTATATCTAGAAAGCACAACCGCATTGATCAAGACTTACAAGAGCCTGAGAAAAATATATTCAGGATATAGCCCTGAAATACTCAATGTGTCTAGGACCGACCGCAGGTCAGATGAAATAATCCCAAGCTGGGTGCCAGACTGGAGCTCGGACCGCAGCTCTGTGGAGACGCATCCGTTTCTAAAAAGCTACTTCAAAGCATCTCTGGGAAGAAGACTACCTGATACCTTAACCGATACCTTCCCATCGGAATGGCCATGGCTTATGAGACTTAGAGGCGTTATGTTCGACAAAATCGCAACTACCTTTCCCAGAATCGCGACTAATTCACCCGGCTGGAAATCTGAGGTTCTTGCATGGCTTCCAGAAATCCTCGACAGGGTTGAGTATCCAACCGGCGAGGCGGTCTTTGATGCGGTGTGGACAACCTTGCTTAAAGATATAGCAAGAGGCCCTATCTCTAAACGTAGCGAAAGTCGACTTCTTGAGGGTGAGAGACCTCAGTATCGAGAGCTTTTCCGTCACTGGTGTCAGCAAGAAATCGACCATTCCAACATGGGGGGAGCAGAATCCGACGCAACACCCGCAGATATCCAGGCCTTTAACGGTATTCTAGCAAAGAGTTTGAATGAATACATCGTCTTTATCACCAAGAGAGGCTATATAGGCCTAACGATGGGGCCCGTGAAGCGGGATGACCGACTATACGTTGTCTCTGGTGCAACTGTTCCGCTCTTGTTACGGAATGAAGGGCAGAACTTCAGACGATGGTGGGCACCTGCAGCGGTGAATGGCTGGCATACTCTAGTTGGAGCGTCCTACGTCCATGGCATCATGGATGGTGAAGTTATGAAAATGGCAGAATTCAAGGAGGAGAGAATATTTCTCGTATGAATAATATGCCTGAATAGTTTTATTTCTTTTTAGGCATTTGGCGACAGGTTTGTGGCCGACACCAAATTTATCTACAATCCTGAGCATGCATTGCGGGGTAAGGTTCCATTTTTTGTGCACCAGCAATTGAAGAAAAAGCTCTTACAACCAACATTTCCATAGGCGTAATGCTCCACCAAAGACTCTGCGATCGGGGAGTCCATCCTGGGTCAAAACATCTGCTGACGCCGCGGTTACGTTCGACTCCTCGTCTCGGGAGTTTGGGTCCGCTCCTTATTGAAGTAGTATCTCAAAAAAATCTGGTCTGGCCTCTAAAATATAGCCAGCCTCTACTTGTTACCTATGTGTGTACTCTTTCCTGAATGCTCACAGCCCATTGCTGCGTACACACTGACTTGTGCTTACGCTATACCCTTTATGTATACCTTCAATGATGTATATTTTTATTTTACTGTATTGCCCATTGTGGGTGCGCACAAGTTTTAGGACGTGCTGGTGACATATAGTATTAAGAGGTATTTGCGTTGTAGAAATAGCTTCTTGTCTCCCATATCTGTCTCTTCTTAGCTTAGAATAATCGTCATTTAATCTCCTATACTTTGCCTTTTATGCTTAAATCATTGAATTCGCGACACCTAAGATGATTCAGAATGCCGAAGCTTTGGTCATGGGTCTTGGTGAGCGATAAGTTTGAGTAAATGCATTATGCATTGGTTATAGATGATGAGGACAGCAAACAACCCGTCAACCTCGTCCCAACCTCTTTTTCACCTCCTTAACATCTGGATGATCCGGCCCTAACACTTTCTCCTGCCTCGGAACTAGCCTCTCAAAAGCCTCTCTCGCCGCCTCCAGATCCCCAGCCTTTTCCATTGCGTTTCCCCACTGCATTTCTGCCCATAGTGTGAACCTATGATTTTCACCAAACAATCTCTTCCGATCATCCAAAACAGCCTTAAATGTCTCCTTTGCTTCGTCATACTTTCCCCGCTGCATGTAAATTGCAGCGAGTGTGTTAAGTTGCGATATCGAGTCCTGGGGAAGAGCGACATTGTTCCCGAGGTACTGGCGTAGTTGCTCTACTAGGGAGGCGCAGATGGATTCGGCTTCATCATGCCGCTGGAGCTTACCAAGAACTTCGGCGAGGGTAACTTTGGAGCGCAATGTTAAGGGCGAGCGAGACCCGTAGTGTTCGGTCGCAATTTCCAGCGCTTTCCGGAGGTGCGTCTCGGATGCTTCGAGTTGACCAAGGCGCATACAGACCCATCCTAAGGTGTCTAATGCGAACATAATCTTAGGGTCATTGGGGGAGACGCTATCGTGTGCCAGATCAAGCAACTTTTCGAGAAGCTTTTGTGCATCCTCGTACTCGCCATTTCGCTTGTACTCGTCCGCGAGCGCTTGGTGCGCTACAACTGCGAGATCACGGGCTTCTGGGGATAAAAGCTGCGAAGATGTTTTGAGTGCTTCTTGAAGAATGGTAAGAGTTTGTTTCTGGTATTTTGGAAGCCAACTGTATACTTCGGCAAGATCGAGAAGGCGCCGTAAGGCTGGCAGGCTCTCCGCACCATCCCGTGCACGTGTTTTCTCTAGGAAGTCTTCATAGGTTGAGCGTAGATATATCGAGATATTTTCGTCGACCTCAGCCTTTTGCGCTGAGTCAAAGCAATTCACTACTTGCGACTTAAGGGAAAAGAGGTAAAAGAAACGAGCAGTATTAACGGGCCGTGGCGGAATCATCAGGACTGAGCGGTGCAGAAAGGACGGCAGTAGCTTGTCAGCCCATTCTTTCGCGTTGTCCTTGTTGAAAAATGAGCGAATCTGTTCTTGTAGACTAGAATCTGATGCAGACTGGGACGCATGATGGACCCAGTAAAGAGCTGCGTACTCGGCGAGAGGATGAATTGAATGGAAATGGTCGTTATCTAATGGCGCAGTGATGCAGCTGAATTTTGAATGGCTAAGGTAATCCAATAAAGTTCTCGCAATGCATAGGTTCCCAATGCTTGGATTGACACCTACAATAGATTGCAACATAGGATGTTCTCCAAGCAGGAAATCACGAAGCGAGTGATGCAGTGGCTTCAAGACGCCGTTGTCGATTTTGATAAGTGAGCCGCACACTTCAATGATCTTCGCCTCGAAGTCGCGTACGAATACGTTTAATTCCACGGACAAAGCATTCGCGACCTCGATGACTCGTAATGGCCGCACCGCGAATAGCATCAACCGGAGAATTGCTTCACGCAGTAAAAGTTCTTCATAGTCAAGTTCCACGGATTGGCGTTTGAGAATGCTGGCGTATAGGTCATTAAGGGAAGTTGGAATATTCTCCAGGCTCTCTAGGACTTTCTCACTTGTCGGTTCTTGAGCGATAGCCTTGACAGCAAGGGCAGCCCACTGAAAGATACCTTCGGACTGACGGACAACAGCATCCACGACCTCATTCTTGAGGAGGTCTAGATTGGCGTGATTAGACACCTCCGAGGAAACAAACTTCTCTACGTCGTGTCGCACCCTGCCTGCGGTGATTTGAATTTTTGGAGAATCCTCGAATACATTTCGAATCGTCGCCTCACTCCGGCTAAGAACGAGCAGTCTTACATATCCAGACATAAGTGTGGTAAGTTCCATAAGCCGAGATGGGAAGTCGAATTCATGGGCCAAAAGGTACTTTCTGGGCAGTTCGTCCAGGCCGTCAACGATCAGGGCTATTGGAGGAGCGTCTTCAATAATCGCCGTAACCTTATCCCATAACCGGTATGTGGTATCAAAAGGCACAGAAAGAGAATCCGAAGAAAGTTGCTCGACTATTTCTGTAATTTGCTCTTTTAGGCCTGGTTCGGCACGAGGATGAAGAAGAAGTTGCGCCAGGACTGATCTCAAAACCAAAGCAGGAGTCGAGCTTGAATCACAGAAGTAGCTCAGGACAGCGGACTTATATTCGGTCGTCTTTAGATCTTCGACAATATACTGGGCTAGAAACGACTTTCCGCATCCTGGCGGTCCATGAATCCAGAGAATCGGTGACGAGGACTCTTCCCAATTCTTCCATTCCCTGTAAGTAGATTCTTGCTGAATCCACTCGCAAGTCTCCAGGAGACGCCGTCGCTTTCCCAACCCTTGATCTGTCCACGGCCCGTTCGTGATGCTCGCGGTTCTCTTCTTGTTTGACGCTGCCATTTCTCTTGATGTCTTGGAGCTCAAGCTTGTAAGGCTCTGAGTCGTCTCCTTTGTTATCAGTCGAAAGAAGCAAGATGCCTGGGATCGTATAGAGCCTCTGAACATTGCAATTTTATTCCACGTAGCAGCCTAGCACGCTACATGCGCTCACCGAATAGTCTGCAAAGCTGTCCGCAATGGGTACTTTAATGCTGGAGATACGTGATCGAACGCAGCCTTCGCCCAATCACATCTTCGTCGGGAAATCCCGTGCGGCATTGCAGGCGCTGGTGGCTGAATTGAAATCCTCAGCTGGAATTATTAGCTGAAGCCATTTATTAAGCCTCTGCATGCCAAAACCCTCTTGGATGGATTCTGTGAAGAAAAAGAAAGTCGTTCGATTTAATGATTGATTTCTTCCCGACTTGATCTTTCATTTCTGAGGACTCTTCGTAACGGTTGGTTCATCGTAATGATAGAGAGGTGGCGGGTTTCAAAGGCCTGAAAATCAGGCGAAAATGTGTTCCTAGCTCAGCAGAAAGGATACCCTGGAATGACCCAACCAATCGAAGTGCATTTCAAGTAGCTTTACAGACTTGTCTCCGAATTCTAGTTCATGAGGCTCAAGAAGATCCCAAGTTTCTTGACATAGTCACCCCAACCAAAAAGAAGGTCGTGTAGCTTCGATGAAACTCTTATTCTCCCTTCTTGCGCTCTTCTCTCTTACTTCAGCATGGGGTAACCTCGCCCACCGCACCATAGTTCTCCTAGCCCAAAAACAATTCACGCCCTCTGCATCCCTCTACACCCAATCCCTTCTAGGCTCTGAAACACTCTCGGATGCGGCCATCTGGGCGGATACCTACAAATTTCTCCCCGAGGGCCGCTACACCAGCAATTGGCACTTTGTTGACGCCCAGTATGTGATATTCTACCCTTGATTCTACGATGATTAAGGAGCTGAGCCCTTGGAACATGTCTTCAGAGCTCGTCGGCTCCCAAAACGTCTGTGATAAACCTATACTGATTTACCTATAGCGATGAGCCCCCCGGCACATGCAACATCTCCTACAGTAGAGATTGCCATCCAGACCGCACATGCATCATTGCTGCGATTATGAATATGACTTTGAGAGCGAACGATCAGCAATTGGAGCACGCGGAGAGAAAAATGGCGCTGAAGTTCCTGCTGCACTTAATTGGGGACCTGCATTGTCCTCTGCATGCGGAGGGGCTGCTACGAGGCGGGAACGACATTCATGTTGTCTGGAAAGGCGAGGACACGAACTTGCATTTCGTGTGGGATGTGCTGATTCCACAGACTATGACGAACAGAACCGAGGCGGAGGAGCGCGATGCTGCTGCCGCCTGGGCCGAGCAGCTTTGGAATATGACTTTGGAGGGCTTTCAATCTACTGAATTGACGGTGCGGGGACCGGTCAATACTGCAGATGAAATTCTAGGCCTTGGAAAAAATGCGGAAAGGTCAGTTTTGAGGTGGGCGAGAGAATCGAATGCCTGGGTTTGTCGGACGGTTTTGAAGGACGGAGTGGATGGTGTGGAGGGGCAAGAGCTGTCGAGCAAGTATTATACAGAGGCTATCGCCGGTATTGAAGAGCTCATGACGAATGCTGGGTTGAGGCTGGCGGCTTGGATCAATGAGCTTGCGAGACAGGATGCATTGGAGAGGAATGGCAACGAGCACGGAGAATTAAAGTTACTGTGAACAATTTGGTAGAGATTAGAAACATGGTATATTGCCTATATAACAGCCCCACCGAACCAAGTTATATTATAAAGCCGTCAAATACAATGTACCATAAACCTTATCGCGAAAACTATCAAAGGCGAACTCTGACAAGCTCAATCTTTATTCTAGACACGTGGCTCAGGAGGCTTAGAGTTTTTCTTATTGAAGAAATGAAGCACCTGCGGCATGGAGAATTTCTTCTTTAGATGGGTGATTTCAGGCTTTGACGATTGAGTATGGCTGAGCGGTTTGTTGCCTACTTTGTCGAAATTTAGCGGGAAAGTGTGAGGTGAACTTGGCGATTGGGCGATTTGGCCAGGGTCTCCTTCATCTCGTCCTTGTGTTATCCCATTTAAATTCGCGACCCTCAACTGGGGGTGCAGGGGAGGTTTCGAGGGGTTAGTAGCATCCTTCTTGCTAGAACCTTCTGCATCTTCCACTTTCTGCTTCTCTGCTGCAATTTTTGGCTGCTCCACTAATTCCTTCGAAGAAACTTCTCTGAGCCATTCCTCTGTATCTTCCCATGTACAAATAACAGCCTTTGCGGGACCCTCGTAATCGGTTGAATAGTAATGATTTTTCCGCAGCACCCGCTCGAATACTCCCACTTGATGCACTCCATCTTCGTATTGCGCGAGGCTGTTGCAGCAGCGCGACCAGTCCATTAAGTAGCCTGCTTTATAATAAAGGGAGCGGCTGCCTTGGACCTAAAAGTTTGTGAATATACGTTCAATCTTAAAACAACGAGGAATCGATTTTGAACATACTCCTCCAATGGTTACTTCCAAGATGTCGTATTTATCCATTACCGCCATTATATTTCCCATTTCGCTGAAAAATTCTGGTTGACGCCGCTTGGGAAGTATGGTCTTGAACCCCTTAATGTCCTTTCGAGGGACCTATTCTCTATCAGTTGTGGTCCTATAGGCAACAGTACAGTGGAATACCTACCACAACCGAATTGTCGGTCTTCATTGTGACCGCCCAGCCCTGACAGAAGTTGTCCAAGACTCTGCTCACAAAGTTCTTGTAGTAACCTGGAACAATCTTGGCCCCAGGTTCGTGGTCTGAGCATCGTGTCAGGAGTGCCTATCATAATGGACTCTTGGCCAACTCACCTTCGTCGACCTCCCAGGTAATAACGGAAATGCTATGCGTAATCCACTCCTGCAGTCCCAAGGCTGTATTTTTAAGTGCTTCACTATAAGCATCTTCATCTTTGCCTTTCTCGGAATTCCCAAAATCTGATATGCCCTTGACAACGCCAAGACATTTTGCGAATTCACCCCCAAAGTGTTCACACAGCTGGATAAAAGCGCTCGCTTCCATGTCAAGTGCAATGGCGTTACGTTGCATCTATGAAGGGCTGTCAATGGCAAATTATACCTTGGTCAAGGGAACGTAAACTGACCCCACTGCGGATCTTCTCAAACACAGCGCCACCATCGGTTCGGACAGCAGAACCAGAAATGTATTCTCCATAACGATATCGTGGTCGGTCGCGCGACTCAGCGAATGCTTGCATGTCGCCTGCAGAAGCGGTCACACGATTGTAATCTGGACGGAAGAACAGTCCTTTGCCAGGAATGTTCTCCCATTTCCCCTCCTCGTAGTTAATTGCTGCATCCCCGAATACTACATCTGTGAGTTGCAACCTATAAGGTGAGTATTATTGTGTTACTACCTCTGGGGTGGCTTACTTCAACTTCCCTTCAGGATCGTCATATCCGGCACAGACACCTGCATGCACAACGAATCGTGGAAGTAAGATGCTGAAGAGGACGCCTGCATTTACCGTGAAAGACTGAATTCCCTGTCGTAAACTGCTTGTTACATAGTATTCGAGCTCCCCTTCCTGAAGCTTGAAAGAACCTAGGTAGAACGTGTGGCCGTCATTTACTTTCTCGATTTCGTGCCCTTGCAAACGATTATCCAAGATCCCTAAGGCTTTCGCAATTTCTTTCGCTTCTGCTGGTCGACCGCAGATGATGCAGACAGGTCGGTTTCGCAGCCGGCGCAGATTCGGTGCCTGATTTTTTGCGGGTGTCATGATGCTTGCAGGATTTTAAGAAGCATTCTGCACAAGGTTGAAAGGGCTGCCGTGCAAGGCTGGACTTTAGTATATTTCAGTGACCAGGCTAATGAGGCTCAAAACACCCCTCTTCCACCCCTCTTCATCATCTTCTCCTGCAACTCAAACAGCTCCGCCTCCACGAGAGCTGATACATGGCCTGATTCGGCGGCATGATTGGGTGACAAGGCTGGACTTGCGCGCTGGAAAACGCCACATTCTCGTTTCGGACAGAGCTGAAGACGGGGCTTGTCTGCATATCATGCATGATCAATTGCGGAAATTCCAATATTGAGGCGGCCCGCAGCAAGGGGCCGCAGCGTTTTGCCGAGTGATCTTCAACTTAATCTTCAATTCTCTTGGAGCTTAACGGGGACTTTTATCTCGGAAAGAGTTTCAAAGCAGGCGGCTATCGCTGGTACCGCAGTGACACGAATTCGTCAACTTGTTCGAAGTCTTCAAGTACAAGCTTTTAAGCGTCAATTTGTTTGCAGAAGCTTGAAATCAATGGCCACAGATATATGTCAGGATTGCCCGTTGTTGGAGGTCGTCAAAAGGAAAACTGGTGCGTTAAAATCAAGTGGGAGTATATTACTATTGAGAAGTAACTTCTGCCTTAGGCAAAAATGGTTGCGAGATGACTAAGCTGTCGCTGGACAGCCTTTTGAGACAGGGTACCGACGATTCAAAGCTGACCGTGATGTACGTGCTTCAAGAGCGATTTTGGATAATGATGAGCTAATATCCATAAAAAGCTTTGCAAAGGCTGACAAGGTTCGCGAGTGCCCAAGATGTCAACGGGGTTTCGTGGAGATATTCAAAGTGCCCAAGCTGTGGTGGGCTCCTTGGTGCCGGCGCTCAAATGGCTACTTTGGATGTGAAGACACGGTTGATGAGGAAGGGGTGCTTGATGGGCATAGTAATAATCGTCTGGTTTGCATCTACTACTGCTTCTGCTGACTAATTTTAGATACCTGGTTCCGCTTTCTCATCAAGCAGACCTTTGAGGATTGTACAGAGCTACGCGGCATGAACGGTAATAAATGCAGTAGACTCTATTCTTAGAATAATAGGTACAGAAGAAGGTTCTACGACGACGGCGGACGCGCTGAAAACTCCGAATCCTTGCATAAGTGGACTAGCCGTAGTAGGACCTACGAGTCCGCAACAAGGATGTACCGAAGGGCCAGAAGGACTACCTTTGGTACAAATTGAACATCTTCACACGCTGGATATCTAGCACGAGCTAGTCCATTATTCTCATCTTTGACCCGCGACCAGCTATCAAAGACCGTCTCCTAAGTCCTCTTCTCGACTCCTCCGACTTATTTGATGTCAGTGACCCGTACTGGATTCACGCTCTCTTTGTTGAAGATGTCTTGCACCTGCAGGATGAAGCCGTCTGGAGCATCCGCAATCTTGTTCGGAAAACAGAGATCTAGCGCACGACGTCCACAGCACCAAATCCAAACTACCCCCTTCTTCACGATATTGCTAGACATGCCATTCACGTTTCGGAGACTCTTGATCTGGCGGTTAAGACTGTTAGCTCTATGATAACGCATCATGGTCCAATTCTGCACAGAGAAGCCGGCGCCAGATAGCAGAACGAAAACAGCCCAAAAGAAAATCAGCAAGCGTATGCACTTTTACGATCATATGATGGATAGTCTGCGGTCTCGCTCTGCTTCGAACAATGAGCGATTGCTGAATGAGACCAACCTAGCATTCAACACGGTAGCACAGTATGATTCTCGCATTGGGGTGGAGATTGGCCGTGCCGCTCAAACCGATGGTTCCGCCATGAAAACCATTGCTATCCTCACGATAACCTTCTTTCCCGCTACTTTCATTTCAGCAGTCTTTAGCATGTCGTTCTTCAACTATAATCCCGAAAGCAGCGAATGGACTGTGTCCGAAAAATTCTGGGTATACTAGACAGTAGCAAATCCTATCACAGCATATTCGATATCGAAATCTCGACATAAGCATTTTCCATTTCCATCTTTAGACCTAAGTTATTGCTGCTATAGCCTAAGTTATAAGTAAGCCAAACCTAATTCAGGCTAAACAAATAAGCCAAAAAGATAAGCTCTCCAGTAGACAATGGCAATCTATTTAGACTTCTCAACTACAACTACCACTAGATGAAATAAAATAAAATAAAATAAAATAAAATAAAATAAAATAAAATAAAATAAAATAAAATAAAATAAAATAAAATAAAATAAAATAAAATAAAATAAAATAAAATA
>Ga0182030_10013365_pt1 | contig 16341 bp, 13 predicted proteins | sample 812S3MmetaG_FD_121299 | JGI IMG/M metagenome (GOLD analysis project Ga0182030, IMG submission 121299) | Permafrost microbial communities from Stordalen Mire, Sweden - 812S3M metaG (Illumina Assembly) | ecosystem: Environmental > Terrestrial > Soil > Wetlands > Permafrost | place: Sweden...
GATCAAAATCCAAAACCTCCGTTTTTTTCACGCTATTGCCTGAACACCAGCGATTTGAAAAAACTTTCGGAACACCCTCCGGAGGGACTGCCCGAAATTAGCCGGGGGCGTGAGCCCCCGGTATCGCGCAAAAACGGGCAAAGCCCCGGCAGGGGCGGCAGAATTCATGCAACATATTTCAAGGGAACACCACCCTGGGCCAATTGGCGCCCAAATCCTTTTTCCGGCGAATCGGCGCAAAACACTTGCGGGCTCCCCCTCGCGAGGGTAGAAGTCTCGTTCCTCAATTTGCTCGGGTGGTGAAATTGGCAGACACGTACGTTTGAGGGGCGTATGCCGTAAGGCATGCGGGTTCAAGTCCCGCCCCGAGCACTTTCTCTTAATGCCCTAAATATCAACGGGTTACGATAGTTAAAAGACGGCGAAAAATCAGCATTTGACGGTTTTCGGGACACACTCGGGACAAAATGGAAAATGCACCTTTCGGGGCGAGATTGATCAACCGGAAGGCGGCAAACGAAATCCTGGAGACATTTACCTCCGTGATATTTTCCGTCTTTCTCCTTATTGCAATGTCGGCACTTTCAACGCAACCATGTCGAAATGAAAAGTGCTGCGATTATTCTCCTAGCAGTCGGGACCGCATGGGTTGCCGCTGTCTTGGCTCAGGCTCAGACGAATCCGAAGCCGATAGAGGCACCATCACAGACAGCAAAAGCCGACCTCTCAAACGAAGCGAACCTAGCAATCTTGAATAAGGAGCTAGAGGTTACCAAAGAATTCACCCAGCACCTTCTTGCGACAGTCTATTTTTGCCTCGCGACTGTGATTGTAGTTTTATTCGCGATGGTTGGCTTTGGCTGGTTCCAGAATATCCGGGCTTACGAGAGAGACAAAGAGGCATTACGCCAATCACTTTCAATCGCCCTTTCCGGAATGGTAGGCGAAGCGGCAAGGGATTTGGACAAGAAGGCTACGGATCGCTTTCTTGCCTTTGATAATAAAATGGCGGATGCTCTGGAAAACGTCTTCCAACAGCTTCAAAACCTCCACCTTACCGTAGAGACATCGATTTTCAGCAAAACCCACGCTGAAAAGACACCTCGCACTGATTTGATGGTGTTTCTAGCTCATGTCGAAAAGGCAATAGGAAAAGTTAGCGCTGATACTCTGAACGAAGCGCTTTCGGCGATGATAGAGCATCTGGAAAGTTCCGAGCACATCTATAGTCGAACACAGTGGTTAGCGTTAGCCGAGCGACTCCCACCGGAAAGTGCCGGCCATGCCGCAAGGTTGCGTGAGATTCTAAGGACGAAGCAATCCTAAGTTTTCCAACGAGAGTAGCCGATAGTAAGAAATCCGCCGCTGACGTGTGCTCGACACTCGGAATTCCACGAGCCACGCTTTATCGCCATCTAATGTGGCCAACGGCAGTTTGAATCTAACATCATGAATCTGTTCAAACCGGTAATTCCAAAAACCCGATTGCATCCTAATTTTCGGATGCTTTCCGCCAAATACACCCATTATGAAAAGGACGTGCTTCAAGATTGGGCAAAAGGGTTTGACGACCGGGACGGAAAATTCGTAAAAGAATTTCAGTCGACCTTCAACTCATCCTTCTGGGAGCTTTATTTATTCGCCGCACTCAAGGAACTAGGGCTGGATGTTGATTTTTCGCATTCAGCACCCGATTTCGTGATTTGCAATTATTGGTGTGAATTCAGTATCGAGGCAGTGATCGCCAGCAATGCTATGGATGCGCCGCCTGAATGGCAGAAGGATTGGGAAAAGTTAAAGAATCGCAATCTGGATGTTGTTGTTGATGAATCCACTGTTCGATTGGCGAATGCTCTCACCAGCAAGTACCAGAAATATCGTGATAACTATTCAAGCTTGGATACGGTGAAAGACCGGCCTTTCGTCCTCGCTGTTGCTCCGTTCGAGCAGGCGTGGGCGCACGCGGTAAACGATCAAGCTATGCTGCGGGTCCTATATGGCTACGATAAACCGGAGATGCGATTTTCCGGCGGTCCAAGGGCGACTGCGGTTCGCCACCTTTACAAGAGCGAGATTCGTAAGGCATCTGGGGCAGTGATTCCCCTTCGCTTTTTTTTGGGGGGGCAGATGCCGGAAATCAGCGCGGTAATTTTTTCCAACTGCGCCACCTCCAGCAAGGTGACAGCTCTCAGTAAAAACCCCGACATTGAAGCCTTGTTTTTGACGATGCGTTATAATGCACATGGAGATCGGGCAATCATGGCAACGACGCGCAAATCCGAATACCGCGAAACTCTATTAGACGGCATCAGAGTGTTTCACAACGTGGATGCCCGGTATCCACTCGAATCTCGGATATTTGACCGTCCCGGCGTCATCCAGTATTTCTATGAGCGGAATGGCGCTTCGCCGAAATACTTCGGCACGGACGGCTCCCTAATTCAGAGAAATGTGATAAAATTTCTGGGCGTTAGTGATTTGGAAAAGGCTTTGGCGGCGTTACAACCGTCTTCCGAAGAACTCCTCCAGAATGGCTGAGGATTGGATGAATATCCGGAATCTTTCATCCGTGTAATCCGTGTAATCCGTGGTTCAACCTTTTCTCATGAGTTTTTCGCCACGCTCTTGGCGCCTTAAAAAAAGTTTCTGCAACCCCTCCTTCCCTGACGGGTTTCTCCAACGTAAAGTCCTACTTATGAAGCTTCCCCTTTCTGTGTTTGCGATCCTCTGTGCCCTCGGAGCGGCATTTGCCCAGGCCGCCCAGCCGACCGACCTCGCCTCTTTGGTCAATCCATTCATCGGCACAGATCGCGGTGGCGACATCTTCCCCGGCGCCGTGGCCCCCTTCGGCATGATGCAACTCAGTCCGAACCTCAAAAACAACGGCTACTACTGGACCGATAACCACATGCACGGCTTCGTCGTCAATCTGATGAGCGGCGACGGCGGCGACAATGAGGGCCAGGTCCTGATGGCCGCCACCACCGGCCCGGTGAAAATTGACCGTGCGAGCACGGACTTCAAATTCGATCACCAGCATGAAAGCGCCTCCGCCGGTTACTACCAGGTCCTCATGCAGCCCTGGCAGATCAATGCCGAGCTCACCACGACCACCCGCTGCGGCCTCGCGCGCTTCACTTTTCCCGCTGGCGCACAGGCCAATATCCTCCTCCCGCTCAGCTACGCCAACACCGCCACCCTCACAAGCCAGGTCCGCTTCACCGACCCTCGGACGGTAGTCGGTTCGGTGTCCAGCGAATCGTTCGGTGGCGAGCGCAAGGGCATCACGGTCTATTTCACGATGGTCTCCTCCAAACCCTTCGCCACCCGCGGCGCCTGGACCAACGGCCAGATCGCCGAGGGCCAGTTGCAGGCGAAGCAGCCCGACCGGAAAACCATCATCGGCTGCTACGGCAGCTATCCGGCGTCGAGCGCCCCTCAGCAAATCGAGGTTCGCATCGGCATGTCCTACGTCGATGAGGCGGGAGCAATCGCCAACCTGAAAGCCGAGATGCCCGACGGAGGCTTCGACAAATACCGCAGCCAGGCCGCCCAGGCGTGGGACAAGGAACTGCGCGTCATTGAAGTCGAGGGCGGCACAGCCACCCACAACCGCATCTTCTATACCGCCCTCTACCACGCCCTCATCGCCCCCGCCATCGACAACGACGTGGATGGCCGCTATCGCGGCTTCGACGACCAGATCCACAAGGTGCCCGATGGTCACCAGGCCTTCTACGCCACCTTCTCCGGCTGGGATATCTACCGCACGGAGATTCCGCTCCTGGGCATCATCGCCCCACAGCGCGCCATGGACATGGCCCAGTCGGTGGTCGAGTCCTTCAATCAGCTCGGCTTCCTCGACCGCTGGCTCCAGCTCAACCAGCCGACAACGATCATGAACGGCGACCCGCTCACCATCTGCCTGGTCAATATTTGGAACGCCGGCCTCCACGGCTTCGACATGGACACCGCGTATGACGCAATGTTCAAGCAAACCCTGGCCGGCAATATCCACGGCAAGCAGGGCGTTTACCAGGGCTTCGACGAGGAGAAACAGAATGGAGTCACCCTCAACTGCGACGCCAGCCCTTCCACCGCTCTGGAGTACGACCTCTCCTTCGCCGCGCTCGGACATCTGGCCCTCGGCCTCAACAAACCCGACGATGCCCGCTACCTCTTCAGCCGCTCGCTCCAATACCGCACCCTATTCAATCCCCGCAACGGCTTCCTCCAGCGCATGGATGCAAACGGCGCCTGGAGGTGGGATCTCGACGGCTACACCGAAGGCAACGAATGGATCTATAACTGGTTCGTCCCGCACGACGTGGCCGGGCTCGTCGATTTGATCGGCGGCCCCAAGGCATTCGACGCGCGTCTCGACACATTCTTCAACGGCAACCATTACGACGCCACCAACGAGCCCGACCTCCAGGCCCCGTTCCTGTACGATTACGTCAATCGGCCCTGGAAAACCCAGCGCCTCGTCGCCGAGACCGCCGACCGCGATTTCACCGACGAGCCCGGCGGCCTTGCCGGCGGCGGCAACGACGATCTCGGCACCATGTCCTCATGGTACATCCTCAGCCAGCTCGGGTTCTACGCCGTCGATCCGGGCGTCCCGGACTTCGTCGTATGCACTCCCCGCTTCAAGAAAATCACGATCCACCTCGCCGCCCCGCATCCCGGCAGGCAATTCATCATCGAGGCGCCGGAAGCAGCTCCCACGAATCTCTACATCCAATCCGCCGTCCTGAATGCCAAACCCCTTAACAAGCCTTGGTTTCCACTGACCGAGATCACCCACGGCGGCACATGGACCGTTCATCTCGGAGACAAACCAAATCAAAATTGGGCCTCATTGCCATCCGACCGGCCCTACTCGCTCTCCACCGGCTACACGCATCTGCCGCAGAATCCCACCATCACCATGCTGGTGGCGACCGGTCAGCAGCAGCCCGCCCAGTGGCGCTACACTCTCGGCTCCCCCGGCGTTGCCTGGGCAAAGCCGGACTTCAACGATGTCGCCTGGAAACTCGGCGCATCGGGCTTCGGTACGGTCGATGAGGGCGTCATCCCGCGCACACCGTGGGAGACCGACGATATCTGGATGCGCCGGACCTTCCCCTGGAAGGCCGGCGACCACTCTCCCGCCGTCTACGCCTATTACGATCAGAACATCGAGGTATTCATCAACGGCCTCCCAGTCGCAAAAAGGCAGGGCTGGGTCCACAGTTACACGATTTACCCCATTCCTGCCGAGGTCCTCGCGACCTTGAAACCGATTGGCAATGTATTGGCCGTGCATGTCCACCATCCCGGCCCTGGCCGGCACTTCGCGGATGCGGGCATCGGCGATCTCGCCTGGCCCGAGGATGAGAAGTAGGTAGAGCCTCGGGATTCTATATTTGAACGCAGCAAAATGAACCGCCCAAAACCATTTCCTCCCTCGCTCTGCGCCGTGGCCGCTTTATTCATCGGATTCCTCCTGGCATCCCACCTCATCGCAGCCGAACGCTCGCTGCCTCCCGGCGGAGTCTCCTTGCTCCCGGGCGACACGGTCTCTTCATTCCAACTCTGGGCCGATCCCGCCATCGTCTCGCCAATCCAGGTAGTGCCCGCGACCGGCCAGCCGTTCCGCCAGGCCCTGCGATTGCGCACCCTGGCCAATACCGACACTCCCTACGCGGTCCAGTTGCATGCCGCCACCGCCGCCCCAGTCCACGTCGGCGACGTCCTGTACGCCACCTTCTATCTGCGCAGCCCCGCTTCGAAAGATGAAACGGGCGCCACGGAGATGGCGATCGAGCAGGGCGCTCCCGAGTACAGGAAACTCGCCGAGATGGGCGGCAGCGCCGGACCGGAGTGGCGGCAGTTTGCCATCCGTTTCATGGCCACGAAGGAGCATATCGGCGGCCAGGAAATCCCCGTGGGGAAGGCGAATATCCTCTTCCGGCTCGGCTACGGCCCGCAGACCATCGAGATCGGCGGCGTCTCGATCCTGAATTTCGGCAACAAGGTCCGCCTGCAGGATCTGCCCCGGCCCATCGTCAGCTACCCCGGATGGGAACCCGGCGCCCCCTGGCGCAAAGCCGCGGCAGAACGCATCGAGAAGTTTCGCAAAGCCGGCCTCAACGTGCTCGTCAAGGACTCCGCGGGAAGACCCATCCCTGGCGCAACCGTCTCGGTAAACATGCTCCGCCATGCGTTCGGCTTCGGCTCCGCGGTCAGCGCGCAATGGATTCTCAATCAATCTCCCGACGGCGAAAAATACCGCGAAACAATCCTCAAATACTTCAACAAAGTCGTCATGGAAAACGACCTCAAGTGGGAGGGTTGGAATGAAAACCGCCAGCGCGCCATCGATGGCGTGAAGTGGCTGCGCGACCACGGCATCGCCGTTCGCGGCCACAATCTCGTCTGGCCATCATGGCGTAATGTGCCGAGTGATCTTCAGGCGTTAAAAAACGATCCCGCTGCCCTCCGCAAACGCGTGGACGACCACATCCTCGAAGAAGTCACCGCCATGAAGGGCCAATGCGTCGAGTGGGACGTCGTCAATGAGCCCTTCTCGAATCACGATCTCACGGATATCCTCGGCAAGGATGCAATCGCCGGATGGTTCCGCCTCGCCCACCAGGCCGACCCCGCGGCCAGGCTCTACATCAACGATTACGACACAGTCGAATCTGGCCGGCAGCACAACACTCATACCGACTTCTACGAGCAGACAATCCGCTCTTTGCTCGACCAGGGCGCGCCCCTTTCGGGCATTGGCATCCAGAGCCATTTTGACTGGGAGCTTCCCGCCCCCGTCGCTGTCCTGAAGGGCCTTGATCGTTTCGCCCTCCTTGGCCGGGACATCGAAATCACGGAGCACGATATCAATGTCACCGACGAGCAGCTTCAGGCCGATTACACCCGCGATTACCTCACGCTCGCATTCAGCCATCCCGCCGTCATCGGCCTCCTTTCGTGGGGATTTTGGCAAGGCCAGCACTGGAGACCCGACGCCGCATACTTTCGCAAGGACTGGTCCATCAAACCCGCCGGCCGCGTCTGGATCGACCTCGTCATGCACAAGTGGTGGACCCGCGTCTCCGGCGCCACTGACGCCCGCGGCGCCTATAATACCCGCGGCTTCCTCGGCGATTACGATATCACCGTCACTTACAACGGCAAATCAAAGACAATCCACACCACCCTCAAAAAAGACAGCCCCCCGGTGGACGTCGTCATGGAGTAATCGCACTCTCGCTCAAACCGAATGCTTGCGAAATAATATATCCACGACATTTCGGACGTACTGCTCATCCGCGAGTGATTCCGTCGCTTCGGGGGGGAAATGGACCAGTGCCCGGCAATGTCCCGCCAATTCGGCGAATAGTGTAACCCGGGCTGCCGCCTCGAAATCATCCCGCCGTATCAGCGCCTCCAGAAGCACCGCGGATTCCACTGGAGAGAGCCGCTGGCGCAACCGGGCTTCCAAATGGGGAAATTGACGCAGGGAGTTGAATTTTCCGCTTACCAACTGCTCCAGGTCTGGCTCGGTAATTTTTGGACTGCGAATGACAACAGTATTGGCCGCTAGGTCCCCGAGCCGCTGGGCCCGCGCGCTCAGGAGCGACGCCGTCCCCCCAAAGAGATAGAGTCCAGGCAGCATGTCCACGGCCCGCAGCAGATTGCGAATAACGATTTGATTGAACCGCAGCCGCAGCCCCTGCTCGTCCATGACCCGCAGGCGCAGAAGCCGCTTGCCCACGGTCTGGCCCCGCCAATACCACTCCGCGACTATGCCGTAACCGATGGAAATCGCAAAATAGCAGATGATGGTTACCGCGCGCGCAAAATCAAAATTCAGCGTGCCGAGCACCGCCAGACAGGTGCCCGTTGCGGATGAGAGCACGGAAATAACGGCTGCATCGACCGACCACGCGAGGAACCTCGTGATCGGGCTGGCCAGCGCAAACGCAAACTCTACCCCCTCCGGCGTTCTGATCCTAAGCTCGTTCAATGCGTACCCTCCCCGGAGGTTCGCCGCCCCAAAAACCAGCACAGAAGCGCCAGTTCCGCCGCGCCGAACGCGATCTTTGCCGCGTACGGGATCACCGGTTGATGGACCTGCGAGAAGAAAGACTCGATGAGCCCCGCCCATACGAGCATCACCGCTGCGCCGCCGATGAGGTTCATCAAATCGGGTCCCAGCGCGCGCAGCCGCGTCTTGAGCGTGGTCCGGTCCCGCCCTCCAATGAGCACCTTGCCAATTAGCAACCCAGCCTGCCCGGCGATCAGCACCGCCGGGATCTCGATGACCCCATGCGGCATAAGCCAGCCCAGCATGAATGCCGTTTGCCCCGCCCGGATATAATCAAGCATGATCGCCCCCAGGATCACCCCATTGTAAAACAGTAGCAGCATCGTCCCGATGCCCCACGTCATGCCCATCGCCAGCAGCAGAATGGATACCCGGATATTATTCTGCATGAGCGACGTCGCAAAGGTGGCTTTGAAATTCTTGAACGGATCTTTCGTTCGCGTCTCCTCCTTGTGCACGCGCTTCGCCGGATCGCCCATCAGATGCGAGAATTGCTCCGGGATGATCGCCGCCTTTGCATCGGCATCCACCCCCACTGCAACCGCCCCGAACACCGCTCCCAGGATGGTGATCAGCAACGAGAGCTGAAACGCCCGGATATTTCTCCGGAATGTCGCGGGAAAATCACGGACGAACCAGGTCCACGGGCGGATGCGTGCGTCGCGCTCGCGCGTCTCGTTGATCTCGGCATACGCCCGCCCCGTCAGCGACTCGAGATAGCGGCAGATTTCCGGCTCGCTTGCGAATGTCTGAATCCTCGCCAGGTCCGCTGAGACCCGCTGGTAGAGATGGAAGAAGCGCCGGAGCTGCTCAAAGCTCATGGCATAACCCGGATCGGTCTCCAGCTTGTCAAGGATGGCTTCAAGCTCGGCCCACTCCGGCCGTCCCGCATCAAGGAAGCGTTGCAGGTCGACGATCATATCAATTGCATCGCTTTGACATTCACATACTGGCTGACCAGCCGCGCCGATAGCGTCTCTTTTTCGAGCAGGGAAAATCTTACTCCGCGCCGTTGGAGCACCTTGCCCAGCTCCCGCAAATCGTGCCAGAGGAGGTGCCCGCCCAGCTTCGCGTAGATTTCATCCGTGCTGGATACCCCCGGGTCGGAGAAGAGCGGCTGCGCCGGCCCCGGCCTCAGCATGTTCACAAGGATGAGGTGCTGCCGGCAGATCAGATCGATGGCGTGAAGGAAACTCTCGCCGATCGCGGGGTCCTCCAGCGCCGTCAGGAAGACAAGCAAAGCCCGTTTGCGCAGCCTCGTGCGGATGAACGAGGCCAGCTCATCAAAATCGGGCGTCACGCTTTGCGGTTGCAGCGTGTAGAGCATGTCGCGGCATACGTCGAACTGCGCCTTCCCGCTCCTCGCCCGCGCGAAGTGCAGCACCCGGTCGCTGAATGCGATCATCCCGAACGAGTCGCCCTGTTGCTCCGCCGCGATCCCGAGCAAAAGCCCGGACGTAATATACCGCTCAAATACAGACGCGTCCCGCGCCATGAGCCGCGAAGCATCCAGCACGACATAGACCTCCTGCGTCCGTTCCACCTGGAATACCTTGGTCACCGGACGCCCCCGTTTTGCCGAGGCTTTCCAGTGGATTTCATCGTAACTGTCGCCGGGAATGTATTCGCGCAGTTTTTCAAACTCCCGCCCCTTCCCGGCCTGGCGCTGCGCGTGGATGCCGAAGTGCCCGCGGTTCAGGAAGAGCGCCGCCACATGCTTCCGCTCATCGAGAAAGTTCGGATAGACGCGCAGTTCGCACGCCGCGTTTCGCGCCTCCCGATAAGCCCAGAAACCAAGGCGGGAACTCGCTTCGAGATAATATTGGTTCAGAAAATACTGGCCTCGCGTCGTCGGATGGCATGTCCAGTTCAGCGTGAGGTGCTCCGCTCCCGCCGGAAGGTGCGCCATGATCTCTCCGCTCGCGGCGCTGATCTGGCGGGGGAACGGCAGGCCAAACAGGATCACCCGGTCCGCGCCTTTTCCATTCCGGATACTGGCCTGGATCGATCCCTCGCGGTTCAGTTGCAATCGAACGATTTCGGGAAGCTCCACACTGACGTCCCCCAGGGTGGAGAAGGCGCTCCACGCATCGAACGCCACCACCGCTGCGAAGAACGCAATCCCCGCCACGCATATCATCAATGCCCCCGGCACGGTCGTGGCCAGCGCCGCCATTGGAAGCACCAGCACCGCAAAGCAGATAAGCAGAGGGGTCCGGGGTACAATCATAGCCGCCTCACCGCGGTACCGCGACTTGCTCGAGTACCTTCCCGATTACTTCTTCGGTAGTCAGTCCCTCGATCTCAAACTCAGGCCGCAGGATCAGCCGATGCTCGAATACCGGCAACGCCATGAGCTTGATATCATCCGGCGTCACAAAATCCCGCCCGGCGATTGCCGCCTGTGCCTGGCTCGCCAGCAGCAGCGATTGCGTGGCCCGCGGTCCCGCGCCGATCAGCACGCTGTCGTGATGCCGCGTGCCGCGCACCAGGTCGACCATGTACCCGATCAGCTCCGGCCGCACCAGGATCGCATTCAAGGCATGCCGCAAACGCACGAGGTCCTCCGCGCCAATCACCGCCTGCACCGCCCCGCTCGCAAGCGTCGCCTCGGGCGATACGTCGTCGATCATCCGCTGCGCGAGCGTGATCTCCTCGTCCCGGCTCGGCGGGTCCATCCGGATCTTCAGCATGAAGCGATCTTTCTGCGCCTCCGGCAGCGGATAAGTCCCCTCATATTCAACCGGGTTCTGCGTGGCAAAAACCGTGAAGTTCGGCGAGAGTTGGTGCGACTCCCGGTCGATGGTCACCTGCCGCTCCTGCATCGCCTGGAGCAGCGCCGATTGCGTTTTCGCCGGCGCGCGATTGATTTCGTCCGCCAGCAGGAAGGTCGTGAAAACCGGCCCTTTGATCAGCGTGAACTCGTTGCGCTGGAGATTGAATACATTGGTCCCGGTAATGTCCGCGGGCATGAGGTCCGGCGTAAACTGGATGCGGTTGTACTCGCATCCCAGCACCCGGGCCAGCGTCCGCACCAGGAGCGTCTTGGCCACTCCCGGCACCCCCTCGACCAGCGCATGCTGGCCGGAGAATATTGCGATCAACGCGCGTTCAATGACCTCCTGCTGCCCGATGATGACCTTGCTGATCTCCTGCCGGGCGCGGGTGAGGGTTTCTTTAATTTCATCGGGGCTGGTTTGCATTATTTTTTCTCCGCTAATAGTTGACTAATGGCTCGATAGGTGGCGACCGGCTCCTTGCTCCCCTGGACCGCAATCGAATCAATGCGATCGATCATTCCGCTGACTTTGCCATGGCCATGCGAGAATGATTTCTTCCATTGCTCCAGGCAGACCTCCATGAGGTGCGACGGGGCAATCCCTCGGCGCAACAGGCTCACGAATCCCGAGGTCGAATCCTTGCCGGTCACGATCTCGCTATCGTCATAGTCCGGCCGTGGCGGGAGGAGAGGGGATGACGATTGCCAGATAAAGAGACAGGCCAGCACCGCTATCGCCGCGATGAAACCGCCTAGGTTATACTTGCGGACGAGCGTCGCGATACCAGGGTTCTCCCGCACCCCGAGGTGAGTCTCGTCAAAGATGACTCGCGATTGCGACCCTAGAATCCATGCGAGCAGGCGCGGCGCGCGTTCCGACCGCATGGCTTCATTGCTCAGAAAATAAGAGTCAGCCGCCATGACAATGCTGCCGTGTCCGAATGGCCTTTCGATAATGACCGGCGCCCCTTCGCAACGGTAATCGACCTGCCATGCGGGGACAGGTTTTGGAAAATAGAGTGCGCTATGCCAGGAGAGATCAGGCTCGGTTTGCGTCAGCATCGAGTGGGCTGTAAGCGACGTTTCAGTACCGGATTGGACTGCGCGATACGCCAGATCAAACCCCCATCGATCCCCTATCTTCCCCAGTTCAATGGACATCGGCTCCTCCTCATCCTTCGGGCTGGGCGCATTCTTCTTCGGCTTGGGCGTCGTCTTTGGCTTGGAAGTTTTAAAATGCGGCTTCTTGATATCTTCCTTCGAGACCGCATCCGCCGGCAGAAAGGTCACAATGATGCGCGCCCCTTTCCTGGCCAGCGCCTCCAGTTCGTCCACGTCGCTGAGTCGCCAGTAACTCCTCGACGCGCCGGCGAAAAAGATTACCGCCCCATTCCCATCGCCCATCTTGGCCAGCGGCGCGTAATTCCGGCTCACCGCAAATCCCGGCGCCTCCTGCAGCGCATCATGGAAGACCTTCGCACCCAGCGGGTCCGTCCGCAGGGAGGAGTACGGCGGGTACACATCCCCGGCCTGGAATCTCAATTCGAACAACCTCAGGAAACCGTAAAAAGACGCCGCCGCAATCACGGCAATCAGGATAAATGCGGGCCAGGAGGACCTCTTCATAACTCTAGCTTTCGCGAATCCTCTCCAGGTTGACTTGCGATTCGTTGAGGACATCCATGGTCACCTCGTGCATCCCATACCATGTGCGTTCGAATGATCCCACGGTATCCGAGAAGGTCGCGATCAGTTCTCCTTGTGTGGGCCGGCGGCGGCTTAACTCACGCACGTAATCGTAATTCGATTTATACCGCGCGATCGATAGAATGTGCCGCTCGCTCAGATGCGCCAGCGCCGCCAGATAAAAAGCCCGCAGCGCGAAACGCAGTTCCCCCTTTTCAATCATCTCTCGCGCAAGCCCCATCCAGGCGTCCTCGGGCAACTGATCCGCCGCCACATCATCGGCATTCAGATCGGGAACGATCAGTTGCGGGTGGGCAATCGCCTGCACCGCCCCGCCGCGGCGCAGCCATAACTTCCAGCCAATCAACCCCAGCGCGCAGACCGCCACCGCGCAAAATAACCACGCAAGGAATTTCAAGGCGGTCCACCATTGCTCTCCACCGTCGACGGTGTCTTGTTCGTCCCGGTGCCGCATATGATCGCCCAGCCATTGAAAGAACTCTTTGACCCACCGTTTGACCGGTTTGAGCCATTGCCGGATCATATCGATGCCTCCTTGGATGAAACCATACGTGCCGCTTTTCTCATCGACATCCGCCGCCTCACGCGGCGTCCGCCATGCAAACTCCGGCCTGTTGAGAACATTTGTGATCGATTGGTTGATTTCCGCCGAGTGAGGCGGCATCCCGGGAGACGCCGCTGGCTCCGCGCCCCTCGCCATGGCCGCGCAGCAGAGCAGCAGAATGGCCGCCCCTCCCGCCAATCGGGCAGGGGACAACCCACGTATCTGGATTCGGAGATCCTCACCCGTGGAGCGCGCCCGGCCGTGAAAACAGCGCATCGTGTAAAATGCCTTCAATATGGGATCCACGCAAAGATACGCGATCCCCGCAGCGGTGGCGAAAAGCGTCGTATTGAACATGCTGAACAGACTGCGCGAAAACATGGTTTCGATCCCGAACAGCGTCTTGAGCAGCCATGGCAGCGTAAGGATCAGAATCACGATATTAAAGAAAACCGTGAGCGCGAAGAAGCATAAGATGGCCAGCCCAATGTGATTCTGCGCCGCCCAGCGCCGTCCCTGTTCGAGCGCCTCCCCACGCAGCGCCGCCGTCTCCTGGGGGTCCCCGGCGCCGTCCAGGGCCAGGATCGCTGCGTTTTGATAGAAGGCGTATGCAGTGCCCAGCGGCACCGTAATCAACAAGGCGACCGGGAGGATAAACAGCCCGGTCGGCTGGATCGCCGCTTGCACCGTGGCAAGTCGGAATAGTTTCTTCCACGTCCATGCAGGCAAGGTCCGCCGGGATGCCACCGCCAGTAAATGCGTGGCAAAAAGAGATTGCCAGAATTTGCACCAAAGAAAGCCGATCGCGACGAAGAACGACGACTCGATCAGATGCTCCCGCGCAAACGCGCCCCGGCTCATGTCCGTCCAGAAGAAGAGAAATCCGAGCACGAAAGGCACCGTCCCTATATAATACAAAGCGCCGACCGTCACCGGGCATCGCCGCAGCAGCGCCATGGCTTCATCGATCACATCGAGGGCGGCCTTCTGCGTTGTTTGCGTCCGTTTTCTCATTTACTGGGTCCAGGCTCAGCCTGGTCAGCCTGGTCGTGCCACAGCGTTCCGTCGTGGAATGAGGTTGGAATCAGCAGAAGGATTCTGCCCGTTTCATAAAAGAATAACCACCCAATGACCAACCCGAGAGCGCAATAGGCAACCCTCGAAAGCCCCGCGAACCGCAGCCGGCCTTTGCCGGTTAAGCGGACCAACTCCATCAACTTCTTAAGGCATTGCGCGCAGATCACGCGATCCTCGTGCTCGGTGATGCATTCCCGGCAAAAGAACCCGCCGCATTCCGGACACCTCGCCACCGCCTCCCTGATCGGGTGATTCAGGCAATGCTGGTGCTGGAACGCTTGCATCACGGGGTCACCCCGGATTCATTCGCGCCCGCGCGAGGAACCGATTCTTTCCCGCTGCGATACACATACACCATGGTCACGATCAGCCCCGCCACGCCAAGTCCCAGTTCGACAATATCCGCCGCCAGCGAGAGCCTGTTGAAGCCCGGCATCGCATAGAAATCGATGTGCGACGGAAGCTGCCCCGGATGCTGCATCGCATAAGCCATCCTGGATATAAATCCGTAGATAAAGAGCGCGAACAGCACCATCAGGTTAAAAATAAATGTAACAATCGTAAGTCCCCGCAATCCTGCCGGGACAACAGTATCCCGTGGCCGCACCAACGCGGTGATGCTCAAGGCTGTCACAGCCAGCAAAGAGATGGTGCTAATGAGAAAATAGAAATGCCACGTCAGATGGCTATGCTTGTAGAAACCCGCCACGGCATCGATCAGCAGCATCGCAAAGAGCGCCGCGTGGGTAAGCCCATTCGATTTGCCATGGACCTCCAACGCCGTATTCGGCTGCGGTGCACGGGGTTTCGCACCTTCCACCCGCGGTATCGGTTCGGCAATGCTGACTTCAACAGCGCCATGGGCAAGCGCGCCTTGTGTCTGCTCGATCAGCGGCTTCAGGATCGCCAGCGCCCGGCGTGCCGGGCCCGTGCGCCCCAGCGATGGCAGCACCTCCGTCTGCACCGCCGTGCGCAGGCGGCAGATACAGGATGGGCCGCGGAGAAAGTTGATGACAAGCGCCAGCAGAAAAATGCCGGCAATGGTCCCTCCCATGGCAAGCACCGCGGGGTGCTCCACCGAGCTATCCATGTTGTATGTTATCAGCCAGAAGAAGATCGCGGTAACGCCGGCCAGTGTCCCAAGGATCCAACTCCAGAACATCGCCGTTTTTGTCTGCTCGATGGTTATCGATTGGATATCGCGGAAGTAGAAGCGCTTGTAATCCTCGTTGACCCAGAGCCGGTCGACACTGAGCACATGATCCGCTCCGACCCATAGGCTGCATTTCGCCGCCGCGACGGATATCGGTCCCTGTTTGCGCCGGCCTCTCCCGGCCAATCGCTTGTATTCGTGAGTGGCCGTGCTCATTGGTGGACTCCACGGTGCGTGCCGGCGTGCACAATGAAATAGATGACGAATATCCAACCGACGATTTGCAGCACGGCTATGATAAACGCCACCACCATGCGCCATTTACTCCGCCCCACGATGCTTCCCTGGGCCTTGGCGTAACGGATGACGACATAAATGGTTGCCGGAGCCGTGAGGATCGTGAAATAGAAAATCAGCATCGGCGCGAGAGCCAGCGTGAGCGACAGGGAATCGTACAGCAGCCGGCGATTCTCGAGTTGCTTCAGCTTGCCCTTCCGCTTCCCGGTCTGGAGACACGCGGGACAAAGGTGCTGCCCGTTCAAATCAATGTCGCATAGCGCACAGAGAAACCGCCCGCAACTGTCACACGCCGCCGCGGCCCGCTTTTCCGGATGATAAAAGCAGCTCGATTCTCCTTCAATAAGCAGTGCCTCTCCCGCGCCGCCAATAGCCGGAGCGTTCAGCAGCGCCGGAAACACTTCCACCTCGACGGGCGTCTTGCAGCCCGGGCAGGGCAGCAAGTCCCGCGCGTTGAAAAACGGCTCAGGGAGCGCCCCGTTGCAGCGTGGGCAGGCAAGCATGCTCAATCTGCTCCCTTAGGGTGTGTTTGTAAAATCGCTTTCGTGCGAGGACGCGAGGGATTTTGGCGTGGGCCAAGGCGCGACGAGGGATGATATTCAAGCAATATCAGACCGAGAAGCAACGCCGGCCCACGCCAAAAGACCCGCGGCATCGCCGGAATGGATTTTACAAACACACCCTTAATC
>Ga0182030_10013366_pt1 | contig 16341 bp, 12 predicted proteins | sample 812S3MmetaG_FD_121299 | JGI IMG/M metagenome (GOLD analysis project Ga0182030, IMG submission 121299) | Permafrost microbial communities from Stordalen Mire, Sweden - 812S3M metaG (Illumina Assembly) | ecosystem: Environmental > Terrestrial > Soil > Wetlands > Permafrost | place: Sweden...
CGCAAAGGCCAGCTTGGCGCAGGTCAGCGGCTCCATCTGGGCGCCGACGTTGCCGTCGCGAAACTCGTCGGCCAGCACCAGGTCCGCCTCGGCCCACACCGCCACCATGGGCTGGTAGCCCCGGCCGCCCTCGTAATGGGCCAGCGCGCTCTCCTTGTGGCTCTCGATGATGGTCGCGTCCTGGTCCACGGTGGCCACCCGCTGGGCCTGGCCCTGCTGCGCATAGAGCTTGGCGATGCGGCCCACCGCGCCGGCCTGGACCGCCTGCAGGCCGGCCACGCCCTGGCTGCTGGGCATGATGAAGGCCTTCTGGACTTCGCGCGGGGGGCGGGCCAGTTCCAGCTCCTGGTCGTGAAAGCGGTCCAGGAAGCGGCGGACGGCGCGGGTCTTGGGCAGGGTGAAGCCCAGGCCGCGTTCCAGGCAGTCGTCGCCGGCCAGCAGCGACATGTCCTCGGGGCAGTCACCGCCGGCGGTTTGGAGGAGGATCAGGCTCTCGATGTACTCGCCCTCGGAGCAGCCGCGCTGGCGCTCCTTGAGTTGGAGGTTGGCCTCGATGAGGGCGGGGATGTTCAGGGCGCGGAAGGCGCGGGAAGTGGCCAGGAGGCCGGCATGGGAGCTGGCCATTTCATCGAGCGGCCGGGGGTCGATGACGAAGGGTGACTTCTTTTGTGTTGGTATGCGCGCAGGCATGGCGATAACATAGACATACTATCTACAACATGTCAATGGAAAAAATGAGGAAAAATGCGAAAAAGTGCGTTTTTTCCGGGTTGGCCCCAAAATTACATGCCGATCAGGGATTAAACGAACGGCTGGACCGTTCATCCCGAGATGTGAGTTGCTCGCCCGATCTTCTCACGAGAGTGATGGTTATGCGGAGACCCAGGCTCATGTCAACTCTGGAAAGCCGTTGATTCCACTCCGCCACGCTCAACGATCGTCCGATCTCGGGCTCAACTCCCCAGCTTGTTCACTGGTCGCTGTTCGGGCCCCCCGCGCCGCGAGAGTGGCAAATGGGAGAAGCCGGGAAGGAAAGCCACAGAGACCACAGAGAGCACAGAGAATGGTCGCTCGGTGCTCTCGGTGCGCTCGGTGGCTCAACGGTTGCGTTTACCGAAACGGGCCCGCCCCTGGATGGCTTCGCGCGCGCTTGCGACCCTCGAAATCGCGGTCGAGCGTGAGCGGGGAGCCGTCGGGTGCCTCATAGGGGAGCCCAGCCACGCGGGTCCGGCCGAGGCTTTTCGTGGTGACGATCCGGCAGTCGTGGTTCTCAACTTCAGCTCCCAGACCCAGCTTGGCCAAGACCTCCCTGCCCGGCCGGCCCAGGAGTTCCGCCAACGGGTCGTGCGGCGGTTGCGCGGGCCGATCCACCACCAGGCCGCCCTCTTCCCCTTTGTAGGGCAGGGCGCCGTTGTAAAACAGGTTGCCGCCCGTCTGGATCGGGAATTGGCGGAAATCATAGGCCCAGAGTCCGTACCCGCCTCCCCACTCGGGGTCCTTCGCCGGGCGCATTGTGTTTTCGGGGCGCGCGGCCGGTCCAAGGAAGAGGTTGTTCAGGAAGCGATGGTCGCCGCCGGCGATCCGGGCCAGTCCCGCCACGCGAGTGCTGTGGGCTGGATGGTAGGGAGTCTCGCGCGACGGTTCGGGACGGCTCGCGATCCGGCCGGTGAACAGGTTGTGGGCGAAGGTCCCCCCCTCTGACATGTCGCGCACGTTTACGGCGGAATAGAACTGATTGTTGTCCACCACAAACGGACCATGGTTGACCTCGAGGAAAAGGTCCTCACCCGGGTTTTCGGCGAAGAAGTTGGCCGAGACGCGCGTCCCTTGCGCCATCCAGTCGAGCCAGAGGCCGCGGATGCAGTGGTGGATGGTGTTCCGGCTGATGATGGTGTCGATGGCGGCGTGGAACTTGATCCCCGCCATCTCGGCACCGGAAAACAGCCCCCGGACATGGACGTGGTGGATGGTGTTGTCCGTCACCGTGCTGAACGCGGCGCCGAGGCTGCCAACGATCCCCGCCTGTTCGCAATCGCTGACGGTGTTCCCGCGGACCAGGTGATGGCCGATTCGCTCCGGACTCCAGCCGCGTGCGAGGGCGCGCTCGATCGTCTTGACGTAGCCCTCCGCGGTGTCAGCCGAGGTGTTGTCGTATTGGTCGCCGTGTTTGCCCAGGGAGATGCCGGAGCAGACGGAATGGCTGACGGTGTTGCTCTCGATGATCCAGCCGCGGCTCCAGTGCGTGCCGATTAGGCCGATCTGCTCCCCGGTGGGCGGCGCCCAGGGGGTCGCGGCGTCGCGCAGCACAAATCCGCGCACGGTGATGAAGTCGCGCCCCGCCTCGGAGGGATAGAAGACGGTCTGGCGCACATTGACCTCCACGGTGAGCGCGTTCGGGTCGGCCCCCTTGAACTGCGCCCAAATGGTGGTGTTGGTCGCATCGACGTTGGCGAACCAGAGTTCCTTGTCCGGGTCGGCGGCGGCGGCGGGGGCGAGGACCTCCGCGCGCATGGCCGCTTCGCGCAACCACACGCCATCGAGGTACACCGCCCCAGTGTGGTGCTCGCGGCCGCGGCGATCAAACCAGTCGCCGTGGATCCGGTCCGCGAAGGGATTGAAGCGGCCGAAGAAGCTGTTGGGCAGGGTGACCGACCAGGTGTCGTTGCCTGCGGGGGTCCAGCCCTTGACGATTTCCGACCCCTTGATCTCCACCCGCTCCCCGCGGGCGGCGCGGTACACGATGCGCCGCGTGTCTGAGAGCCCGCCTCGGGGCGGGTTGATCCGCTCGCGGTAAACGCCCCTGTGGACGGTGATGGTGTCCCCCGGTTGCGCCAGCTCGGCCGCGTGCTGGATCGTCCGCAGGGGCGCGGAGCGGCGGCCCGGGTTGGTGTCGAGGCCGTTGGTGGAGACGTGAAATTCGGTCGCGCGACCGGCGGTGGCGAGGAGGGCGATCCCGGCGAGGGCCAGGCACCAGATTTTCATGGGGGTTGGTGGTTGAGGACGGAATGACCGGCGGCGAGGCGGCTGCCCGCGATCGCCTGGGTGATGTAAGTTTTCGCCTCGGCCACCGCGTCCGGCAGCGGCAACCCGCGCGCGAGCCAGGCGGTGATCGCGGCGGAATAGGTGCAGCCGGTGCCGTGGGTTTTCACCCCGCGGACGAACGGCGCGGTGAGCATCCATTCGAGCCCGCCGTCGTGGAGGATGTCGAGCGCCTCGTTCAGTCCCCGCAAATGGCCTCCCTTCACCAGGACGGCGCAGCCATACTGGGCGCTGAGCTGCCGCGCCGCCTCGCGGAGATTCTCCGGCGACCGCATGGGCAGGCCGGTGAGGAGGCCGGCCTCGGCGAGGTTCGGCGTGATCAGTGTGGCCAGCGGGAGGAGCTTGCCGAGCAGCGTCTTCGCGGCGTCCGGACGCAGCAGCGCCGTCCCACTGGTGGAGACCATCACCGGGTCGATGACCAGCGGCACTTGCGGGTGGCGTCGGAAAAACGACACCACCTCGCGGATGACCGCGGCCGAGTAGAGCATCCCGGTTTTGGCGGCGCGCGGGGGGAAGCCCTCGAAGATCGCCTCAAGTTGGCGGCGGACGATCACGGCGCCGACCGGGTTTACGGCGATGACCCGGCGCGGGTTTTGGGCGGTCAGGCAGGTGATCGCGCTGACACCATGAACCTCCAAGGCCGCGAAGGTCTTCAGGTCGGCTTGAACCCCGGCGCCGCCGCCGCTGTCCGATCCGGCGATGGTCAAGGCGACCGCCAGGCTGCTGTTTTTCTTCATGGAAGCACCGGAGCCGGTGCGGGGATTCGCGTGCGGGGTCAACCCCGTTCCAGCAATGCGAGCAGGTTGTGCAGGAAGACCACGTTGTCGCACTGCGCGTAACGCATCGTGCCCCCCATGCGGGCGAAACTCTTGCAAAACCGGAGGTAATACGCGGGGTTGTCCTTCGGCGGTTCGCCCTGGGACCAGTCCCACCGGCCGCCGTCCTGGATGTCCACGACATAGATCTGGTGGTTGCCGAGGATCGGCCGACCCTCCTGCAAGCGGAGGTTGTTCACGCAACTGGCGCTCTTCTCGAAGACCTGTGGCGCCATGATGGCCGAGCCGACGGCGAGCGTCACCCCGCCATCGAGTTGGTCCACCGAGCCACAGAAGAGGCGGAAATCGGCCGCCGCCGCGCGCCCGATGGCCGCGCCGCAAAACATCGGATGGCAGGTGATGATGTCATAACCGATGCCCGGGTGGGCGGTGAAAGGGACGCCTGAGCGGAACGCCTGGGCGAGGATGGAGGACGCCCGCCAGCGGTGCGGCACCACCACCGGCCCCGCCGGGAGTTGGTGGACCAGCATCGTTTGCAGTAGTTCGGCCCGGGCGGGGGAGAGCGGATGGGCCGGGGCGTTGCGCAGCGCACTTTCCAACTCGGTCGTGCTCGGGAGGACCACGCCATCCTCGCAGATGAACCGGCCGAGGCTGCGTCCATAACCTTCCTGACGGAGCGCTCCGGTCAGCAGGGCGAGGTGGATGCAGCGTCCGGTCTCCTCCCAGGCCCCGAACGTGCCCGTGGCGACGTTTTCCCGCACCCCTTCCTCGGTCCGCCCCAGGTAGGCGAGTTCCCAGTCGTGGATTGTCCCCGCCCCGTTGGTCGCGAGATGGGTCACCCAGCCGCGCGCGATCAGGCGGTTGACCAGGAGCAGCCCGCCGTTTTTCAGCAGGTGTGCGCCATACATCAGGATCGCCGCCGCCTCCCGCTCGCGCGCCTGGCGCAGGTCACGGGCGCAGAGCCGGACAGTCTCGGCCATCCCCTCCGGGAGGGGCGGGGGCGGGGCGTCCGGGTCGAGCAGCAGCCCTTCGATCGGGCTCTTGCTCTTGCGCGCCGCCAGCGGTTGGACGCGGAGCCGGCGGGAGTCCAGCGGGGTGGGGGCGGGGCGCATGGCGTGGGGGTTAAGGGGCTGCCAATTAATAACGTCCACATCTGGTCACGAGCGCCGTGGCGGCAGATGCGAGGCGCGACGAACGAGCATAGCCGCCAGCGCTCTGTGAGTGAGGAGCAACGAAGCAGATGCCGCCACGCCGCCGTGAGAAGGTGTGAAGGTTATTCATTGACAGCCCCTAAACGTCGCAGATCCCCACACACCGCTTGAGCGACCCCAGCGGGTCGTCGCCCCGCGGCAGGAACTCCTGGCTCACGTGGCCCTGGTAGCCGGTGGCGACGATCGCCCGCATCACCGCCGGGTAGTTGGTCTCCTGGGTCTCATCGATCTCGTGGCGGCCCGGGACCCCGCCGGTGTGGTAATGGCCGATGTAGGCGTGGTAGTCGCGGATGTTCTGGATGATGTCACCCTCCATGATCTGCATGTGATAAATGTCGTAGAGCAGCTTGAGCCGCTCGGAGCCGACCCGCTTCACCACCTCGACGCCCCAGGCGCTGTGGTCGCACATGTAGTCCTTGTGGTCCTTCTTGCTGTTGAGCAGCTCCAGGCAGACCGTCACCTTGTGCTTTTCGGCGATCGGCATCAGCCGCTTCAGTCCCGTGACGCAGTTCTCGAGCCCCTCCTCGTCCTTCATCCCGGCGCGCACGCCCGAGAAGGTGATGATGTTGGGGAAACCGGCGTCCGCGACCAGCGGGATCGACTGCTCGAACTTGGGGAGCAGCTTGTCGTGGTGGTCGATGCGGTTCCAGCCGTAGTTGATGCTGTCGGGGCCGTTGCACATGGCGCAGATCAGACCGGCCTTTTTTGCCGCGGGCCATTGGTCGGGGCCGAGCAACTCCACCGAGGAGAGGCCGAGCGCGGCACATTCGCGGCAGAAATCCTCGAAGGTCATCTTGGCGTTCTTGCCGCTGAAGAGGCTGTTGTAGCACCAGGCGCAGACGGAGTGGTGGATGTTGCCCTTGAGGCGGGCAGTTTCAGCGGCCGCGAGCGGCACCGGCAGGCCGGCAGCCGCCGCGAGCGCCGCCGTCCCCCCGGCGATGGTGCGGAGGGCCGATCGACGTGACATGTTTTGCTTCATGTCCTTGACTTTACCCCCGCCCCCGCGGGCGATGCACGCTTTTTTCCGGGTGGGGGCGATGGTGGGGAGTTCGGCCGCAGCGGATCGCACATCGATGCTTGCCCGGGGGGCAGGATTTGGTTCAGTAAGGGTGACATGACTGCCCGGAAGAAACCCGCCACCCTCGCCTACCGGCGCTGCCGTTTCTCGGCCGCGTTGCCGCTGGCCTTCCTTTACAGCAAAACGCACTACTGGCTGGCGGCGCAGCCCGACGGATCGTGGCGCATCGGCATGACCAAGTTCGCCACCCGGCTGGCGGGCGAGACGGTTGAACTCGGCTTTCAGATCGAGCCGGGGGCGGCCTTGGTCTGCGGGCAGGTGATCGGGTTCCATGAGGGGTTCAAGGGGCTTTCCGACCTCCGGAGCGTGCTCCGGGGGAGGTTCCTCGGCGGGAACCCGGCGCTGCTCACCGATATCGCCCTGGTCAACCAGGATCCCCACGGCGCCGGCTGGCTGTACGCCGCTTCGGGCCGGCCCGCGCCGGCCTGCCTCGATGCCCGCGGCTACGCGCGGCATCTCGATGGCGCGATTGACCGGCTGCGCGCCAAGGGGTGAGCGGGGGCTCGGCGGGGTGGCGTTTTTTTGTTTCCACGGGCGGCGGAAAGCGTTTCAATGCCGGGGAAGCACCGATCGGCGGGACCATCCGCCGCCCAAACGACAAACGACATGAAAAGACGCGATTTTCTCAAACAATCACTGGCGGCCACGGCCCTGACCGGCCTGACTGCCTGCTCGACCACGGGCGAGGGGAAAGGGCACCACGGGAAGGCGGGGACGAAACAGGAGTATTATGAGTTTCGGGCCTACCGGCTGAAGCCCGGGGCCGACACCGCGCTGATCGATACCTTCCTGGAAAAGGCGGCCATCCCGGCGTGGAACCGCCTCGGTTGCTCCCCGGTCGGAGTGTTCAAGGAGATCGAGCCGAAGGAGACCACGTCGGTGTTTGTGATCGTCCCCCACGCCTCGGTGGGCTCGTATGCGTGCGTCGCGGCGCAGTTGAAGTCGGACGCGGACTACCAGGCGGCCGGTGCGGCCTACTTGCAGGCGCCGAAGAGCGGGCCGGCCTACCAGCGCATTGATAGCTGGCTGCTGAAGGCCTTCGCCGGGCAGCCGCGGATCTTCGTCCCGGAATACTCCAAGGCCAGGGGCCCGCGGGTGTTCGAGCTGCGAACTTACGAGAGCTTCAGCGAGAGCAAGGCGGCGAAGAAGGTCGAGATGTTCAACGCCGGCGAGGTCCAGACGATGCACGAAGTGGGGCTCGCCCCGATCTTCTTTGGCGAAGGGCTGCTCGGCCCCAATCTCCCGCACCTGACCTACATGACCTCGGGGCCCGACCTCAAGACCCACCAGGCCCACTGGGACGCGTTTGGCAAGCATCCGACCTGGGTGAAGCTGAAGGACGATCCGCAGTACGCCGACACGGTCTCGAAGATGACCAAGTGGATGCTGAAGCCGGCGGACTACTCGCAGATTTAGCTTCAACGCCGTTCAGGGATTCCAGCGCCGGGCTGGTCCGCGGGATAGTCGATCACCTTGGTTCGTGCGGCGTGTGGCCCTCGGGACTTGGCGGGGGGCCTCGTCCGCTCGGCACCGCACTGGGTGCTCCGGGGGGAGCCACGTGCAGCGGTGGTTGCCCCTGGGGCAGTATCGGGAGTGGCGCTGATGATCCTTCCGGCGGGAGGCTCGTCTCGGCGAATGGCAAATCGGTGCCGGAGTGAAGGCGATGGCCGTCCGGATCGATGATCGTCGGCGTCACCACCAACACGATTTGCGTGTGGTTCGTCTGCCCCGGATCGCCGCGGAAGAAATGCCCGGCTTGCGGCATGTCCGTCAGCGTCCGCCCCATAGGATCGTTGACGCTGCTTTTATCCTGAGCAGTCCAGCTGCCGAGGACCACCGTCTGGCCGTCCCAGAGGTTGACGGAGGCGCTCGCCTCCTAAACCCGGAAGTGAGGGAGCGGGAGTTGGGCCGTGAGCGGGAGTTTTCCGTTGGTCCCGCCGCCAACCGGATTAATCATTAGCACTTGCGGAGCGTCGTCACAGCCAATCAACTCCCCAAACGTCGCGGTCATTCCCATCTGAACGCAAAAGCCGTCAGCAGAAATGGAGGGAATGACATCCAGCGTCGGGGCGAATTGCGGTGCTTCCCTGGTACCCGGGGCAGCCCTCAGGTCCGTGCCCCAGATCTCAACCTGGCGACCACTCAGTGTGGTGACGTCGTCTCGGCCCAGGGGGCGGCCCAGGTAATTGGAGAGGGTTACCGGGTCGGCTAGCTTGGCCTGGTCGGAGGTACTCCGTGCGTCGAGGTGTTTGAACCTCTCCGGAGAGGTCCACCGATTGTCGAGCACCTTGGCCCCCTCCAGCGACATCCACCGTTTGATTTGCGCTTGAGCCTGAGAGGGGGCGAGCCTGACCGGCGAGTTCGAGGCTGCGGTTGTGGACGAGTGCTGGGCGGCAAACGCCTCCGCCTCCGCCTCCGGCAACTCGATGAAGCACGTCCGGATCTGGACCTATGGCTGTCGGGGCGGCCCTGATCCGCGCTTCAACAAGCCCGGGTCGGCGACCTGTCCGGTGGCCAGCCTCTTGTCGATCGCCTCGGCGAGGTGCTTGAGTTGGGGAAAGAGGAGGGGAATGCCAGCTCCCTCGACGTCGATGAGAAACTCGCCCCTTCGAAAAGTGAGGCTGTTATACAGCCCGGACCGGTGGTGAAATCGAACCTCGTCCCCGATCTTGGGGAGATCGGCCGGCGGGGGCTCCGGTTGCCGATCTTTCCCCAGGAGATCAAGGTCTTCGGCCCAGTCGTCCCCGATGTCGTTCGCCCGCTCGTATCGGGTACCCCAGACGGAGATCCAATTTGACCCTTGCCAGAGATAGCGGGACACGCAATAGGAGTTGCAGCCGCTTCTGCCAACGACCTTGTGCGCTGCCCCCAGCCAAGCCTTGCCCTCATTACAGATCTCGTGCGGATCGCTCAACAGGTCCACCGAAACCACCACCCCGTTTGAGGTCCAGCCTCCACCCAGTTGCGCCGCAGACGGCATGACCGCATCGAGCCTCATCGGTTGCTGAGCTGTTGCCTCAGATCGCTGGTCCGGGGCTTTTCCTGGTGCGAGCGGCGCAGACTTCGCGGGTGGGAGTGGCGCGAGGTCGGTCGCGCGCGGTTGGGCCGGTGGTTCGCCGGTCCGAGTTCGCCCGACGTTAGTGAGCCCCATCAGCATGAGTGCCTGGATGTCGGGCTTCGACGGGCCGGGGGTGCTGCGGCGCACGCGGCCAAGGGTCTGCACCGCGGCGGGTGCCAGCCAGGCACCGTCGCGAGATTGGTAAAGGTAATTGGTTCCCCCTATCACATGTAGGACGGACGAATCGGGGCTGAGTGGTGGGAGCAGGGATGAAACGGCCGGCATTTCGATAGTTCGCACCCTGAGTATGTGATACCTCTTGAAAGGTTGGTCGCCATCAAGTTGGTCGCTTTTCATCTCTGCGACCCTCGGAAAGGCGCCTCCCAGGCAATTGGTCCATTCAATAACGGAGTAATCGGCACCCTGCTCCTGAGTCGCCTTGAACCGGTCCCAATTCCAGAGGCCCCCCAGCGAGATATACGCGAGCTCATCCGTCGGTATGCCAGAGTGGGACCTTTCGTAGGACCTTTCATCAAGGGAGAAGTGAACATTCGAGGCAAGGTGCGGCGCAATCGAACACCATTTGAAGTTCCACAGATAGGCATGCAGCGCGAGGTGGCCCGCATCCAGAAATGGAACTGGGGCGCTCGTATCCCGGTCGGGGGCATCCTTCAGCCTCAAGAACGCCAGCGAGACCACTCTTGCGAATTCGGGCAGGGAGTCTTCGAGGTATTGGAGCTTCTCCAACACCACCCCCTCTGAACGGTTGTCCACCATGTTCCAGGTAGCCAGGTACGGCACTCCGGCCACGCAAGCGGCGAATGCCCTGCACTTGGAGTCCGGATACTCATTCAGGATCGTCCAATCGGTCCCGGCACGGACGACGGTGAAGGTGGCGCGCTGGACCGCGGCGGTTCCAGATGCCGTAACCGAAAAGAGCTCCTGGTCGCCGGTGATTTGATAATCAGCATTCCGAGGGAGTCCGGGTTTGGACCCCACTGACGAAACCGGTGGGCGCGGTTCCGTGTCGGAGACTTGCTGTGGCGTGAGGGATACCGGGACCGAGCCAGCCGGCAGACCAGTTCCGTTGGCCTTGGGCCGGACCGGATCTCCAGTCCGGGCGCGCCCCGCGTTCGTCAGCCCCACCAGCACGAGACCTATCGTCAGCGCGATGGCCACCCCTATCCGGCGGGGCCGTTCCTTGAACGCGGCGATCATCCGCATCCGCTCCTTCAAGCGCCGCCGGTTTTCCGTAAGGGCGAGCATTCCCGGAGGGCTCGCGGGGGGCGCGAAATCGCCCAGCACCTTGAGTATCGTCTCACCATAAGGCTCGGCGAACCGGCCGCCCAGCGTCCCTAGCGCCAGCGCGTCGCAGGCCACTTCCCGGTCCGCGGCCATCCACGAGAAGGCGAGCCAGAGCATCGGGTTGAACCAGTGGATGGCGAGCAACAGGGAGCTGACCCAACTGATCTGGAGATCCCGCCGCCGGAGGTGCGCCAGTTCATGCAGCAGGACGCATTGCAGCTCCTCCTCCGTAAAGCGTTCCAGCGCGCCTTGGGGCAGCAAGAGCCGCTTTTGCCGAAGCCCGCAGACGGCCGGGCTCTGAAGTCCCGGCACTTCGATCACCTTCACCGGTGCCCGGTAACCCATCCTGTCCTGGCAGACCTTGAGCAGCCGCAGCAAGGGGCCGCGCGCCACCTCGGAACCCCGGCCAATACGGCGCGAAAAGCGTAACGTCGCCCACCCCAGGCGGGCGACGAAGATCCCAGTGCCCAGCAGCCAGGCATAAAACACTACTTGCCACCAATCCCGAGTCGGGCTGATGGAGCCCGAGGCCGTTCCGGTCCGTCTTGGCGCGGCCACGGCAGGGCGCTCTGGCACCCCGGGCGGTTCGCTTGCATATACGGGTTGCGGCGCCGCTTCGGTCACCGGTAATTCCCGCGGCATGGCAGGTATGGCAGGCATGGCAGGCCGACCATCCCTCCGGACCTCCGTCGCCTTCAGCCGCCCGGGCAGCTTGGCCAGGTTATAGATGCTCCAGGGGGCGGCGGGGGCGGCCGGCAACAAGAGCCTGACGACCAACAGGAGCCACAACCCATGCCGCCACGCTGGTGAAAGCTGGCGGCGGAAGGCCTTCCGCGCCGCTGCGATCAGCAGGGCCAGCACCGCCGCCTGGCACGAGGTTTCCAGCACCCACCGAAACAACGCCCCGCCCGGAACGTTCACGGAACCTCCTCCTTCGCCTTGAGGATCCGGCGCAGTTCCGCAATGTCCGCCTTCGAGAGGTCCGCCTTCTCGACCAACTGCAACACGGTCGCGGAAGGCGTGCAGCCCAGCACCCGGTCGAGGAAGGAGTCGCTCTGTTGCCGAACGCATTCGTCCCGGGAGATTTGCGGCACATAGAGGTATCGCCTGCCATCCTGCCGCTGGCTGACCACGCCCTTGCCGACCAACCGGCTCAGCAAGGTCCTCACCGTCGCTAGTGACCACCGGTGTTTGGCTTCCAGGGCGTCCGTCACCGCTGCGGCGGGCACCGGGGCCTTTTCCCAAACGACGGTCATCACCTGCCATTCGGCGTCAGTGATTCGGATCTTGGTCTTCACGCTCATATGCTACACCTGTCACTCAAAAGTATGCGACAGCCGTAACATCTGTCAAGGGGGTCTTGGTTGTTGTTTGACGGGTTTTTCTGGCCATGATCCCCGGATGAGAGAAAGGCACGCCGCCAGAACCACCAAGTGCAGCATTCCTCCTCGATGAGCCGTTCGTTTCACGTCCAATGCCAATTGCGCGGGAGGGGTTATGTGCGAGATTCGGTGTTGTGAAATCTCGTGCAAGTCAATGGGTGTTCCGGTCGTGGTTCCTGCTGGCGTTCGTGACATCCCTCACCACGGCCATGGCTCAATTCGTGGAAGTGACCGCGGATATTGAAATCATCGACTGGTCCAACCATGCCTCGCACCGCTCCTGGACGGTGCGCTGCCTCGTCGGCACCAACTCCTGGCAGATCGACGACGATTTCTACCTCGGCGGGCACAATACTTACTGGTTCACCGGCACGAACATTGTTGAGCACAGCGTGCTGGCCAAAGACCGATCCCGCGACGAAGACATTGTCCGCCCGGGCACGGTGCTCCCAAGTGGAGAGGAGCACAATCGGGTTATTGAATCAGTTGACGGCAATCCAGGAACCTTGAGCTACCGCCCAAGCCGCCCTACCGGGCCCGATCGTCTTGAGCTTCTGGGCCGGATCGCGTGGCTGGCGTTCTGCTCCGGCCCGTGCCTCAAACGGGACGGACGCCACATCTTCCCCCCGTGGGAGGAATGGAAGGAGTTAATCTCCGCGCCCACGGGCTTTGCTGACCGCACCGAGGTCTTCGAGGACACCTTGGGCCTGCCGAGCGAGGTCAACCTCGACACCACCAACAAGCAACCCGTTCTCCAGTATCGCGTGACGTCCTCAACAAACGTCCTCGACTGGTGGTTTCCGCGGGAGTTTTACCTGGCCGAGTACCTGCCCGCCCGCGTGCCGGACACAAACGGCCACAGCACCAACGCCTGGGAGTTGACCCTCATGGCCATCGGCAGGGTCACCGCCATCGGTCCAGGGATCGAGCCTCGCATCCCGCCCGCGGTCTTGAAGACGGCTCACCCGTGAGACCGATCGGCGGAGAGCGCCGGGAAGCCAATTTTCCTTGGGCATTTCGCCACTTCTGGGGCACCTTGTGGCCATGGGACGACTCTGGAGATGGGTGGTGGCGGTTTGGCTTGGGGTGGGTGTCATCGCGGCACATGCCGCGCAGACCCAGGCGCAACTGATCCTCGCGGCGGGCACGGCCAAGCCGGGGGATACAATTCTGGCGGGGGTCCGGTTCCGGATGAATCCGGGCTGGCACATCTATTGGCGCAACCCGGGCGGAACCGGCATGGCGACCGCCATCGATTGGAACCTCCCCCCCGGCATCACCGCGGGTCCCATCCGCTGGCCCGCGCCGCGCAAGCAACCCGAGGATGACCTCACCACCTATTTCTACGAAGGCGACATCACCCTGGTGGTGCCGTTCCAAATCGCCGCCAACGTCCCGGCCGGGCCGCTGACGCTGAAAGGGAAGGCCTCCTGGCTGGAGTGCAGTTCTGCCTGCGTGCCGGGCGACGGGGTGGTGGAGGCCACCCTCACCATTGGAACGGAGACCGCACCTTCAAAGGACGCTGCGTTGGTCGAGGCGGCGGTGAAGGCGCTTCCCGGGGCGATGTCCACCGTCTCGGCCCAGGCCCGGTGGGAAAAGCCCGCCGCGGGCGCCATGCGGGCGCTCCTGGTCGAGTGGAACTCCTCCGGCGCTGCGACCGAAGCCGATTTCTTCCCTGATGCGAGTGATCAGTTTGAGGTCCAGCCGGCGACGGAGTTGGTGGACCTGGGGCCGGGGAAGATCCGGCTGCGGAAGCTGGTGAAACTCTCCTCTGGCAACTGGCCGGCGGCTGTCTCGGGAGTGGTGTTCCAAAAAAGCGGGGCGACCGCCCTGGCATTTGAAGGGACGCTGGCGGTGGCTGGCGGGGGCAGTGCGGTCGCCGCCGCGGTGATTCCTGCGGCGCCGGCAGCCAGCGGGCCGGTTGCCGCCCCCGCGTCGCCTGCTCCACCCGCGTTGGGGCTGATGCTCCTCTACGCGTTCCTCGGCGGGCTCATCCTGAACATCATGCCATGCGTGCTCCCGGTGATCGCGTTGAAGATTCTCGGCTTCGTCGGCCAGGCGGGGGAGAACCGCGCCCGGGTGCGCGCGTTGGGGCTCCTCTACGCGCTGGGCGTGCTGGCCTCCTTCCTTGCGCTGGCGCTGTTGGTCGTGGGGGTCAAGGCGGCGGGGCACAAGGCGGGGTGGGGGATGCAATTCGGCAGCCCGGAGTTCGTGGTCGGGTTGATCGTCCTGGTCACCCTCGTGGCGCTCAATTTGTTCGGTGTGTTCGAGGTCAACGCGGGGGGGAAGGTCCTGGGGGCGGCCGGTGCGGCCGCCTCGAAGCACGGGGCCTCCGGGGCTTTTTTCAACGGCGTACTGGCCACCATTCTGGCCACCCCCTGCACGGCGCCGTTCCTCGGGGCCGCCCTCGGCTTTGCCTTCGCCCAACCGCCGGCCGTCATCGTGTTGTTCTTCCTCGTCGCCGGGGCCGGCCTGGCGGCACCCTACGTGGCGCTAAGCTGGGAGCCGGCCTGGCTGAAGCTGCTGCCCAAGCCCGGGGCCTGGATGGAGCGGTTCAAAATCGCGATGGGCTTTCCGATGTTGGCGACGATGATCTGGCTGATGAGCCTGCTGCCCGCCTTTTACGGGCCGCGCGCGTGGTGGATGGGGATTTTCCTGGTCATGGTCGGGTGCGCGGCTTGGATTTACGGCCAGTTTATCCAGCGGGGGACCAGCCGGCCCGGCCTGGCGCTCACGGCCATTGCAGTGATCTTGGTCGGCGGCTATTTTCGCGTGGTGGAGCGGGAGTTGGACTGGCGGAGCCCCATTGAGGAGGCCTCAGTGGCCACCGGCGCAAAGTCGGCGGCGGACGCCCACGGCTGGCAGCCTTGGAGCCCGGCCGCCGTCGCTGAGGCCCGGGCCGCCGGGCGGCCGGTGCTGGTCGACTTTACCGCCGACTGGTGCGCGATTTGCCAGTTGAACAAACGAGTGGCTCTGGACGCGGCCGCGGTGAAGAGCCGGTTGGCAGGAATGGGGGCGGTGGCGCTCCTGGGCGACTACACACGCCGGCCGGATGTCATCACGGACGAGCTGACCCGCTACGGCCGCGCCGGCGTGCCGCTGGTGCTGGTTTACCCGCGCGATCCGTCCGCCGCTCCGTTGGTGCTGCCTGAGGCACTGACTCCGGGAATCGTTCTGGAGGCGCTGGAAAAAGCCGCCCGCTGACAGCAGCGCTCATTCTGAAGCGGGGTCGGCATCCCGCCGTACCGTAGTCTTCCAAACGAGTTCCGAACCTGCGGGCCGGACTTTGTTCGAGCGCTTCTGGTACCACGGACGCCTGCCGACTTGGAAGTCTGCGCTACGGGAGCGGCGACGGTTCCGATTGTAGCGCAGATTTCCAAGTCTGCTGTGTCGCAGGTTTCCCAACCTGCAGGCCGTGCGGGGCTTCGAGGCACTCAACACTTCTGCGGCTTGCCCCGCTTCTGTCGGGGCCAAAATGAGAATTGCTGGCCCCCGACCGGGGGCGTGGCCCCAATCTCGTCAAAGGGGGGAATCTGCTGAGCGCCGGGCCTTTTCCCGGAGGTGGGGGAAAAACTCCTCCGCCACGACGTAGCCGACGCAGCCGGGTGAGCCGCAGTGGCAGGGGTGCTCCTGGTAGTCCATGAGGTCGAAGCCGTAGTTGAAGGTCAGTTCCTCGCCGGGGTTGATGTCGCGGAGGGCGATGATCCAGATCCGGCCCGCGTCGAGCTGTGCCTCGCAATTGGGGGCGCAACTATGGTTCAGGAACCGGGCCGGATTCCAGCCCACCGCGCCGTCGAGATCCGTCTCCGCGTCGAGCGCGAAAATGAAGGGGTTGTCCGCCTCGCAACGCCGGAGTGATTCCGCCTTGCTGATGCGCTCTCCGACGTACTCGATGATTCGAGTGCCCGCCGAGACCGGCCGGGCCGCGAACCCGCCGAGGCCGTGGATGGGTGATGGCTGGAAGACCGCCCAGCCTGAGCCTACCAGGGAGGCGGCCGGGGCGGCTTGACTGGCGTCGGGCTCGGTCACGGGCGGGAACTTTGCCCGGAACCGGGCGCGGTGCGAGTTTTTTTTCCGCCCGCCCGCCCGCCGATCGATGGCGGCGTGCCCGCCGAGGGGCGGAGTCTTCGGCCGGGGTGGGGACGTCCCGTCCCCACGCTCTTTTCTCTCCGGAGCTGCCGCTGGTGTGGAACTCCGATTTCACTGTGCTCATGGCGCCGTGTCCGCCGGGGGTTGCGGGGGTGAGACGTCCCCGCCCCGGCCCCCTGCGGGCAGCCATATGCTAAAAAAGGGTAGAAAAAACAGTGGCGGGCCCGCTGCCTTGGGTCAAGACTGTCCCGCAGTGAAGCCCGCGCAGCCCGGGTTGTGGCGTCATGGAACGCCGCCCGTTTCGCCCGAAAGGCGCGCGCCGGCAGAAGCAAAACCAGCCTTACAAACGGATGAAAACACTGATGAGGGAACGGCCCACGTGTGCGTGGGGGGGGGGACGGCG
>Ga0182030_10013367_pt1 | contig 16340 bp, 18 predicted proteins | sample 812S3MmetaG_FD_121299 | JGI IMG/M metagenome (GOLD analysis project Ga0182030, IMG submission 121299) | Permafrost microbial communities from Stordalen Mire, Sweden - 812S3M metaG (Illumina Assembly) | ecosystem: Environmental > Terrestrial > Soil > Wetlands > Permafrost | place: Sweden...
GGAATGATGAAGATGAAGAGCATCTGTAGGAAGTTCGCGAACGGCGTGGGGTTCTCATACGGATGCGCCGAGTTGGCGTTGAAGAAGCCGCCGCCGTTGGTGCCGATCATCTTGATGGCTTCCTGCGATGCCAGCGGGCCCTGCGGAATGGTTTGCACGGCGCCTTCCACCGTGGTGGCCTTGGCGTACGAATCGAAATTCTGAATCGCGCCCTGCGAAACCAGGAGCATCGCGCCCACCACCGAAAGCGGCAGAAGGACGTAGAGGTTGGCCCTGGTGAAATCCACCCAGAAGCTGCCCAGCGTCTTCACCGAATGGCGCGCAAACCCGCGCACAAAGGCGATGGCCACGGCAATTCCCATCGCCGCGGACCAGAAGTTATGCGTGGCCAGCCCGATCATCTGCGTGAGATAGCTCATGGTGGTTTCGGGCGTGTAAGACTGCCAGTTGGTGTTGGTGGTGAAACTGGCGGCCGTATTGAACGCGAGGTGTTGCCCTACGTTGCCGAGGCCTTGCGGATTGAGCGGCAGCCACTGCTGAATGCGTTGCAGCACATACGTGAACAGCAGGGTGACCAAGCTGATCAGCAAAGCGCCGCCGGCGTACCGGGTCCAGTGCTGCTCGCCGTTTTCATCGATGCCGCACACCTTGTAGATGCCCGTTTCGACCGGCCGCAGCACTCGATGCATCCATGTGCGCTCCCCGGCGAAGACCTTCGCCATGTAGGCACCCAAGGGCTTGGTGAGCGCCAGCAGAACCAAAAAGAACAGTGCGATTTGAAGCCATCCGTTGCCAGTCATGAGCGTCTCCTAGAACTTCTCCGGGCGAAGCAGCGCGTAGAACAGGTACGCGCCAAGGGCCGCGGCAACTATCAGTGCCAATATGTATTCCATGGGTTCTCCTAGAGGCGGTCGCAACCTTTTACAAATGCCCAGGCAACGAAGAAAAACAGAAACGTGAGTAACACGAACGCGAGATCTAGCATGATTCACCTATTCGACGTGTATTAGAGCGACTTTGTGGCCGTCGCGGGCCAGGGAGCGCGCCAGTCGCTCTTCCGCCGTCCGCCGGAAGTTCTTGCGAGTCCCCACCAGGACGGTGGAACTGGGCTTGAGGGCATACCGGAACCCCTCTTCGCGATCGCGCGCTAGAACGACTTGGGGATTGACAGGCAACGCGCATTGGCTGGCCAGTTCCATCAGTTGCTCCACCAGGTGCGCATGCACAACAGTGGGGCAGACAAAAGGCAGCGGGTACGGTAGTGTGTGTACGGCAACCAGGCTGACGCGAGCGTTCAAGCCCTCGGTGAGGATGGGAACGCGCTTCAGAACCGCCGCCGTAACCGAGGGTTCGGTATAGGGGACCACCACTTCCAGCTCGCCGCCAACCCCGTCGGTCTCCAGACAACCCGGGTCAATCCGAAACTCGCCGCGCGTCTGCATAGTTGAGCCTTGCAGTTCTACAGTACGGGGCAGGGCATAAAGAAGTCGTAAAAAAAGGATCAGGATTGAATTAATTGTCCGCGTGGGGCCGATCCACTACACTGAAACAGAAATAGCCGTGAACAAAAGCCTTCCATTGATGCTTCGCCACGCCATGTATAACCTGCGTGGCGGTTTCTTGATTCGCCCGCTCACCATCGCGCTGGCGTTGGGTAGTGCGGGTGCATTCCTGTCATGGTTGGAAGCGGAGTTTCCGGCCGCCAGCGCGTGGGTGCCCACGGTCCTATTCCCCTCGCACGCCGACCCGCAAGTCGCCCAGGTCATCCTGGCCGGAATCGCCGCCTCCATCATGACGGTGGTGTCCATCGTGTTCGCCATCCTTCTAATGACGCTCACCCTGGCATCCATGCAGTTCTCCCCGCGCATCATCGTCAGCTTTTCCAGAGACCGCGTGACACAATGGACGCTCGGTATCTTCCTCGGTACCTTCTCGTACTGCATGGCGGCGCTCCCGGCGGCGCACTCCCTGCCTCACCCCTTCGCGCCAGTGGCCACCGTTCTGGGCGCGATGGCGCTGGCGCTGGTCTGCGTCGGTCTGCTGCTCTTTTTCATTCACCATATCTCCCAGGCCATCAGCGTCAATCACATCGTCGACAGAATCGCGGAAGAAACGGAAGTCATGATCGATGAGCTGATGCCAGGGCCGCGACGGCTCAACCGGCTGAAGCATGCTGAACCGCTCACACCCAACCCGAGCGAACAGGCCGTTTCGAGCCATGATTCCGGCTACATCCGCTTCATTGATATGCGGCGCCTGGTCGCCCTGGCGAAGCACTATCACGTCAGCATCCGCGTTCTGCGGCGGGTCGGCCACTTTGTTCCGGCGGGAATCCCGCTGATGATGGTCTCAAAGGGGAACCGCCTGCCCACCGAAGGAACCGCCGAGCTGCTTACCGCGTTCGACTTTGGCCCGACACGAACGTTGCAGCAGGACGCGGAGTTTGGCGTTCTGCAGATTGTCGATATTGCGCTGAAGGCGATCTCGCCCGCTGTAAACGACCCCACCACCGCCATAACCTGCATCGATCAGTTGAGCCGCATTCTGATCCGCTTCGCGTCCCGGGAGCCGCCCGAGGGGCTGCTCTACGATCCGCCGGGCATCGTTCGCGCCAGCATTGGATGGATTCACTTCGAACGGCTGTTGGACGCGGCCTTTGAGCAGATTCGCATGTATTCGAAGACCGACGTGGCCGTCAGCTTGCGGTTGCTGCGAGCTCTCGGTGATATCGCCGCCTCGACGCCCGATCCGGAGTTCCGCCAGATACTCGTCAAGCTGGGAATGCGGATAGTGGCAGGCTGCGCCGAAAAGCTCGGCGACGAGGAGCTGAGAGGGTTGCGCGTTCGTCAGACAGCGCTGGAGAGCGCCACCGCCATCTGGCAACCGTAGACTGCCCCACGATGGCGCCGCTGCTGCGGCGCCCGCGCAAGGCGAAACGATAACTTTGGATATCCTTCCAGCGTAATCCAACTGTCGCATTGACTGGCATCAGGCAATGGTACAGAATTTGCGCATTATGCCACTGCTACTGCCGCTCATCGGTGCTTTCGCTCTCGGCAACGCCACGAAAAAGACGCCAAAGAAACAGGCGGTCTCCAAACATGAGAAGAAGAGCGGAGCCAAGGTGAAGGCGTACACTCGAAAAGCCAGATAGTCTTCTGGTGGCGCTGATGCAACCGCCGCTTCATATCACGGGCAATCCCAACGTCGATTGGATCATCTTCATCGTTGGGGCAGTGGTCTGCCTTTACTGGCTCCGAGCGCTACGACTTGCAAGACAAGGCGCAAGGCTGTTCCTACGAAATCTCCTACAAGCTGTGGTGATCTTTTGCGTTCTGATGGCTATGCTCACCGCCTTCCGGTCGCACACGCGCCTTCTACCTTCACAAGAACAGATCATTGCCGGCTTTGTGGCGCTCGTTTTTTTTGGTCGCTGGCAAGGTAGGAAGCGCTCACGCCACATTCCAAAATCTGCAAGACGAGCGGTCATCAAGAGAGACTTGAAGGGCGAGAAGTTCGACCCGCAAAAGCATCACATTGACCACGTATGGCCATTTTCAAGAGGAGGCAGTCATACCACGGACAATCTACGGGTGATCGAGAAGAAAGAGAACTTACAAAAAGGTGCCAAGCGCCCCCGGATGAGGGAAATGTGGTGACGCATAACATTTCCATTGAGCAATTACAGACCACCCTGATCTCCATCGGCCCCGACACGGAAGACCTGAGTGGTAAGGTTAAGGCGCTCGAAGACAATGGCTTGACCTTGGCAGAATTCCTTGTAAAGATGGCCCACGAACAACGCAAACCAATGTCCAAGGCAGAAATCCCTCCGAATAGCGGCACAACCGAGCAGAAAAAGCTTGGGTGAGCCGGATTCCGTATTATTCAGGCAGCGGCTTCTAAATCCAAACCAGCGGTGTTTCGCTTTGCGTTATAGGTGGTGTCAGCAAACGTGTCAATGCCCAAATCAGCTCAGCCCTCGGTGGCGCCCGCGAACCGGTAGCCCACCCATGGCTCCGTCACGATGTATTTCGGCTTGGCCGGATTCGCCTCAATCTTCTTGCGCAACTGGTTAACGAATACCCGCAGGTATTCCGGCTCGTCGCCGTAATCCGGTCCCCAGACGGCCTGCAGCAGCTCGCGATGGGTCACCGGCTTGCCGGCGTGTGCCACCAGGCAGCGCAGCAGTTCGAATTCCTTGGGCGTCAGCCGCACGTCTTTGCCGTGCGCATGCACGCGCCGGCTCTGGAAGTCGATTTCCAGGTCCTCCGAATGGAACGCCTGCGGTCCGCCTTCCGGGGACGTCCGCCGCAGCGCCGCCCGGATGCGCGCCAGCAGTTCTTCGATGCTGAAAGGCTTGGTGACATAGTCGTCGGCGCCGGCATCGAGCGCCGCCACCTTGTCCTTTTCGCTGTTCCGCACGGAAAGGATAATCACCGGAATGTCCGACCGCGCACGCAACTCCCGGCAGGTCTCCAGGCCGCCCATGCCCGGCATATTCATATCCAGCAGAACCAGGTTGGGCATCTCCAGCGGGGTCTTCTCCAGCGCCTCTTCGCCGGTGCGCGCTTCAATTACTTCATAATGGTGGCCCACCAGCGTGGCCTTCATCACGCGGCGGATCTGCGGATCGTCGTCCACCACCAGAATCTTGCCGGCGCTCACTCGGCTCCGTCCCCGGGGCCCACGGCCAGGGTGAAATAGAAGGCCGAGCCCTGGTTGGGCTCGCTTTCCACCCAGATCCGTTCGCCGTGCGCTTCCACAATTCCTTTGGCAATTGCCAGCCCCATGCCGGTTCCTTTCGTGTCGAAACGGTGCCGCCTGCCGCGATAAAACTTCTCGAAAATCCGGGCCCGTTCATTCTCTTCGATGCCCGGTCCGCGGTCCACCACCCCAATCACGATTTTCCCACCGTTCAGGTGCGCTGAGATATCAATCGGCGATCCCTCCGCGCCGTACTTCAACGCATTCTCCAAGAAGTGTTTGATCACCTGCAGCGCGAAATCGTGGTCCGCTTCCGCCGCCGGCAAATCATCCGGCACGTCCACCCTCACCAGTCCGCTTTGGATGGCCGCCGGCAGTTCCGCCAGCGCGCCGACGATCAATTCATGAACCGCCACGGGCCGCTTTTCGAGGTGCAGCTTGCCCGCCTCCACGCGCGCCATCTCGATTACTTCCGCGGCCAACCGGTTCAACCGGTCGGTCTCTTCGTCGATAATCGTCAGCAGTTCGTGTTCGGAAGCGGCGGAATTGCCCAGCAGGCTGGTCACGGCGGCTTTGATGGATGTCAGGGGCGTCTTAATATCGTGCGCCAGCGAATCCAGCAGCGCGGTTTTTAGGAGATGGCTCTGGCGTGCCGCCTCCGCCTGGCTGGCCTCGTCAATGGCGCGGGCCCGCTCGATGGTCAGTGAGATCAGGTTTACGATGGCGCCCACCATTTGCTCCGAAGGCAGCCGCCCCACCATGGTCATGCTACCCAACGGCCGCAAGCCCAGTCGCACTGGCGCCAGGGCAAGCTCACGCTCCGCATCCACAATAACGCCCTCGATTTCAGCGGCCGTCAGAAGTTCGTGGTCGGTGACTACGCTGCTCTCCGGGCCGGAACGGAAAAACTCGCCCGTGGGCCGATAGTACATCGCCGCCGCGCGGCAGCCGAACACTTGCACCACCGTATGTACAAACTCCCGAATGGTCTTGCGCGCGTTGCCGCTGAGCATCATCGACTGCACCAGCGCGTAGAGCCGCTCGATTTCCCCGCGCCGCGCTTCCGCCTCCGCCGCCCGCCGCCGGGCGCGCGCCGAAAGCTGGCTGGCCGTTACCGCCGTCACCAGAAATGCCCCCAGCGCAATCCAGTTCTGCGGATCCTGAATGGTGAGTGTGCCGATAGGCGGCAGGAAGAGGACGTTGAATCCGAGCGCGGCCGCTACCGATGCCACGGTGGCTTCCGCCAGGCCCCACCGCGCCGAAATCCCCAGAACCGCCAGCAGCAGCGTGAGCGCCACGGTGGTGTTGTTTACGGTCAGTGCCGTATGGTACAGCAAGAGGATTGCGGCGATGATCGCCATCGACGCGGCAAACCGCAGTACTTTCATAGGCAGTGAACAGCCACCCGGCCGTTGCGCCGGGCAACCTTCAGCGTACCTGAGATTCCTTCCGTAAGGGGCTGATGGCTCCCTGAATCCTCTGCCGGGGGTGATGGCGCCCGTCAGCTCCAGGCTTCAAGGCCTCCTGCGCATATATTTGGTACAACAACCACAAGAAGTCCTTCGTCAGACCGATGGAATTGCCGCTCCGCCAATAGACTCGGCCCGACTGACTTAATGCACGCTCAAATACGCCATTTATGCGCGTGTCTCTTCAAGTCTTAGCACTTACAACGCCTTGATGGGATCTTCGGCAGGCGACCGCCGCCATCTGCCGATTCGGGCCGCGGTCGGCACACCCGGGTTAAGACCCGGTCAAGAAATTCGCGCGTGCGGCCGTGGATTTCACCCAGCACTGTGTCCAGGCGCTGGGCGTGCCAGGATGGCGGAGTCCATCGCTTCACCAGGTTGGTGAGCACTTCCAACTGGGCCAGCGACGCCGGTAAACTCGCCTCCACGTGTCCGCTGGAAACGCGCTGGCCCTGGTCCACGGCGCGAAACTCCTGCAAGAACTGCCTTGCGATAGCCCATGGCCTATTGAAACTTTAGCTATTGATAGGTTATAGTCTATTAATACATCAAAACGAATAGGTTGTACCCTATGAAAAAAGCCAGACTCGCCACCCATTCCCGCGCCCAGCTCGATCAACGCTTCCGCGAACTCGCTTCGCCAAAGCGCCAGATGGCACCCGTGCGCGGTTGGATCAAGGCGATCCGCGAGGCTCTCGGCATGTCGACGGCGCAACTGGCGGCTCGCCTCAAAATCAAGCAACCTTCCCTTGTCGCCCTGGAACAATCCGAGGCCAAGGGCACCATCGAACTGGCGACGCTACGGCGCGTTGCCGAAGCGCTCGACTGCACCCTGGTCTACGCACTCATGCCCAACAAGCCGCTGGAAACGATGGTCCGCGACCGCGCGCGCGCCTTTACCCGTCAGCGCCGGGCGCATGTCGAGCATTCCATGCTGCTGGAGGACCAGAAGGTCACCGGCAAGGACGCCTACGCGCGTCTCGATGAGATCATCCGCGAAACCAATCCCCGCCTGTTCTGGGATTAGGCATGACCGACCTCTTCGACGAACCGGACAATGCCACGCCCCTCACGCCGGAAGAGCGGCGTGACCTCATTCCCTCCCATATCGCCTATCGCAGCGAGCTGAATGCGGTGGAGCAGGAAAACATTGCCCGCGCGCAGGACTGGGCGCTCCGGCGCAAGCGTTACCTGCTGACCGAGAAATTCATGGAGGAGTTGCACAAGCGCATGCTCGGCGAGGTCTGGAAGTGGGCGGGAAAATTCCGGTTGAGCGAACGCAATCTCGGCATACCCTTTTATGAGATCCCTTCGGCGCTACGCCAACTCCTCGACGACACGAAAACCTGGATCGAATTCGGGAGCTATCCGCCCGACGAGATCGCGGTGCGCTTCCACCATCGGCTGGTCGTGATACACCCGTTCCCGAACGGCAATGGCCGCCACGGCCGCCTGATGGCGGATCTCCTCGTGATGCAACTGGGGCAGGAGCGGTTTTCATGGGGGAGGGAGAGCCTGCGCGATGCCGGCGCCCTGCGCAAACGATATATAGGCGCCCTCACGGCCGCCGACAATCGCGACATCGGCCCTCTGCTAGACTTCGCACGCTCATAGTCTCCGCCGCCGCTAATGCCGAAAATCCGGTCAAAGAATTCCTTCGCAGGGCTTTGCCCGGCGGAAGCTGTGCCTAGCCGGGCTGCGCCCGGGTGCACCGAGTGACACTCGGTGCGCAGGTTGGCAACCAGGTTGGCAACCTGCCCCACCCAGCACCGGCGTACGTTGGAATGGCCAAACTCGAGACCCACGACTTGCGTCGTGGGCTGTGATCCTTCGCTCTACGAGCTCTTGTTTGGGGGTTGCCGCAATGCGCCTCTGCGCATCAGAGGTGAATAGACTCTGTCATGATCCCGAGCCCCACCCTTACTTCGTCAATTGCTTCACCTTCGCCACATCCGCATCCGCACCGGCGGAATCGCCGGAAGCGCGGCGGGCCGAAGCGCGATTCAGGTAGGCGTTAATGTAGGAAGGATTCAGACGAATGGCATTATCAAGATCAGCCAGCGCTTCCGTATAGTGCTTCAGGCGGAAATAGGCGTAGCCGCGTGCGTTGTAAGCCAGTGAGAGCGTGGGATCCAGTTGCAGCGCTTCAGTGAGCTCTTTGATGGCTTCCGCGAAGTGCTCCTCGGCAAGAGCCTTGCGCCCAAGCGCGTGATGCTGGCCAGCGGTCAGTTGCACGGTAATCTGCTCTTGGACGGATAGCGCCGGAACGGCCGGCGCGGATTGCCTTTGCGGCGGCGCCGCCGGGGGTTCTGCTTCAGCCTTGGGTTCCGCCTTCACTTCGGGTTTTGCTTCGGCCTTTGTTGCCGTTTTGGCCTCCACCGCCGGCGTCTGAGCCGGCGTTGCCTGCACCGTGGTTTCCTCCGGTTTCGGCGGCACAGCCGCGGCTGTCCCTGGCAACTTCACGGAAACCGTATCCGGTGAGGTTTCTTTGGAAAGCGCATTGGCCACAATCTCGTCTACCCTGGTCTGTGCCTGTGCCAGCAGAGCCTGTACGCCGGCGTTCCTCGGGTCGAGTTGCAGGGCCCGCTTCAAATCGGATAGCGCTTCATCGTAGCGGCCCAGCAGAAAGTAAGCGTTGCCGCGCGCGGTCCAGGCCAGCGCGTTGTTGGGGTCAAGGTCAATGGCCGTGGTGCGGTCCTCAATGCCCTTATCGTGGAGGCCCATCAAGTGGTATGTGCTGCCGCGGGCTACGTAGACTTCCGGATCTCGAGGCAAGAGTTCCACTGCCGTGTTTCGATCCTGCAGGGACTCCTGCAGTTTCTGCTGCCGTGCGTAGACGGCACCGCGCGCCGAGTAGACGCGCGCATCCTTGGGGTCGCGGCGGATCGATTCGGTATAGTCGGCGACCGCGCCATCGTCGTCTCCCAGGCGCTCCCGCACCGCGCCGCGGATCCGCAAGGCGCGCAGGTCCTCGCCATTCAGCTTCAGCGCGGAATTGAGATTCTCGAACGCGTGCTGGAAATCGCCCAGCCCGGCATACGCCAGCGCGCGTTCCACCCAAGCTTCCTCGAAATCGGGCTTGTAGCTGATGCACAAATCGAAATCTTCAATCGCATCGCGGTACCGTCCCAGCGCCGCTTTGGCCATGCCGCGGCCTTTGTACGGTTCGGGGTTGTCCAGCCGCAGCTTGATCGCCTGGGTGAAATCCTCGATGGCCTTGTCATATTCCCGGAATGCCACGTAGGCCGAGCCCCGCCCGGTGAAAACTTCGGTCCGTTCCAGTTTCAGGCTGATGGCGGTAGTGAAATCCTGTGCCGCGCGCTCGGGTTGGGAAGTGGCGGCAAAGAATTCGGCGCGCGCCGCGTAGGAAGGCGCATCGCCCGGTTGCACAGTAAGGGCCTGGTCAAAATCGGCCAGGGCCTTTTCGCGGTCCCCGTTGGCGAAGTAGTCCTTGCCGCGGGCGCGCCACGCGGCGGAATTCGCAGGGTCGGCTTCCACGGCCTGGGAATAGGCGGCGATGGCCTCGGCGCGCTGGCCTGCCTGGTCGGCGCGCTGGCCCTGCTGGTAGGCGGCCTGCGATGCTTTCTTGTCGGGCTTGACCTGGTCAGCGTGAACCGACAGGGTCAGGCCGGATATGGCGATCGATAATACGATCCGCGCCACGCGGTAAGTTAGCTTGCACATGAGCGCTCTGAATCAGTGTACACTTTGAGCGTAATCGAATGCTCCGGCCGGAATCTCCAGGGAAACTTCATCATGAGCGAAGAGCCGTTCGACAAACCGCGCATCGCCATCAACCGGGTGTATACGCGGCAGGGGGACCTGGGGGAAACGGCGCTGGCGGGCGGCCAGCGCGTCCCGAAGGACGGCCCGCGCATTGAAGCCTATGGCACCGTGGATGAACTGAACTCTTTCGTGGGGGTGACGCGCGCCACCGCGGTGGAGATGGCCGCGGCCGAACCGCGCTTTGCGACGCTTGCCGCCACGCTGCTGCGAGTGCAGCATGAGCTGTTCAATCTGGGGTCGATTCTGGCCACACTGCCGGAGGACGTGCATCCCAAGCAGGCGCGCATCACCGAAACCGAAGTGGAGCGGCTCGAAACGGAGATGGACCGGATGAACGAAGAGCTTCCGCCGCTGCGCTCTTTCGTACTGCCGGGCGGCTGCCGGCTGAACGCGGAGCTGCATATTTGCCGCACCGTCTGCCGCCGCGCCGAACGGACCGTGGTGGCGCTCTCGCGGGTGGAGAACCTTCCTCCGGAGACCGTTCGCTACCTGAACCGGCTGAATGACGCCATGTTCGTCTGGAGCCGCTGGGCCAGCCAGGTGGCGCACGCGCCGGAAACCCTGTGGGAGCCCAACCAGGCAGCTTCCGGCCACTCTGGTGGATAATTAAGAGGGTAACCAATCATCGAACTCAACAGGGCTTTCGACGCTGTGAATTCGCGGAACCTTGCGCGCGGCGCGTCCCCGGACAGCCGCCATCCTGATCATCAGTGCCGCCCGCGGCGTTATCATGAGCTTGTGACATGGCGCTGATTGCGGTTTCGGGTCATCCCGGTTGCCGGTTCGAAGAACTGGCGCGGATCAGCGCGCAGCGCCTCGGCTTCGAACTGCTCGCGCAATCCCGGCTGCGGGTCCTTATTGAACAGGAATTTGGCGCGGATGCGCGAATTCCGGACAAGGCCTATCCCAGCCTGGTCACCTCGATTCTGGCACGGGCCGCCACGCAGGCCCACATTGTGTATTGCGCGGTGGGCGGAGAGTTACAGGCGCGCCACTTTGCGGGCATGCTGCGGGTGCACGTGGTGGCGCCGGAAAACGTCCGCATTGGCAATCTGATGCTGGACAACCGCTTGGAACGCGGCGCGGCCCGTGAGTTGCTTTTGAAACTGGAAGCCGAGGAACGCACCAGCCGCAAAGCCCGCTTCGGCAAGACGCGCGCCACGGCCGATCTTTTCGACCTGGTGCTGAACGCCGAATCGCTCACCTCGGAGCAGATGGCGGAGTTGATCGAAACCGCAGTCAATGGCGCGGGCCTCAAGGAGCGCGGTTACCTGGCCGCAGCCGCCGAAGCGCAGCTGCAATTCCAGATGCGGCTCAAGCTGGCGCGTTTTGGCATGGTGCCGCCGGACCAGGTGACGCTACGCAAGAAGGGCTTCGCGCACCAAAGCGAAGAGATGTTCGCGAACCTGCTGGACTTTTACCGCATTGCGTGGGAGTACGAACCGCGCAGCTTCCCGGTGCAGTATGGCACCGACGGCGCCGTGCTGGAATCCTTCACGCCGGATTTCTATTTGCCGGAGTTTGATCTTTACGTGGAACTGACCACCATGAAACAAACACATGTCACGCGCAAGAATCGCAAGGTTCGTCTGCTGCGCGAATTGTATCCGCACCTCAATATTCAAGTTTTTTATCAGAAGGATTTTGAGAACCTGATTTTCAAGTACGGGCTGGCGGAACGGCCGGTGCAGGCATGAGCGTCGCGATGTTGCCGGAAATGGAGCGGATTCTTTTCACCGAAGAGCAGATCGAAGAGCGGATTCGCGAGCTGGGCGCGCAGATTTCGCGCGATTACCAGGGCAAGAACCTCAAACTGGTCGGCGTCCTGAAAGGCTCGGTCTTCTTCCTGACGGCGCTGGCACGGGCCATCGACGTGCCCGTGAAAATCGATTTCCTTGCCATTTCCAGTTTTTCCAACAAGAGCGGAGCTCCCGGCCTGGTTCGGATTGCCAAGGACCTGGACGAGAGCATTGAGGGCGAAGATGTTCTGCTGGTGGAGGACATCGTGGACACCGGCTTTACCTTGCGCTACCTGATGCAGGCGCTCGCCGGGCGCGGCCCGAACTCCCTGGCGGTCTGCACGTTTCTGGATCGCCATTCGCGCCGCATTGTTCAGGCGCAAGTGGATTACCGCTGCTTCGAAATTCCCGACCGCTTTGTGGTGGGTTTCGGCCTGGATTACAACCAGTTCTACCGCAACCTGGGTTATGTCGCGGTGATGAAACACGACAAGAGTGCGGCGCAGCACTAAATAGCTCGTAAGAATTTACCGCCCTGTCATACCACTTCTTCAAAGCGGGAGTAAGATAAAGCAGGAAAGATCAGTAAGGAGTGTGGCTTCATGAGATCCCGGATCTTGTTCGTTTCCGGGCATCCTGACGATGCCCTGCGTCTCGTGCCCATGTTGCAGAGTCTGCCCCTGGTTTTGGACCAGGTGGCAACCCTGGAGCAGGCGCGCAACCAACTTCAACAAACGGATTACGAAATCATCCTGACCGAAGCGAATCTACCCGACGGCGATTGGCTGGGCGCCTTACACCTGGCTCGCCAGCAGCCGGGCGCCGTTAAGGTGATTGTTACGGATCCTCAGGCAGACGCCCGTTTTTGGGCGGAAGTGCTGAACATGGGCGGCTATGACCTGCTCACGCAGCCTTTCTACGAACCCGAAGTCCGCCGAATCTTATATAACGCCTGCAATCGGGAGACGCACCAAACCGCCGGCGCCGCCGTCTAGCCGATGCGGGGCGTCCCATACAGGCTCCCGCACTCTTTTTCATCCGGGGCTGTTTGGCCCACCCCTGGTTTACGCTGGCAACTCCGCGGCTGAGAATGTTTCTATTCCCCGCGCTCCATGCGGCGAACAATGCGAACGGCCGGGTGGCCGTTCCGCAATAAAATGGCAACCACCAGGCCCAGCCAGACCAAGGTGCCGGCTGTGCCCGCGATCATATATTCCAAAGGCCGGAGTGGTTTGGGTACCGCCCACAGAATCGCCGCGACCAGCAGGATGCAGGTTAAGGCCGCGCCACCGATCTGGACCAAGCGGCGCTCTAAGAGCAACCTCACGCGCACATTGTATTCGTGCGGCCGCTTGCTAAGATAGATGGTAAGTGTGCAGCAGGGTTCCATAACGAAAGTTGGCATTGCGGCCGCCTATGCCGCGTTGCTGCTTGCCTGCCGCGTCAATCCCCAGGTGGAGCATCCGGAAGGCGAAGCCTTCGTAGGTCCCGCGACGCTCAACCTGCGCAGCGATATTCCCTTGCAATCCTCTACCGTGGCGGTGGTGCGGCACGGCGACCGGCTGGAGATTCTGCACCACCTCCGGTCCTTCATCAAGGTGCGTGCGCCCAATGGCGCCGAGGGCTGGGCCGATGAGCGGCAGTTGCTGGCGGCCTCCGATATGGCCGCACTGAAGAACATGGCGGCGCGCGCGGAGCGAATGCCTTCGCAGGGCACCGCCGTCGCCGACGCGGACCTTCGCGTTCACATCCAGCCGAATGCGAAATCGCCCAGTTTTCTCGCATTGCAGGCAGATGAGAAAGTAGAAGTCCTGACGCACGTGCGGATGCCGCGAACCGATCTGCTGCGAGCGCCGCTGGTTCCGCCTCCTCCCAAGAAGCAGACGGCGGAAAAAAGGAAGAAGTCCAAGAAGGAACCGGCCATCCCGCCGCCGCCCGCGCCAAAACCACCCGGGCCGCCCGACAACTGGCTGGAACTTTCCAAGCCGGATCCGCCGCACGCTGAATTGCCCAAGGTGGCAAATGACGCTGCTGCCATAATGAGCGACGACTGGAGCCTGATCCGCGCCGCTGGAGGCGAATCCGGCTGGGTATTGACGCGCCGCATTCGCATGGCGATTCCCGACGAAGTGGCGCAATGGGCCGAGAGTCACCGTATTGTCTCTTACTTTTCACTGGGCGCGGTGCAAGATGGTGCGGAGAAGAAGAAAATCTGGCTTTGGACCACCGTGCAAGGCCAGCAACCCTTCGATTTCGACAACTTTCGCGTGTTTGTGTGGAACCTGCGGCGCCACCGCTACGAAACCCAGTACATTGAGCGCAATCTCAAAGGCTATGGCCCGGTCCTTGTCGAGCCGGTACAGCTGGCAGGCAAAGGAAAGACGCCCGAAGGTCAGTACCCCGGCTTTTCTCTGTGTGTGGAGAAGAAGGACGGCATCCGCTACCGTCGCTCGTACGCCCTGGTGAATACTTCCATCCGGTTCGCGTCAGACCGCCCTTGTGAAGTCGCCGAGCCTCTCGATATCGGCGCGCCGGGCGCCGCCGCGGCGGCTGCGGCCGCACCGAAGACAGCTCCCCCGGAGACTTTTGCGCAGCGCTTCAAGAGGCGCCTGAAGGCGCTGACGAATGGCTGGCTTTGAAGTGGCGCATACCACAACTGGACCTTACCGGCGGACGTTGCGGCGGCGCATCCATTGTGCTATTTATGGGTTCAAGTCGGATATTTGGTTCCAACTGAGCCGCCCCGCAAAGACGGTCAATCATATTCTCTTTCTAAAGGATGGCGTCCCGTGGAAGCCCTGAATCGTAAACTAATTCGTCCGTCTCTAAACGAGATCAAGGAGCAGATTACGCCTCCTCGCAGGGCCGCCGCTGCACAAAAGAAGCCGGTGCCGCCCGACCAGACGAACGCAGAGAACTTCTACTACGTAAAACAGATGCAGGCCAAGACCGCCATGGTCTTCGTCTTGCGCGATGGCGAGACGCTGCACGGCGTCATCGAGTGGTACGACAAGTGCTGCCTCAAGGTCAACCGCTCGGAGGGCCCTAATATCCTTCTGTACAAACCCAGCATTAAGTACATGTACAAAGAGGCATAATCCCTGCTCCTACGCGCCCCGCTCGGCCCTCATCCGGTCGCGCAAGGCCAAACGATAATCTCTTCTCTCCCCGGCTTGCCGGAAGCGCCGGTGCTCGTCGTCGGTTTCCGGAATCAACGGAGGTATCGGAGTGGCGTGGCCGTGCTCGTCCAGCGCCACGAACGTGAGGTAGGCGGAGCACGTGTGCAGCCGCTGGCCGGTCATCAGGTTTTCCGTTTCCACCTTGACGCCCACTTCCATCGAGGTGCGGAATGCCCGGTTCACCGAGGAGCGCATAATCATCAGCTCCGCAATGCGGACCGGGTGCAGAAAGTTCAGGCTATCGACGGAAGCCGTAACCACCGCGCGCCGTGAGTGACGCATGGCGGCCATGGCGGCGGCCAGATCCACCAGGTGCATCACCTTGCCGCCCAAGACGTTGCCGTGGGGGTTGGCGTCGTTGGGAAGCGCCAGTTCCAGGTACTCGGAGACGGATTCCTTGACTGTTTTGCCTTCCAGCATGCTAACTCTTTCTGATGCGGCTTAACCGGCGGCCGCTTCGGCCTTTCGGCGCAAGTAACTGATGATGTACGCGCCAGCCTGGCGGTCCAGGAGTTCGGTAGGCGCCGGCTCGAGGAAAGCCGCGGCGGCCCGGCAGAACTTCAGCCCGCCGTGCGCGAAGGGATGGTGGTCGCGCTCCACCACATAGTAAACTTCCACGGCGTGGCCGTCATCCCGCGAAATCGTGAAGCGGACCGCATCGGGCTCGCCATTTCCGCCGTCCACCGGAAAGCGCGGGCAAGCACCGCGGGCATAGCCCAGGTTGCAGAACGTCCGCAGCGAAGCCTCGTCCGGCTCCCACGGCTGCCCGTTCCGGGCCCGGCAGATCCCCAGCCAGTCGTCACCCAGCGGCAGCATGGCGCCGGTTGCACCAATGGCAACGGTACGCGGATGTACGGGATCGAAAAACGGACAAGCCATTTCGGAGGTATAGTAGCACGAGATATGGCGAGCACCCGTTTAGACATCCTTAAGGGCATGGTGGCGCAGAGCCCCACCGACAGTTTCCTGCGCTACGGCCTGGCGATGGAGTATAAGAATGCGAATGACCTTGAGGCGGCTGTCGCGGAGTTCCGGGCGCTGATCGGCGTGAATCCGGATTATTCGGCGGCCTATTTTCACGGCGGGCAGACGCTGGAACGGCTGAATCGCGTGGACGAAGCGCGCACCATGTACCGCGATGGGATCGCCGCCGCCACGCGCAAAGGCGATTTGCACACGCGCGGAGAAATGCAGACCGCTTTAGACATCCTCGGCGACTGAAACCGTGTTAAATTGAGGTTTCGGGCTGTGGCGCAGCCTGGCTAGCGCGCTTGCTTGGGGTGCAAGAGGTCCCGAGTTCAAATCTCGGCAGCCCGACCAAAACCCCTCATAGAGTTACAGACAGAAGGACCCCAAAGAACCCCAGCTTGGAGTCCAACTGGAGTCCGTTTCGGACGCCGGTTCCCTTTCTTATTTTGAATGCTCCGATTTCCTGGCACGTCTCTACTCCTAGGAAAACC
>Ga0182030_10013368_pt1 | contig 16340 bp, 14 predicted proteins | sample 812S3MmetaG_FD_121299 | JGI IMG/M metagenome (GOLD analysis project Ga0182030, IMG submission 121299) | Permafrost microbial communities from Stordalen Mire, Sweden - 812S3M metaG (Illumina Assembly) | ecosystem: Environmental > Terrestrial > Soil > Wetlands > Permafrost | place: Sweden...
ACGGCGCTGATCCCTTTCATGTCCAAGCGAGTCGCTAAACTCTGGAAATGATTAGAATCAATGCCGTGCGCTTTGCCCAGAAAAATCGAACCGGACAGCCGTGGGACAAGCCCGGCCATGACGGCGGCAGGCTCCGGAGAGGCTTTTTTCACGAGTCATTGTCACCGAGGTTTGGCATAGTCGAATCCAGCATCCAACCCACCGCCAAGCGCGTATCTCGGGTCACCAGCGCCGGCCGCCCGTCCGAAAACCCACTCTCCCGTTTGGCATTGCCCTCGCCAGCCGCTAGAACAGCGCCGCCCGATCCGCCGGAGAGACCATGACCGAAGCGCCGCGCTCCAGCCCGCAGGAGCAAGCCGAAATCCTGATGCAGGCGCTGCCGCACATGCTGCGCTACGACGACGCGACGATCGTGGTGAAATACGGCGGCCATGCGATGGGCGACGAGACCACCGGGCGCGATTTCGCCCGCGACATGGTTCTGCTCGAGCAATCCGGCGTCAATCCGGTGGTCGTCCACGGCGGCGGGCCGCAGATCGGCGCGATGCTGAAGAAGCTCGGCATCGAGTCGCATTTCTCCGCCGGCCTGCGCATCACCGACAAGGCGACGGTCGAGATCGTCGAGATGGTGCTCGCCGGCTCGATCAACAAACAGATCGTCGGCACGATCAACGCCCAGGGCGGCCGGGCGATCGGCCTGTGCGGCAAGGACGGCAACATGGTGATCGCGCGCAAGGTGACGCGCGGCGGCGGCGGCGACGTCGAGGACATGGTCGACCTCGGCTTCGTCGGCGAACCCGACAAGGTCGACACCACCGTGCTCGAGCAGGTGCTCGGCCGCGAGTTGATTCCGGTGCTCGCCCCCGTGGCGCAGGGGGTCGACGGCGAGACCTACAACGTCAACGCCGACACCTTCGCCGGCGCGATCGCCGGCGCGCTCGGCGCCAAGCGGCTGCTGTTCCTGACCGACGTGCCCGGCGTGCTCGACAAGGATGGGAACCTGATCAAGCACCTGAGAGTCGGCGAGATCCACGGCCTGATCGCCGACGGCGTGATCACCGGCGGCATGATCCCCAAGGTCGAGATCTGCATCTACGCGATCGAGAAGGGGGTCGAAGGCGTCGTCATCCTCGACGGCAAGATCCCGCATGCGGTGCTGATCGAGCTTCTCACCGACTACGGCGCAGGCACGCTCATCACCCGCTGACCAAAGCCCATGCGCATCCTCGCCATCGACACCTCCTGCGGCGCGGCCTCCGTCGCCGCGTACGAGGGCGCGACGCGCGAAACGCTCTCCAGCGGCGTGATGCCGATGCGGCTCGGCCACGCCGAGGCGTTGGCGCCGCTGGCCGAACGCGTGATGGCCGAGGTCGAGGGCGGCTTCCCTTCGCTCGACGCGATCGCGGTGACGATCGGCCCCGGCTCCTTCACCGGCATCCGCATCGGACTTTCGCTGGCGCGCGCGTTCGGCGTCGCGCTCGACAGGCCGGTGATCGGCGTCTCGACCCTCGTCGCCTTCGCCGCGCCGCTGCTCGCCGACGCGCGGCCGGGGATCATCGTTGCGGCGATCGACGCCAGGCATGGCGCCGTCTACCATCAGAGCTTCGAAGCCTCCGGCCGGCCGCTGTTCGCGCCGCGCATTGGATTGCCGCTCGAGGCGATCCGCTCCGTCGGCGCCGGCCCGGCGCGGCTCATCGGCGACGCGACCGAGATCCTGGCGGCCGAAGCGCGGCGCGTGGGCGTGGCGTGCGAGGCCTATCCCGCCGCCTATCCCGACATCGTCGCCATCGCGCGCATCGCGCTTGCCGCCGACCCGGCGGCGAACCCGCCGCGCCCGCTCTACATCAAGCCGCCCGACGCCAAGCCTGCCGCCGGCGAAGCGATCGCCCGCCGCGACAATTGAGCGGAGCGGCGCGCCATGGTCTTCGGCTTCCGTTTTCCCTTCCGCCGCCCGCGCCCCTCGACCATCCGCCCGCTGCGGGTCGAGGCGGCCGAAGCCTGCGCCGCCATTCACAGGACGGGCTTCGCCCATCCGTGGTCGGCAGGCGAATTCGCCAACCTGCTGGCGAGCCCGACGACGCTCGCTTCCGCCGCACTCGACCCCGCCAGCGGCCGCCTGCGCGGCTTCGCGCTGTCGCGGCTCGCCGCCGACGAAGCCGAGATCCTCACTGTCGCGGTCGATCCGGCGCTGCGCGGCCATGGCGTCGGCCGCGACCTGATGGGCGAGCACCTGACGCGTGCGGCCCTGTCGGGCGCGCGCGCGATCTTCCTCGAGGTCGATCCCGACAATGCCGCCGCGGTGGCGCTCTACCGCCGCTTCGGCTTCCGCGACGTCGGCCGGCGCGAGGGTTATTACCGCCGCCCGGAAGGGCAATCGGCGGCGGCGATCGTCATGCGCAAGGACCTCGCGTGAGCGCCGGCCCGCCATCCTTCCCCGCGCAGCGAGGAAGGGGGACCGCGCGAAGCGCGGTGGAAGGGGCGTCGGGTCGGCAGGCTGCATCGCGGCCGAAGGCCCGACGGCTAGCTACCATTCATTTGGCGAGCTGGGCGGCGCGCCCCCTCCACCGCGCTGACGCGCGGTCCCCCTCCCCCGCTTCGCGGGGGAGGATGGGCGCGCTCCGATGAGCCGCGCCCGCCTGATCCTCGGATTGCTGGCGGCGGGGCTGTTTCTGCTGCTGCTCGGGCCGCTGCGCGCCTTCGCCCAGTCGCGCGGCTGGCGGATGGGACGCAACGCGGCGCCGTGGTTCCAGCGCCTCGCCTGCGCCGCGCTCGGCGTCGAGGTGAGGGTCCACGGCCGACCTGCCCCTGGCAAGCGGCTGATCGTCGCCAATCACGTCTCCTGGCTCGACGTTCTGACGCTCGGGTCGGTCGAACCGATGATCTTCCTCGCCAAGAAGGAGATCGGCGCGCCGGCGCTTGGCGGCCGTCTGGCGCGGCTGCAGGGGATCATCTTCGTCGACCGCGGCCGGCGGCGCTGCATCCCCCCGGTCAATGCTGAAATGGCGCGGGCGATGGTCGAGGGCGAGCCGGTGGTGCTGTTCGCCGAGGCCACGACCGGCGACGGCAACCGCATCCTGCCCTTCCGCTCGTCGCATTTCGAGGCGGTCAGGGCGGCGGCGGCCGACGGCGGCGCCGCGATCCAGCCGGTTTTTCTCGATTATTCGCGCATCGGCGGCTTGCCGGTCGCTCGCCGCGACCGGCCGCTGTTCGCCTGGTACGGCGATACGACCTTCATCCCGCATTTCCGCCGTTTCGTCGCCCTCGGGCCGACCCGCTGCGACGTCCATTACGGCCCGCCGATCCCGGTTTCGGCCGAAACGGGGCGCAAGCTCCTCGCCCGCCGGACCGAAGCCGAGGTTCGCGCCCTCGCCGGCGCGGCGCGGGCCGCCAATTGCCCTATTCTCGCCGGCGTCGGTTCGTCGTAGAAAGGATCTGCTTCGGCCGGAGACCAAGTTTGCCTTTGACGACTGCGACGGACGCCCAGCAACGCGACGGCGCGACGGATGTCCTTCCCGCCCGCCGGGCGTTCATCAAGTCGTTCGGCTGCCAGATGAACGTCTATGATTCGCAGCGGATGGCGGACGTCGCCGGCCGGGAAGGCTACGCGGAGACGGCCAACGTCGAAGACGCCGACCTCGTCATCCTCAACACCTGCCACATCCGCGAGCGCGCCTCGGAGAAGATCTTCTCCGAACTTGGCAAGCTGCGCGTCCTGAAGGCCGAGCGTGAGCGCCAGGGCCGCCCGACCATTCTGGTCGTGGCGGGCTGCGTCGCCCAGGCCGAAGGCGAGGAGATCCGCCGCCGCCAGCCGGCGGTCGATTTCGTCGTCGGACCGCAGAGCTACCACCGCCTGCCGCAACTCCTGCGCGACCGGCCGCGCGGGAGGAACGCGATCGACACCGAATTCGCGGTCGAAGACAAGTTCGACCATCTGCCGCCGAGCCGGCCGCAGGCGATCCACGCCCGCGGGCCAACCGCCTTCGTCACCGTCCAGGAGGGTTGCGACAAGTTCTGCTCGTTCTGCGTCGTCCCCTACACCCGCGGCGGCGAAGCGTCGCGACCGGTGAAGGGGGTGCTCGACGAGATCGCCCGGCTGACCGCCGCCGGGGTCGGCGAGATCACCCTGATCGGCCAGAACGTCAACGCCTATCGCGGCCGCGACGCCAACGGCGCGGAGAGCGGCCTGGCGGCGCTGCTTGCCGCCGCGGCCGAAATTCCCGGCGTGCTGAGGCTGCGCTACGCGACCTCCCACCCGAGCGACATGAGCGACAGCCTGATCGCCGCCCATCGCGACAATCCGACGCTCGCCCCCTATCTGCATCTGCCGATCCAGGCCGGCGCAGACCGCGTGCTGGCGGCGATGAACCGCAAGCACCGCGTCCGCGACTATCTCGACATCGTCGCCCGGGTGCGCCGGGCGCGGCCCGACGTCGCGCTTTCGTCCGACTTCATCGTCGGCTTCCCCGGCGAGACCGACGCGGAGTTTCGCCAGACCCTGGCGGTGGTGCGCGAGGTCGGCTTCGCTTCCGCTTATGCGTTCAAATATTCGCCGCGGCCCGGCACCCCGGCCGCCGATCTCGCCGACCAAATCGACGAAGACGTCAAAGCGGAGCGGCTGGCCGAGCTTTACGCCGTTATCGAGGCGCAGCGGGTCGCCTTCAACCGCGCCCTTGTCGGCCGCCGGCTCGACGTGCTGTTCGACAGGCCAGGGCGGCGCCCCGGTCAAGTCGTCGGCCGCTCGCCCTATATGCAATCGGTGCGCGCCGAGGGCGAGGCGAGCCTGATCGGCGCCATGGCGAGCGTCGAAATCGTCGGCCTCGGCGCCAATACGCTGATCGGGCGGATTGTCGCGCCGGCGTCATACCCCGAAGTTCAGATCGCTTGAGACGGAGACAGCCAGTTTGAAAGCTCAAGACCAGACGTTGCCGAGACCCGCCGCGGCCGTGGCGGAGCCCCGCGAGACGAAATTGACCGAGATCGCCCTCGCCTTCGACGACAACAGACTGGCCTCGATCGTATTTGGCCATTACGACCAGAACATCGCCCGCATCGAGCGCCGGCTCGGCGTCAGCGCCAACGCCAACGGCAACCAGATCGTCATTCGCGGCCCGCGCGAGGCGAGCGAGCAGGCGCGGCGCGTGTTCGAACTGCTCTACGAGCGCGCCAAGCTCGGCCAGCCGGCCGACGAAGGCGACGTTGAAGGCGCGATCGAGGAAACCACCTACCAGGGCACGCTGTTCCCCGGCGAGTTCGAGGCGACCGGCGACACCTTCGGCCAGATCAAGACCCGCAAGCGCGGCGTCGTGCGCGCGCGCAACGCCGCCCAGGACCGCTATCTGGCGGCGTTGCACAAACACGAGCTGGTGTTCGCCGAAGGCCCGGCCGGCACCGGCAAGACCTGGCTCGCGGTCGGCCATGCCGTTTGGCTGCTCGAACAGGGCGTCGTCGAGCGCCTGATCCTGTCGCGCCCGGCGGTGGAAGCGGGCGAACGCCTCGGCTTCCTGCCCGGCGACATGAAGGAGAAGGTCGACCCCTACCTGCGGCCGATCTACGACGCGCTGTACGACTTCATGGACGCCCGCATGGTCGAGCGCGGCATCCAGACCGGCATGATCGAAATCGCGCCGCTCGCCTTCATGCGCGGCCGCACCTTGTCGAAAGCGGCGATCCTGCTCGACGAGGCGCAGAACGCGACGGCGATGCAGATGAAGATGTTCCTGACCCGCCTCGGCGAAGGCTCGCGAATGATGGTCAACGGCGATCCGACGCAGACCGACCTCGCGCCGGGGCAGAAGTCGGGACTGAGCGAAGCGATCGCGCTGCTCGGCCGGCTCGAATCGATCGGCCACGTGCGCTTCCGCCACGGCGACGTCGTCCGCCACGATCTGGTGCGCCGGATCGTCGAAGCCTACGAGGCGGCCAAGTCGGCTGAGGTGGCCAGGTCGACCGAGGCGGCAAAGTCGACGGGGCGGACGGACCGAGACAAATGACGCCAAGGGTGGAATTCGTCGCCGCCTCGCCGCGCTGGCGCGCGGCGTTGCCGGCGCGGTCGCTGGCGCGCGAGACGATCGCCGTCGCCGCCCGCGAGTGCGGCGTTGCGCTCGCGCCCGGCGCCGAGCTCTGCATCCATCTTGCCGACGACGAACACGTGCGCGCGCTCAACGCGCGCTGGCGCCGGCTCGACAAGCCGACCAACGTGCTCTCCTTCCCTGCGGTCGCGCCGGCCGAGATCGCCAGGGCGCGACTGCTCGGCGACGTCGTGCTGGCGTTCGAAACACTGGCGCGCGAGGCTGCCGACGAAGGCAAGCCGCTCGCCGACCATTACCGCCATCTCGTCGCTCACGGTTTCCTGCACCTGATCGGCTTCGACCACGACGAGGAAGCCGACGCGGAGCGGATGGAGGCGATGGAGACCCGCATCCTGGCGCGGCTCGGCGTCGCCGATCCCTATCGCGCCGACGAAGCGGCGGACGCCCGCTCATGACCGCTCCCGACGACGCCGCGCGCGACCGGCCGGCCGCCCCCGAACCGAGCCCCGAGGAGGGTTCTCCAGGCCTATTCGAGCGGCTGAGGGCCTTGTTCGGCCGCGAGCCCGCCTCGGTGCGCGACGACATCGAGGACGCGCTGGAGGAAGCCGGGACCAACGCCGACTTCACGCCGCAGGAGCGCGCGATCCTCAAGAACGTGCTGGCGCTGCACGAGGTGCGCCTCGCCGACGTGATGGTGCCGCGCGCCGACATCGTCTCGGTCAGCGTCGAGGCGACGCTCGGCGAATTGCTCGCGCTGTTCCGCACCGCCGGCCATTCGCGCCTGCCCGTCTATGGCGACACGCTCGACGATCCGCGCGGCATGGTCCACATCCGCGACTTCATGGACTTCCTCGCTTCCGAGCCGAGCTTCGGCCTCGTCGGTCAGCCGACGGCGGAGACGGCGGCGGCGGAGCGCAAGCCGGTCGCCGAATTCGGCATGGACACGCCGCTGTCGGCGGCCCGCATCCTGCGCCCGGTGCTGTTCGCGCCGCCGTCGATGCCGGCGCTCGACCTGCTGGTCAAGATGCAAGCCTCGCACACGCATATGGCGCTGGTGATCGACGAATACGGCGGCACTGACGGCCTCGTCTCGATCGAAGACGTGGTCGAGTCGATCGTCGGCGACATCGAGGACGAACACGACGAGGCCGACCACCCGCAGATCGCCGCCGCCGGCGACGGCGCCTTCATCGTCGAAGCGCGCGCGAGCCTCGAGGATGTCTCCAAGGCGCTCGGCGTCGATCTCTCGGCGCTCGCCGACGCCGAGGACGTCGACACGATCGGCGGCCTGCTGACCGCGACCGTCGGGCGCGTGCCGATCCGCGGCGAAATCGTCGCCGGCCCCGGCGAGCTCGAATTCGAGGTGCTCGACGCCGATCCGCGGCGGGTCAAACGGCTGAGGATCCAGCCGCGCGCCGCGCCGCGACGGCGCAACGCGGCTGCGCGCGCGCTCGCCGAAACGAGCCGGACGACGGAAACCGGCGCGGCGCCCCACGACAAATGAGCGAAGATTCCGCGCTCGTCGACGCGGCCCGGCCGCGCTTCGCGGGCCCCCGCGGGCTCGCGCAGACGGTGATTCTCGCCTGGGGCTGGCGGCGGCGCGGCATCGCTTTCTTCGGCGGCGCCGCCGGCGCGCTCGCCATGCCGCCGGTCGACTTCCCGCCGGCGCTGATCGTGGCGTTGACGCTCGCGGTGTGGCTGATCGACGGCGCTGTCGACCGCGCCGAGGGCGGCGGTCCATTCTGGGCGTCGCTGCGGGCGGCATTCGGCGCCGGCTGGTGGTGGGGCTTTGGCTATTTCGTCGCCGGCCTGTGGTGGCTCGGGTCGGCGTTTCTCGTCGACGCCGACAAATTCGCCTGGGCGCTGCCCTTCGGCGTGCTCGGCCTGCCGGCCGCGCTCGCGGTCTTTCCCGCCTCCGGCTTTGCGCTGGCGCGCCTGATCTGGCGGCCCGACGCGACGCGCGTTCTCGCGCTGGCGATCGGTCTGGGCTTCAGCGAATGGCTGCGCTGCGTCGTCCTCACCGGCTTTCCCTGGAACGAGCTCGGTATGGCGCTCGGCGCCAATCTCGAACTGGCGCAGATCGCCTCGATCGTCGGCCTGCACGGGCTGACGCTTCTCGCCGCGGCGATCTTCGCCGCGCCGGCGACCCTATGGACCGAGACGCGGCGACGCTGGCCGCCGACCGCGCTCGCGGCGCTCGCGCTCGCGGCGATCTTCGTCTTCGGCGCCTGGCGGGTGTCAGCGCCGGCGAGCCCGACGCTGCCTAACGTCAAGATGCGGCTGATGCAGCCCAACATTTCGCAGGGCGGCGACTTTTCGCCCGACAACGGGCAGGCGATCGTCCAGGAATATCTCGCCCTTTCCGACCGGGCGACCTCGCCCACGACCTCCAGCGTCGCCGACGTCACCCATCTGATCTGGCCGGAATCGGCCTTTCCCTTCCTGCTCGCGCGCGACGGCGCAGCGCTGGCGGCGATCAGCGAGTTCCTGCGCGGCGGGACGACGCTCGTCACCGGCGCGGCGCGGCTCGACGACAACGACCGTAGCGACGGCCGCCGGCATTTCTTCAATTCGATCCTGACGCTCGACCGGCGCGGACTGTTGCCGGAGCGCTACGACAAGCGCCACCTGGTGCCGTTCGGCGAATACATGCCGTTCGGCCGCTGGTTCGAGCGCATCGGCCTCACCCAGTTCGTCCACATGCCGGGCGGCTTCGACCCCGGAACCGGCGCCGACCGGCTCCATGTTCCCGGCCTGCCGACCGCGCGGGCGTTGATCTGCTACGAAGCCATCTTCCCCAACGAGCGCGGCGAGGCGCTCGACGAACCCGATCCGCCGCGCTGGATGCTCAACGTCACCGACGACGCCTGGTTCGGCCTCACCGCCGGGCCGTACCAGCATTTCGCCGAGGCGCGGCTGCGCGCGATCGAGACCGGCCTGCCGCTCGCGCGCGCCGCCAACACCGGCATTTCCGCAGTGGTCGACGGCCGCGGCCGCATCCTCGCCGAGGCGCGGCTCGGGGCCGAGACGGTCATCGACAGCGCGTTGCCCGAACCGCTGCCGCCGACCTGGCAGCGGCGCTGGGGATCGTCGACCGCGGGCTGGATCGCCCTTTTTTTTCTCGCAATCGTCGCCTTCGCGCGCCGCAGGCCGTAAAAATCGCGCCATCGGCGAACTCTGGCCGGTTGCGCGCATTGCGCGCATCGGCTAGTTATTCCGTTGCGTAATTGAAGCTGGGCCAGCGCCCGCGACCAAGCCTATTGCGAGACGACGCCCGATGGCGAAAACGCCCAACCCTATCGACAAGCATGTCGGCGCGCGGCTGCGCATGCGGCGGCTGATGGTTGGCATGAGCCAGGGGAGGCTCGGCGAATCGCTCGAGGTGACGTTCCAGCAGATCCAGAAATACGAGAAGGGCACCAACCGTATCGGCGCCAGTCGGCTGCAGCAGCTTGCGCGGGTGCTGGAAGTGCCTCCCGCCTTTTTCTTCGAGGGCGCGCCGTCGGCTGATCCGGGCAAGCCGCTGTTGGCGGAACCGGCGGCCAGCGCCTATGTCGTCGACTTCCTGTCGACCAGCGAGGGGCTGCAACTCAATCGCGCCTTCGCCCAGATCCGCGACCCCAAGGTTCGCAAGCGCGTCCTCGATCTGGTCGCCGCGCTGTCGGCGCCAAAGGAATAAGCCCCGGACCGTTCTATAAAACGAACGATTCTCCTGCAATCGTCTTGACCAACCGAACGCCGCCTGTCAGAAGCGGCGCGTTTCTGCGCGCGCCGACAAGCGCGAGCGGTGGGCGACGGGCGGGACGCCCGGCGGACGAACAGCAATCCGGAGAGACGAGAGCGATGGCCCGGCACGATTATCAGTTCACCAGCGAATCGGTTTCCGAAGGCCATCCCGACAAAGTCTGCGACCGCATCTCCGACGAAATCGTCGATCTCTACTTCCGCGAGGGCGCGCGCGCCGGTCTCAATCCCTATGGCATCCGCGTCGCCTGCGAGACGCTCGCGACCACCAACCGCCTGATCATCGCCGGCGAAGTGCGTGGACCCGATCTCGGCGCCAAGGCGATCGAGGAGACGGCGCGCGCGGCGGTCAAGGCGATCGGCTACGAGCAGGAAGGCTTCCATTGGCGCGACGCCAAGGTCGAGGTGCTGCTGCACAAGCAGTCGGCCGATATCGCCCAGGGCGTCGACGCCGGCGGCAACAAGGACGAGGGCGCGGGCGACCAGGGCATCATGTTCGGCTACGCCTGCCGCGAGACGCCGGAGCTGATGCCGGCGCCGATCCAGTACGCGCAAAAGATCCTGCGCATCATTTCGGAAGCGCGCCACGCCGGACGCGAGAAGGCGCTCGGACCCGACGCCAAGAGCCAGGTGACGGTCCGCTACATCAACGGCAAGCCGGTCGAAGCGACGCAGATCGTCGTCTCGCACCAGCATCTCGACCCCGATCTTTCCTCCGACGGCGTCGCAGCGATCGTCCGCCCCTATGTCGTCAAGGCGCTGCCGGAAGGGTGGATCACCCCGAAGACGGTCTGGCACGTCAACCCGACCGGCAAGTTCTATATCGGCGGTCCCGACGGCGACTGCGGCCTCACCGGCCGCAAGATCATCGTCGACACTTACGGCGGCGCGGCGCCGCACGGCGGCGGCGCCTTCTCCGGCAAGGATCCGACCAAGGTCGACCGCTCGGCCGCCTACGCTGCGCGCTATCTCGCCAAGAACGTCGTCGCCGCGGGCCTCGCCGACCGCTGCACGCTGCAGCTCTCCTACGCCATCGGCGTCGCCAAGCCGCTGTCGATCTACGCCGATCTGCACGGGACCGGCCACGTCGACGAGAGCAAGCTCGAACAGGCGCTGATGGACTCGATGGACCTGTCGCCGCGCGGCATCCGCGAGCACCTGAAGCTCAACCGGCCGATCTTCGCCCGCACCTCCGCCTTCGGCCATTTCGGTCGCGCGCCCGAGGACGACGGCGCCTTCTCGTGGGAGAAGACCGACCTCGCCGAGCGGCTGCGCTCCCACCTCGCGTAAAGAGCATTGGCGGAACCGACGCCCGAAGCGCCGACGCGCCGCACCCTCTACGGGCGGAGCAAGGGCAAGCCGCTGCGCCCGCACCAGGCGCAGCTCGTCGCCGACCTCTTGCCGAGGCTCGAAGTCGACGCCGCGCGGCTCGCCGCCGGCGCGCCGCTGTTCGGTTTCGCGCCGCGCGAGCTGTGGCTCGAAATCGGCTTCGGCGGCGGCGAACATCTCATCGCCCAGGCGCTCGCCCATCCCGACGTCGGCTTCATCGGCTGCGAGCCGTTCCTCAACGGAATCGCCAAGGCGCTGGCGGCGATCGAGCGCGACGGCGTCGGCAACGTGCGGCTGCGGGCGGGCGACGCGCGACCGCTGATCGAAGCGACGCCCGACGCCGCGCTGTCGCGCGTGTTCATCCTCTATCCCGACCCGTGGCCAAAGCGCCGCCACAACCGGCGGCGCGTCGTTTCCCGCCAGACCGTCGCCGAGCTCGCGCGCGCCGCGCGGCCGGGCGCGACGGTGCGCTTCGCCACCGACATCGACGATTACGCCGGCTGGACGCTCGCCCGGTTTCTCGATTCGCCTCACTTTCGCTGGCTGGCCGAGGATGCCGAAGGCTGGCGCCGGCCGTGGGGCGACTGGGCCCCGACCCGTTATGAAACCAAGGCGCGGGTCGCCGGCCGGACGCCGGTCTATCTCACATTTGTGCGCCGTTAACCCTGGCGCGGACCTGTGCGGCGAATTGGTCGAATCGTAACGAAGCGTCACTATCCTGCTTGATCGCGCGAAAATGAAGGTCGGCTATGACGAACACCGTTGACCGCCGCACGCTGTTGAAGGGCGCAGCCGCCGCCGCGGCGGTCTCCGCCATCGGCGAATCCGCAACCGCGGCGCCGGACGGACTCACCTTTGGCGAACCGTCGGCTTTTTCGTTCGATCTGCTCAAGGCGCAGGCGCGCGAGAAGGCGCACGGTCCGTATGCGCCGCCGCCCCGTCCCGCGCCCGACATCGTCCAGAAGATCAACTACGAGGAATGGGGCAAGATCCGCTTTCGCCCCGACCACGCGTTGTTCGCCGACGGTCCCGGACGCTTTCCGGTCACCTTCTTCCACCTCGGCCTGTTCTTCCAGAAGGCCGTCGACATGTACGCGGTCGAGAACGGCCAGGCGCGGAAGATCGTCTACGATCAATCCTATTTCGACATGCCCGCCGACTCGGTGGCGCACGGCCTGCCGCAGGGCGCCGGCTTCGCCGGCCTGCGCATCCAGGAGGCGCGCGACGGCGCGCTCGACTGGCGCAAGAACGACTGGGTCGCCTTTCTCGGCGCCGCTTATTTCCGCGCCATCGGCGAACTGCACCAATACGGCCTGTCGGCGCGCGGCGTCGCGCTCGACGTCGCGGTCGCCGACCACCCGGAGGAGTTTCCCGACTTCACCCAATTCTATGTCGATTCGCAGGAGACCGACGACACGCTGATCGTCTACGCGCTGATGGAGGGGCCGTCGATCGTCGGCGCCTACCGCTTCGCGCTCAAGCGCGGCAAGGGCGTGACGATGGACATCGAGTCGACCCTGTTCGTGCGCGCCGCCGTCACGCGCTTCGGCATCGCGCCGCTGACGTCGATGTACTGGTACTCGGAGACGAAGAAGACGACGGCGATCGACTGGCGCCCCGAGGTGCACGATTCCGACGGCCTATCGATGTGGTCGGGCAACGGCGAACGGCTGTGGCGGCCGCTCAACAATCCGCCGCGCATCATGATTTCCGCCTTCACCGACAACAACCCGCGCGGGTTCGGCCTCAGCCAGCGCGACCGCGTGTTCGATCACTACCTCGACGGCGTCTATTACGACCGGCGGCCGACGTTGTGGGTCGAGCCGATGCCGGCCGCCGACGGCTCGGGCTGGGGCAAGGGCTGGATCCAGCTGTGCGAGATTCCGACCGACGACGAGATCCATGACAACGTCGTCGCGATGTGGGTGCCCGACCAGCCGCCGCCCGCCGGCGCCGAGATTGCGCTGAACTATCGCCTGCACTGGCTCGCCGACGAGCCCTATCCGCCCAAACTGGCGCGGTGCGTCGCGACGCGCCTCGGCCGCGGCGGCCAGCCCGGCCTGCCGCGCCCGGCGGGCGTGCGCAAGTTCGTCGTCGAATTCCTCGGCGGCCCGCTCGCGACCCTGCCCTACGGCGTCAAACCGGACATGGTGGTGACCGCCTCGCGCGGCTCGCTGCAGGGCTACCGCCTGATCGAGGCCGTTCCCGACGACGTGCCCGGCCACTGGCGGGCCGAGTTCGACCTGACCGTCGACGGCGCCGATCCCGTCGAGCTGCGCTGCTTCCTGCAGGCCAACGGCGAGACGCTGACCGAAACCTGGATGTTCCAATACCACCCTTTCTGACGATGGCCGCGTGAGCCGCGGCCAATCACTGAACCTGTAGACGCGCGCGGCGAGCGCGTCCGGCGCGCAAACGCTGTCCATTTCCGACTTTCATGAACAGGGCGCGGCCGACGGCCGCGCCTACAAGAGGCCGACGGCGAGCTGTAGACGCGCGCCGTCCTCTTGCGCCGGCGCCGATCGGTTGCGATAAGGCCGCTCGCTTACGAAAGAGGCGACGCGGACCGAAATGGCGAAATTTCCTGAACTGGTGTTCTCCGGCGTGCAGCCGACCGGGAATCTGCATCTGGGCAATTATCTCGGCGCGCTCAAACGCTTCGTCGAGATGCAGAAGACCCACCCCTGCCTCTATTGCGTCGTCGACCTGCACGCGATGACGATGCCGCACGACCCTGCGACGCTGCGTCGCACGACGCGCGAGGTCACCGCGGCGTTCCTCGCCTGCGGCATCGACGCGAACAAGAACACGGTCTTCAACCAGAGCCGCGTCGCCGAGCACGCCGAACTCGCCTGGGCGCTCGATTGCGTCGCGCGCCTCGGCTGGCTCAACCGCATGACCCAGTTCAAGGAGAAGGCGGGCAAGGACCGCGAGAACGCTTCCGTCGGCCTCTACAACTATCCGGTGCTGATGGCGGCCGACATCCTGCTCTATCGCGCCACCCACGTGCCGGTCGGCGACGACCAGAAGCAGCATCTCGAGCTCACGCGCGACGTCGCGCAGAAATTCAACAACGACTTCGCCGCTCAGATCGCCGAGCTCGGATTCGGCGACGCGTTCTTCCCCCTGCCCGAGCCGCTGATCCAGGGGCCGGCGACGCGCGTGATGAGCTTGCGCGACGGGTCGAAAAAGATGTCGAAGTCGGACCCCTCGGAATATTCGCTGATCGCGCTCACCGACGACGCCGACGCGATCTCGGCCAAGATCCGCAAGGCGAAGACCGACCCCGGCGCGCTGCCGAGCGAGGTCGAAGGCCTGGCGGGCCGGCCCGAGGCCGACAATCTCGTCGGCATCTACGCCGCGCTCGCCGACGAGACTAAGGCCGACGTGTTGCGGCGCTTCGGCGGCGGCCCATTCTCGCAGTTCAAGTCTGCGCTCGCCGAGCTGACGGCGACGACGCTCGCGCCGATCCGCGCCGAGATCCTGCGGCTCAACGCCGATCCGGCTTATGTCGACTCGGTGCTCGCCGAAGGCGCGCGCAAGGCGCGGCTGATCGCCCAGCCGAACATGGACGCGGTCAAGGACATCCTCGGCCTGATCCGCTGAGCGCGCGAAAAGCGCGGCGGCGCCCGCTTTGTCGCGACATTTTGAATCTACATCCAATTTCAGACAATATTCGCCAACATTCGGTTAACGACTTTCTTGGCGGCTTTGCGTAAATCTGGAGGACGTTGATTCGTTCCTCGCGGCGGTAAGAGGACGATCGGCGGCGGCGGCGCCCGGCGGCGGGCGCGCCCGCGAAGGTCTCTGGGGGCCGAGGCTTGCAACTAACGACGCGATCGGCGAGGGCGCGCATCCGGTCGGGAGGCCCGTCTCTTCGTGCGCTCGCCTGCCGCGCCGTCGCGCCGCTCGTCGTCGTCGCGCTGTGCTGCGCCGCCGGCGCGGCGCGGGCGGAAGCGGGCGGCGGGCCGCTCGCGCTCGAGGAGCCGTTCGCCACCGACCTCAGCGGCCTCGTCATCCTGCTGCTGTTGTTCTTCTCGGTGCTCACGGCCTCGCTGCACCTCGTCGGCCGGCGGCGCTGGACCCAGCGCGAAGCCGAACTCGCCAGCGAGCTCACCCGCACCCGCGCCGCGCTCGACCGCGCCAACCTGTTCCTCGCCAGCGAACCGCAGATCCTGCTCGCCTGGGATCGGCCCGACGGCGAGCCGCGCATTGAAGGCGACTTCTCGCTCGTCGCCGACGCGCCCTCGCCGCGCCGCGTGCTGGCCTTCGCCTCATGGCTCGAACCCGCCATAGCGGCGAACCTGCAGCAGGCGGTCGAGCGGCTGCTCGGCCGCGGCGAAGCGTTCTCGCTCGCCGCCGCGAGCCTCAAGGGCCGCCATTTCGAGATCGACGGCCGCGCCGTCGCCGGCTGCGCCGTGGTGCGCATCCTCGACGTTTCCGGCGAACGGCTGCAGCTCGCGCGACTGCGCGACAGCCACGCTCAGGCCAACGCCGCGCTCGACGCGCTGCGCGCCTTGCTCGACGCGATCCCGGGCCCCGCCTGGACGCGCGGCGTCGACGGCAGGATCGCCTGGGCCAATCTCGCCTACGCGCGCGCGGTCGAAGCCGCCGACGGCGCCGACGCGGTCGCGCGCGGCGTCGAGCTGTTCGATCAGGCGCTCGGCGCCGAAGCGGCGCAGGCGCGGGCCGACAGCGGCGTCTGGCGGCGGCGCGCGCCGGCGGTCGTCGCCGGCGGCCGCAAGCTGTTCGAGGCGACCGAGGTCGCGACCGCCGACGGCGCCGCCGGTCTCGCCAGCGATCTTTCCGAGCTCGAGACTGCGCGCGTCGAGATGGAGCGTCACCTCGACGCCTATTCGCGCATGCTCGACCAGCTGTCGACCGCCGTGGCGATCTTCGACCGCGCCAAGAAGCTGACCTTCTACAACGCCGCCTACCGCCAGATCTGGTCGCTCGATCCCGCCTTCCTCGATTCGCAGCCGACCAACGGCGAGATTCTCGATCGCCTGCGCTCGACGCGGCAGTTGCCCGAGCAGGCCGATTTCCGCAGCTGGAAGGCGCAGGCGCTCGCCGCCTATCAGGCGATCGAGCCGATCGAGAGCGTCTGGCATCTGCCCGACGGGCGCGCGCTGCGCGTCGTCGCCAGCCCCAATCCGCAAGGCGGCGTCACCTACCTGTTCGACGACGCGACCCAGAGCTACGCGCTCGCCTCGCAGGTCAACGCCATGACCCGGGTGC